>JACCDP010755439.1_pt1 | contig 14155 bp, 9 predicted proteins | sample 7445841 | NCBI WGS metagenome assembly JACCDP01 (sample SAMN15323441, study PRJNA562643) | freshwater metagenome | isolation source: river surface water | place: USA:Blue River Watershed | collected 2017-08-17
TCACCAATACAGATTTCGGCAACCTCATAACTTGAGTTTGGCGGAGTTACAAATAGGGATAAAACGATAATTGAGTCGCATCCATCAGCTGTTGCCAATGTATCTTGATAAACTCCTTCTGTAACTAATTGAGTTCCATTAAAAGAATAGATTGATCCTGAACAAATAGTGGCGTCTATGTTTGTTTTGATCACAGGAAGCATGAACACGACAGAAGTAACAATTGAATCACATCCTGTGATTGCTTGAAGCGTATCTACATAAACTCCTTGTGACGCGTAAACACTGGAACCAATTTGAATTGTACCTCCAGGGCATAGTTGATGTTCCTTCGTGACTTTATCAACAGGATTGATAGACAAATTAGTAATAACCGTACTATCGCACCCTTGAGAAGTTATGAATATATCTGTATAAATTCCAGACTCCATTTGTTGAGCTCCTCCTAATAAAATGGATTCACCTTCACAAATTGACAAGTCAACATTGGTTGTGGTTGGAGTACAAGGATTATTGCAATTTGTTGCATCGAAAGTAAATGTTTGTGGACAAGCACCATCATTAATTTGAACCGTGTAAATCCCTGCTTCAGATCCTGTATATGAAGCACTTACGCCAGGAGATAAACTCCCGCTGGATACGACAGCTCCTGAAGGACTTGTAATCGTGTAAGAATATGGATTTGAATAATATCCATTTAATCCTCCTGTTGCGGAGAATGTTGCTGTACATGATGCATTGTCATAATTGAAAACAGCATTCAATTGTTGCAAGAATACAATTGGCAAACCTTGAGAAACGGTTGATGTGCCACAAGTAAAATCTCCCCAATCCGCAGTGATGTCACCTGCAGGAGAAATATAATATAAGGTATTGAACAATGGATTTCCAAAATTACCACTTCCATCTCCGTTATTTACATACGAACCAGTTGCACCAAGAATAGTGTCAATATATGCGTTGTTAAAACCTGTATTTGCAATTGGATCAGGTAAAGTTTGAACTTGATGTATTACAAATCCCGGCGATAAACAATCTGGTAAACTTTGGGTAGATTCACCAATTCCATTTACTGTAACACCTGGAATAATTGCCTCTCCAAAGCAAACAAATGCAGTATCTTGTTGAGCATTTGTTAAACTGTCTCCGTTTGCCAATTCTACGTATATATCACCTGCATCGCTATCAATTTCTTGTATGTATTCGATAATGTACTGTCCTTCATCACCTGGCGATCCACCATCAATTTGAATAGCATATTTCTTACCTGGTTCAAGACAACAGGCAGATGCTTGATTTCCAGTAAATCCAGCTGTGCCACTAATTATTGGGGTGATAATTGGTGTGTTTCTAGTTCCATCATTTGTATATGTCGCTGGGTTCAATCCACCATAACAATCGACTCCATTTAGTAATTCATATACATTATATCTTAACGTATTCATTCCAATGTAGGCACGAATACTCAATTCAACTGCACCTGAAGGAGGAGCAGTAAAATAATGCCAAACCGTTTGATTCGCACAGTTATTTGGATTTGAATCTACGTTGGGTTCACCAGCAAGATATTCTTGACATGCAAAAACATTTGATCCGGCAACTGCTTGAAATGTTGGATTTGTTCCTGCAAGAATAACTGGGACTTCGTACAAGGTATTTTGCATTGCAAGACATAAGATGTCGTTACCCGGTGAATTTAAGTTTGGATCAGCAACGCTTGGGTCATGCAACCAAGATTTGATACTTTGAGTACTGAATGGAGTTAGGTTGTCCGACGGGTCAACCATTCCGTAATATGTATATCCTGGTTCCAAACACCTTTGATCAATTCTTGCACTTGGATCTCCTCCAAGGAAGCTATTTGTGCCGCCTTCATCCTCTGCTATGAATTCAAGATTCGCACAAGAATAATCTCCAGGAATTCCCGGTGAAAATCGCTTATCATAACCAAATAATGCATTATTTTCTCCGTACAAAGCATCCAAGTAATCTGTTTCTAAAATAATTCGACCACTATTTGGCGCAACGAAGTTCAACCAAACCGATTCATTTACAACAGGATTATTTGCGGCAACGTGGTCATAATCATAAGCGTGATAATGAATTGGATTATTGTCTGTATGTGGTGCGCCTGTTTCAGCATAATTGTTTCCACCATCATATGCACAGCCAAAATCTAAAATCACTGATTCGGGATCGTTTGTAGTAATGGCAGTTTGACCATAATAAACGGTTGTAGATAAACATGGAACATCTTCTGAATCTCCTGATGGGCCTCCACCAAGATCATTTACTCGAACTTCTACAATACCTGCCGCATCATCATCTCCTGTCAATTGCACATAATATGTTTGACCAGCAATTAATTTTTGGTAACTTACTCCAGGAAATGGGTCGCACGCATCTAACGTTAGTTGAGCTTCAGGATCAACACCTAATAAATCGATACCATCAGAGAATTCAATGTGCGAAAGATATTCAAATTTATCTTTAATTACAGCCCCAGTTAATGGTTGAAGTCCTGTGTTACAAGCGCCTCCATCTGCCGCATGGTAAATTTGGAAATAAGTTCCAATCTCTGTTCCGCCATTGTCAGTAGTAATTTCAACTTCACCACTTGCAGGAGCAACGAATCTAAACCATGCAGAAGATTGATTGGAATTCACATCTCCGGCTCGAGGCTCATTAGTTTCTAGTGTATTGGATTGACAAAGAGCGACATTATATGAGGTATTTGTATTTAATAAAGTAGCATCACAAATATTATCTGGAAGAATAATTACTGTGGGTGCAAAATCGATTCTCTCTACAGATAAATTAATCGTATAGGTTTGTGTTGAGGGACAGCCAGCAGATCCATTAGCAGAAAATGAATAATTCGCAATCCCATTAGAGGCTGGAATAGCCATTGTAACGTTTTGAAGACCTGTTTCGCCATCAGTAGAACCAACAATAGCATAGTTTGTAACATCATCATTTTCGTATGCCTCCCAAGCCAAATTTATTGTTGTGGGAACATCAGTGGGACATATGTATTGACGATCAAAAAATAAACTATTTACCGTGTTTGTAAATGGTCCGTTATTATCATTAATATTTGTGTAGTTAAAGTCATAAACCCCAAACAAAGCCGGGTTATTGTTACTGTATCCAAGCGTGTTATCAGTTGCCTGGTATTCCCACACAAAGTCACTATTTCCTAAAAACAACCCATCACAATCTACACTACCAGAAGTCTGAACAGATGTAATTGTAACCTTTATCGTCGCTTGACCAAATAAAGCCGAACTGAAGAGGAAAATTAAAGGGAAAAATAATTTGTTTAATTGTGTATTTCTGTAATTCATTTTATAGAATTTAAAATTGGTTGACTAAAATAGTTAATTCAATCATCATTGATAAAAAATGTTAATAAAAAAAGCAGGTTGTTGAAACCTGCTTTATCAAAAATGTATTTCAAAATTTATTAGAGTAGCATTGCCACAGGGTTTTCCATGAATGTTTTAAATGTTTGCAAGAAAGAAGCACCCATAGCGCCATCAACTACGCGATGATCGCATGAGAGTGTCACCTTCATTACATTTCCAGGAACAACTTGTCCATTTTTAACAACAGGAACTTCATTAATTCCACCAACGGCCAGAATACAACTGTCGGGAGGATTTATGATAGCCGTAAATGATTCAATTCCAAACATTCCTAGATTAGAGATAGTAAAGGTATTTCCCTCCCAATCACTTGGTTGTAGTTTTTTCTCTTTCGCGCGTTTTGCATAATCTTTCACTTCGGAAGAAAGTTGGACTAAACCTTTTGTATCCGCAAAACGAATTACAGGAACAAGTAAACCTTCATCTACTGCTACAGCAACACCAATGTGAACATGTTCATTTCTTCGAATAAAATCACCCATCCAAGCGCTATTTACATTTGGATGTTGTTTGAGGGCCAAAGCAACCGCTTTAATAACCATGTCATTGAAAGAAACCTTAACTCCTTCCATGGCATTCAATGTCTTTCTTGCTGCAATCGCATTATCCATGTCGATGCTCAAAGTCAAATAGAAATGAGGTGCGGTAAACTTACTTTCAGCCAATCGACGTGCAATTGTTTTGCGCATCTGACTTACCGTTTCATCATGGAACGACTCAGTTCCTGATGGAGCTGCAGAAAATGTTCGCTCAGCTGGAGTGTACGGTGTGTAGTGATCCACGTCGCGTTTAACAATTCTACCACCATCTCCTGTTCCTGCAATTGAACCGATGTCGATTCCTTTTTCTTCTGCTAATTTTTTAGCAAGAGGAGAAGCAAAAATACGGTCTGAATTAGAAACAGTAGGGGTGCTTGTTTTCGCAACTGCAGGTGCCGATTCTTTAACGGGTTCAGGTTTGGGTGTTGGCGCACTTACTTCCGCTTTCGGTGTTTCAGGTTCTTTTGATGCTTCTGTCGCTGAGGATGTCGTTCCTGCTAGTAATGCGGAAATATCTTCACCTTTTTCACCTATTATGGCAAGAATCGAATTTACTGGCGCAGCTTTACCTGTTTCAACTCCGATGTGAAGTAAAACTCCATCGTAGAATGATTCAAATTCCATGGTAGCTTTATCGGTTTCGATTTCAGCTAAAATTTCACCGGCTTTTACGGTTTCTCCCACTTTCTTATTCCATGCCGCAACGACACCTTCGGTCATGGTGTCACTTAATTTGGGCATATATACTACTTCTGCCATTTGTTCTGTTTCGTTTTAACTCGTTGTTAATATTCTTTTATGTAAGGATAATCTTGCTGCATGTATACATCCTCGTATAATTCATGCGGTTCTGGGTAAGGAGAGTTCTCAGCAAATTCTACGGACTCATCTACTTCTTTCTTAACCCAATTGTTGATTTCTTCAATTTCTTTTTCAGACAAAAACTTGTTTTCACGAATTACATTCAACACATGGTCAATTGGATCTTGTTCAATCCAATCATTAACCTCATCTTTAGTTCTGTATTTTTGTGGGTCTGACATGGAATGTCCTTTATATCTATACGTACGAATATCAAGTAGGGTAGGACCGTCTCCACGTCTTGCACGGTTAGCTGCTTCTTCAATGGCATCATGCACGTCTTCAGGTCTCATTCCATTAACAACTTTTGAAGGCATTTCGTAGGAAAGACCTATTTTCGAAAGATCAGTGACGTTTGTTGTTCTTTCAACTGAAGTACCCATCGCGTAATTATTGTTTTCAATAATAAAAATTGCAGGAATCTTCCAAAGCATAGCCATGTTGAAGGTTTCATGAAGTGCACCTTGTCTAACCGCACCATCACCCATAGAAACGAATGCAACATTTTCTGTACCCATATACATTTCCGCAAAGGCAACTCCTGCACCCATTGGTATTTGAGCACCAACGATACCATGTCCTCCCATAAAATTCTTTTCTTTATCAAAAAAGTGCATGGATCCTCCCTTCCCTTTTGAACAGCCTGTTTTTCTACCGTATAGTTCTGCCATCAAAACACGCGGATCAGTACCGAGTGCAATCGGATGTGCATGGTCGCGATAGGCTGTCATGTGTTTGTCTGTTGGTCTACAAGCACTTGCTGTTCCAACTGCAATGGCCTCTTGTCCAATATACAAGTGACAAAAACCTCCAAACTTTTGTTGGATATATAATTGACCTGTTTTCTCTTCGAATTTTCGAATTAACAACATGTCTTTGTACCATTTAACGTATGTCTCCTTTGAAAATTTCAACTCTTTTTTTGAATTTTTCTTACTGTTTGTCCCTTTTTCCGAACTAGCTGTTTTAACTGGCATTTTTAGTATTTTAAACTTTGACAAATATAAAAAGGAATTTTAATTACAAAACAAAATGTCACTTTTACACTAAGTATTTATTGATTTATTTTTAATAAATCCGCTATTTTTGAAATAGGTACTTCTACAGTAGGAGCCCCAGCTGAGTATGGTCCTATTTCATATGAGTTGTATAAGAAAACAACATTCTTATCCGTAAAATAAAAATTTTCGTTAGCCTCTAATCTTCCCTCAATAAACCAGCCGGCATCTTGTAGATTTTCATTGGGAGAAACACCAACACTTTTCCGAAAATAAGAATCAACTAACGCGTTTAATTTTCTTTTGTTGTTAAAAACATCTTCAAGGGTTAATTTATTTCCATTGGTTTTATCCACTAGGTAATGACTTTCATATCCATTACCATGAGCACCTCCTGTAAATGAATAAGTAAATGTTTCTAAATGTACATAATTTGATTTTGAATCATCTATATGGATTGAATCCATTAAATTCCATGGCATGAATTGTTCATCCACGTTTGAAAAATTCTTTTTGAATTCGATTAGAATATCTGCAAAGTAATTTTTAGAAAGATTTGACGTGATTTTTTCTGTCTCAGTTAATTCAAACTCATTTTGAACAGATTTTGAAATCAGCTCATTAACAGTTTTTAAATAAATCGGTGATTTTTCATCTATTAAATAATATTCAAAATAGATTTGAGATGTTTCTGAATTTTCTCCTGCAGACAGTGTTTTTGTTACTTTTCCTTTTACAATTGTTGGGACGTATTGTGCTGTATTATCTTCGATTTTTGTTGAATCAGCTTTCAATTCAGGTATTAACGCTGAATCACTTTCTTTCGTTTTATCTCCTCCGCATGAAGTCAGTAAAATCAATGCTGAAAGAACTATGAATTTAAATGGTATTCTCATTTCTTGATTGTCTGTATGAAAGGAATATCAGTACAATACCTGCGATAACAAATGGCACGCTCAAAAGTTGTCCTGTATTTAAAAACCAAACGTCATCTCGAGCAGTTTGACCCAATTTAATAAATTCTACAATGAAACGAGCTCCAAAAATAAAAATCAAAAAGCTTCCAAAAACGAATCCAGGTTGTTTCCATTTTTCTTTTTTCCAATACAAAAACAACAAAACAAGGAATGCAGTAAAATAACAAATTGCTTCGTATAATTGTGCTGGGTGACGCACTGGAATCATGTCCCAAGAACAATCATAAGGATAAGCGCAATCATGATGTAAAAAGCGAAATCCCCATGGAACAGTTGTAATATCTCCAACCATTTCATGATTAACTAGGTTACCAAGTCGGATAAAAGTTCCTCCTATTGCAATGGGAGCAGAAATTCTATCCAAAATCCAGATATATGGTTTTTGAACGACCTTTTTAGAGAAAATGTAGAGCGAAATCAGAATTATTATAGCTGCTCCGTGGCTTGCCAAACCACCTTCCCAAACTTTAATGATATCTTCCGGATGTGAAAAATATCCACGCTCCACTAAAAATCCATTTTCGTATCGATCGAAATAAGGTCCATAGAACAAAACGTGACCTAATCTGGCTCCCACGATTGTAGCGATAACCATGTAAGCTACAAGTTTATCAAGGACATCTTCCTTTATTCCCTCTTGCTTGAACATACGTTTTACAACGAAATAACCTAAAACCAGTCCGGATACGAAAAGAAGTCCGTATAGATTTGGCGTTCTCCATCCATCGATGATTTCAGAGTCTACTGCCCAATTGATTGCTAAAAACACCTTTATTTTTGAATTGATTGTTCAATCAAAGATAATGGTTTTTCATTATTGGCTTTAAATTTAAGTTGAGATGATCTTCCTTTTTTGAAAATCTTGTTGCTGTTGTTTAATCCCTTTCGTCGCTCTTTTTGCTCAGCTTCTGGTAAATGAATCATTTCCAAACACTCATTTGAGCAACAATTTTCCATTTCATGTTTGCAAATCTCACATTGAATAAAAAGTAAATGACATGCATCGTTTTTGCAATTTGTATGAGTATCCGCAGGTGATCCACATTGGTGACAGACAGAAATTATATCCTCTGTTACTCGTTCGCCTCTTCGTTCATCAAAAACAAAATTCTTACCGATGAACTTATTGTCGAGGCCTTTTTCTTTGCAATCGTTCGCATATTTGATGATTCCACCCTCTAGCTGATGAACGTTATTGAAACCGCGATGCTTGAACCAAGCAGAAGCCTTTTCACAGCGAATTCCTCCCGTACAATACATCACGAGATTTTTGTCTTCATTTCCTTTTAAGTAAGTTTCTTCAATGAATGGTAGTGATTCACGGAATGTGTCGACATCCGGCAAAATGGCACCTTTGAAATGACCAACTTCGGATTCATAGTGATTTCGAAAATCAATCAAAATAGTATTTGGATCGTCGGTAAGTTTATTGAACTCTTCAGCGTTGAGATGTTTCCCTTTGTTCGTTACATCAAATGTTTCATCATTTAATCCATCCGCTAAAATTTTATCACGCACTTTGATTTTTAATTTCAAAAACGGAAATTCAGCTTCGGAATCATCAACAGCAAAGTTTAAGCGAATTCCTTCTAGAAATTCTATTTGATATAGTTCTTCTCGGAATTGACCCAAGTTTTCCGTTGGAACAGCGATTTGAGCATTGATACCTTCTTTAGCGACATACGTTCGACCTACGACATCTAGTTTCGACCAAGAGAGAAATAAGTGATCTCTGAATAAACGAGGATTGGCAATCTTAGCATATTGGTAAAATGAAATTGTCACGTATTTATGACCAACTTCGCGCAAATGCATTTCCAATTCCTCTTTATTTAATGTATTCCACAGTTGCATGCTATGTTGTTTTAAATAATTAGGAGTTACAAAGTTAAAATTAATTAGACAGTTTTCAAAAAACACCTTCACGCTAAGAATTAAAAGAGAAGTTTAAATTAGTATTTCATTAAATAAAAATGAACTATTTTAGTATCTTTTTTCCATGGTTAAACAACAGTCAATAGAGAATAAAAAGTCGATTGAGCCGCAATTTAAAACCTCGTTGAAGTTTGATTTATTCAATTTTAGGAGTCGTTTCGTATGGCTTTCATCTGCATTGGTTTTTGCTTTTTCATTTTTACTTTATGCAAATACAATTAATCATGATTACGCGTTAGATGACACAGGTGCTATACAACAAAATTTGAATGTTCAAAAAGGATTAAAGGGGATTTCAGATATTTTAAAAATGGATTTATGGGAGCAATCAGAGGTTCGCTTGGGATATTATCGCCCGCTATCTTTGATAACGTTTGCGGTTGAATACCAGTTTTTTCAAGCTGCACCTCATGTTAGCCATTTTAATAATGTGCTTCTTTTCGCTATTTCTTGCGTTGTTCTATTATTTGTTTTACAGGCATTGTTAGGTAATGTTCATCAATTTATTCCTTTAGCAATTACTATTCTTTTTGCCGCGCATCCAATTCATACGGAAGTGGTAGCGAATATTAAAAGTCGCGATGAAATATTGAGCTTCTTATTCGTGTTTACTTCGATTCTTTTTTTCATATTGAATTTGCAGAAAAAGAAATCAGTTTTTCTAATTCTGGCATTTATTGCAGCCTACCTCGGAATGTTATCCAAAGAAACGGCCTTGACAGGATTGTTGATGATTCCGGTTATTTATTACCTCTATTCAGAAGAAAAACTGAAATTGATGAAGTTGCTTCCAGTCATTGCCGCAATTGGAATTTTCTTTATTCAAAAAAGCATATTAATTAAGAATGTAATGATTCCGGTTGATATCATTAACTATCCTTACGACCAAGATTTTAAATTGCCTACTTCGCTTTATTTATTTGTTTTAGGATTGAAATTGCTGATGATACCGATTAATCTGAGGTACGACTATTCTTACAATTTAATTCCTGCAGTCGATTTTAATGATCCGTTCGTTTTTCTTGGTTTAACAATCATGTTAGGAGGAGGGATATTCGCGTTAAATAGGTTATACAAAAAGTCAATTATGGCTATTCCTTTGTCGATGTATTTTCTTTCAATTGCTCCTGGATTTGCATTTACTTTTTTAAGAGGTGGGATTTTTGCAGAGCGATTTCTTTACAGTGCAGCATTAGGTTTTTTAATTCTACTCGTTTTATTATTATTTAATTTTTTAAAAAAATGGTCTAATCAAGTAAAAAACATAGAACTATATGGAATTTGTGTTTTTACTGTTCTCTTAACTAGTTTGTACTCAATTAAAACATTCTCAAGAAACCTGGTTTGGAAAGATAATTATACCTTATTTTCAACCGATATTAAAACGGGTGAAAATAGCGCTCAGAATCAGCGACATTTTGCAGAACAAACATTAGTTAAGGCACTTGCAGAAAAAGACTCTACACAAAAAATAAAATTGGCTAACATTTCATTGAAAGCTTTTGAAAAGTCATATTCAATGCATCCCAGATTTGCGGAAAGTTACATGAAAACAGCCGTGATTTATCAGTTGATTTTTAATAAACCGGATTCTGCCATATACTTCTATAGAAAAACCATTGAATGCGAACCTACAAATATTCTGAGAGCTGAGGCTTTTTATAATTTGGGAACGGTATATCAAAATAATAAAGCGAATTTGGTTTATGCGTCCTATTGCTATAATCAGTGTTTAAGCTTTAAACCAGATTATTCTCCTGCAATTGCCGCGAGGGATGGATTGAAAAAAATAGGTATCAATACGCTTTTGGAGCCAACAGGAAATTCGTTCGACGAAAATTCAGCCAACAGAGATGCCAATTATTATTTTAATCTAGGTTATAAAAGGGCTTCAGAGGGAAAATACAAGGATGCGATTGTTGCTTTTCAAGAGGCTCTAAAAATGAATCCGAATAACATTGACGCTTTGTTAAACCTAGGTAATTGTTACGGGATGTTAGGTGAATACCAAAAATCAATTGAGTATAATGACAAAATAATTTCGTTGAATCCAAATGAAGAACGAGCTTATAGAAACAATGCAATAAACTATGAGAAAATTGGAAAATTAGATTTAGCCAAACAATTTTTAGATAAAGCGAATGCATTGAAATCAAATAATACTTTACCACAGAAGAAATTTTGATTTAAGATTGTTTTTGCTCAGAATTTACTTCGTTTCGGCCTTCGATGGTGCGAATTGCTAACTTTTGGCTGACAGCAAATAATTAAGAGTTACTAATTGCTAACGCTTTAATCGTTTATCAAAGTTCGCAATTATTCATTAATTCGTTGGCAACTCTAAACTACTTGAAAACACTTAATTCTAAAATTTACACCTAAAAATACCTACCTTTACGAAAAATAAAATGTCAGAAGAATTAAAAGAATGCCCATCTTGCCAATCTCCGTATGGATATGAAACTGGAGAGAATCAATATACTTGTCCGGAATGTTCATTTGAATGGAGTATTGAAGCAAATGCATTAGCAAGCGATGAGAATGTTGTATTGGATTCAAATGGGGCTGTTTTACAAAATGGTGATTCTGTAATCGTAATTAAAGATTTACCCGTAAAAGGGGCTCCTAAAAACATCAAAGCAGGAACGAAAGTCAAGAACATTCGGTTAACAGATGGTGACCACAACATTGATTGTAAAATTGACGGTTTCGGCGCAATGGCATTGAAATCTGAGTTCGTGAAGAAGGCCTAGTTTTAAGTACATTCCAACTTGAAACTTAGAATTGCTGTCCGCATTACAAATCAGTTCTCGACTCGCAATTAAATTGTTCGCAACTCGCATTAACACATACGCAATTAATACCTAAACTGCCACATTGTGCTCTCTCAAGGCATCATTCAACGAAGTTTTCAAGTCTGTGGAAGCTTTTCTTTTCCCAATGATTAATGCGCAAGGTACTTGAAAATCACCAGCAGGGAACGATTTGGTGTATGAACCCGGAATGACAACACTTCTTTCCGGAACATATCCTCGGATTTCAACTGGTTCATTTCCTGTAACATCAATAATTTTTGTCGATTTTGTTAAAACAACGTTTGCACCTAATACAGCTTCTTTTCCAACCCGAACACCTTCTACCACAATACAGCGTGAACCAATAAATGCATCATCTTCGATTATTACAGGCGCCGCTTGCAACGGTTCTAAAACACCACCAATTCCAACGCCACCACTTAAATGAACGTTTTTTCCGATTTGCGCACAACTTCCAACCGTTGCCCACGTGTCAACCATTGTTCCAGAATCTACATAAGCACCAATGTTAACGTATGAAGGCATCATGATTACGCCCGAAGCAACGAAAGCACCATATCTAGCAATCGCATGAGGAACAACTCGCACACCCAATTCTTTGTAATTTCGTTTCAAAGCCATTTTATCATGAAATTCAAAGGGGCCAACTTCAATTGTTTCCATTTTTCGAATAGGAAAATACATCACAACTGCCTTTTTTACCCATTCATTCACTTGCCATTCACCGTTTTCGGTTGGCTCTGCTACACGAAGCAAACCTTTGTCTAAATCTTCAATTACCGTTTCAATGGCTTGAATCGTCTCCGAATTACTTAACTGTGAACGATCTTCCCAAGCTGCTTCAATTAGTGCTCTCATGTTGAATTAATGTTTTTCTAAATGCAAATTTGAATTTTCTTCCTTCGGGACAAAGAACAGGAAAATGAATCCCATAACGAAGAATGCCCCAACAGAAAATATGGAATACCTGATATCTTCAAATAAATATTCAGTTAATGCGAAAAACGCCGTTCCAAAGACAATTCCTATTTTTTCAGTTGCATCGTAAAATGAAAAGTAACTAGCGTGGTCAGTTGTTTCAGGTAAATATTTTGAATAGGTAGAACGAGCAACTGCTTGAACTCCACCCATTACCAATCCTACTGATGCTGCTAAAAAATAAAATTCGGTTGGTTTATGAATGAAGAATGCACAACAACAGATTACAATCCATATTCCGACGGAAATCATGAGCGCTTTGATATTATCTAATTTTACAGCGAGCGAAGACATTATTTTAGCACCAATTGCACCAAGTAATTGAATCAAAAGAACAGCAATTATTAATCCTGATTTACCACTTTCTCCCGGCCACTCAATTGCTTTTGCTGCAAAAACGGTTGCCATCAACATAACGGTCTGAACTCCGGTATTAAAAAAGAAAAAAGATCGCAGGTATTTTTTTAAGCGATTGGTTTTCCGAAATTCTTGAAATACAACCTTTAATTCTCTAAATCCGCGCCAAATATAGCCTGGTTCTGGGGTTTTGTTGTAAACATTATTTGGTAGGACCCGATACGTATATTGTGAAAATCCGATCCACCACAAACCAACCAAAAGGAAACTTATACGAGTATACGATTTATCAATCCCCATAATGATTCCAAGACAAATTAATAGCAGCAACATGCTTCCAAGATACCCCATAATAAAGCCTCGAGCAGAAACTTTGTCTTGATCTTTTGGTTCGGCAATTTCAGGAAGAAAAGCGTTGTAGAATACAAGTGAGTTCCAATAACCAATCGAAGCAAGCAGAACTGAAATCAATCCTAATTCTATGCGGTGGGCGTCAAAGAAATACAGCGACATCGCTGACATCGACCCCAAATAACAAAAGAATCGAAGAAACTTTTTTTTACTACCGGTATAATCTGCAATTCCAGAAAGTAAAGGTGATAAAAATGTGACAAGTACAAATGAAAAGGAAAGTGTCAAGGAATAAAGAACGCTAGGTGAAACTTGCATTCCAAAAAAATCAACAGTAACTAGATTTGGATCAATATTATCAGCATTTAATCTATTTTTCTCGGCATAAACCATGCGCGTTTGAGCTTCGTAAAATATAGGGAAAATAGATGATGAAATTACAAGGTTGTAGACCGAGTTAGCCCAGTCATACATCACCCAACCTCGAATTATTTTTTTATCTCCTTTTTTTATCACGTGCTAAAAGTAGAAATTATTTCTATTCATAATTAAAGCTTATACGTGTCATTTATTAATTACTTTATCAAGAATTGGATAGTTTCAACTTCGTATTCCACCGAAATATCCCTAAATTTGCAGCAATGAACCAGTTTAAAAAAGTCGCTTTTTATACGCTTGGATGTAAGTTGAATTTCTCAGAGACTTCAACCATTGCTCGCCTTTTTGAAGAAGCGGGTTTTGCGAAAGTTGACTTTGAGGACATACCGGATATTTATGTAATTAATACGTGTTCGGTTACAGAAAACGCCGACAAGAAATGCAAACAATTGGTTCGTCGAGCGTCGAAAATTAATCCGGATTCGTTTGTTGTTATTGTTGGATGTTATGCACAATTAAAACCAGAAGAAATTTCAA
>JACCDP011120020.1_pt1 | contig 14155 bp, 11 predicted proteins | sample 7445841 | NCBI WGS metagenome assembly JACCDP01 (sample SAMN15323441, study PRJNA562643) | freshwater metagenome | isolation source: river surface water | place: USA:Blue River Watershed | collected 2017-08-17
ATGCACACAGCTCTCAATGAAAACACTCAAGCTGCAAGTGCGCTGCAGTCAGCTCTCCACATCTATCAAAAGCTTGGCAATAAAGAGTGGATTGCTGCCTGTCATCTCGAGCTAGCAAGACTCGCAGCGCAGACCAAGAACTATCCCCTAGTCCTTAAGGAAGCTGAGGCGGCTCAGCTCAACTTTCCCCAAGACTATGCTAGCGATCTTAATGCAGTCGATCATCTATTCTATGAAGCTTATCGAGCCCTCGGCAGAGAACGCGAAGCCTTAGAAGCACTTGAACGCTATATAAAAAACTATACCAAGCTGCGTGATGAGGAAAAAAGTAGCTCCTATTCGCAAGCCATGGTGGATATGGGTCTGCAGATTGAAGAATCACGCAATGAAGCTCTCGCTCGCGAAAATCAGATAAAGCAACAGCAGATCGAGGATCAGCGTCGCATAAAAAACCTTACCATGCTCGGAGCGGGCTTTGCTCTTTTGTTCTTTCTTCTACTTCTGAGTATGGTCCTTCTGCGACGCTATACCAGGAAAATTATCGAGCATGAAAAGCAGCGAACTACCTTCTTTCACAACACTTCGCACGAGCTGCGGACACCCCTTAACGGTATGATTGGCTTCATGGATCTGATCCTGGCGGGTTCCTATGGACCGGTTCCTGAAGCAGCTCGACAACAGATGCAAAAAGTATTGCGACTCGCCTATTCTCTCAAGCAGCAGGTCAACACTATCCTAGATCTCGCCAAGTCTCAGCGAGGTGAGCTCCAATTGAACGCTCGCCCTCTCGATCTTAAAGCTCTTATGCAAGAGGCGGATCAGCTAGCGGAGGGACTTTGTCTCAAGAGTCCTCTCTTGCAATATAGTTCGTATCTAGAGGTGCAGGGAGCTCCCAGTGAGTATTGTGGCGACGGAGAGAAGATCTTTACTATTCTCCGCAATCTGCTTGGCAATGCCTTTAAATTCAGTCGAAGCGATCAGCCGAATCATGTAAGGCTCCACCTGACCCATTCTTCAAGGGGTTTGGAGCTCACTGTCATCGATCAGGGTATCGGTATCCCAAAAGCCGCTCAAGCTTCTATTTTTAAGGAATTTGTACAAGTACAAGGCGATTCACGGCGCAACTACGAGGGTACCGGCCTAGGGCTTACTATGGTGCAGCAACTTGTTCAACTTATGAAGGGAACTATCACCTTAGAGTCTCAGGAGGGGCAGGGGACGAGCGTAAAAGTTTTGGTGCCGCCACTTCCCGTGACAGGGGCCTTGAATAGTGCAGCAGCAACTGAAAAGCATGACTTCTTTCGTATTGAAACCAAGAATACTGCGGTTTTGGTTCGAGAAGAGAAGGCCTTCGGCGATCTTATTCTCGTTATCGATGATAATGAGATGAACTGCGAGCTGATCTGCGACATTCTCAAAGCGGATGGTCACCGTGTCGAGTCAGCGATTTCTGGACGTGCAGGCCTGGAACGCATGCGACAAGAAAAACCTGATCTCGTCTTGCTCGATATGATGATGCCGGAGATGTCTGGGGAAGATGTGCTCATGACCATGCATAAAGAGCCAGAGCTTCAGGAAATTCCCGTGATCCTTATCACGGCACGTGCGAGCGAAGAAGATCGTCTCCTAGGCCTTCGCCTTGGGGCTCACGATTATTTGGCAAAGCCTCTGATCACCGAAGAGTTGCGACTGCGCGTCGGAACCGTCGTTCGACAGCTCCAGTTGGTGCGTAAGCTCAGCGAGCTAGAGTCACGCGAAAAGATGATTCATCTTGGTGAGCTCTTTGCAGACCTCAGTCATGAGATCAAAAACTTTTTACAAGGGGCTCAATACATCCCAGCCCTACTAAGGTCTGACGCAGAGGCCTGCCTAGCACCGCTAGGACTTCCAGAAGGCCTTGGCGAACGTGTAGTGAACGCATGGATTCAGCCGACACGAGAAATTGTCCGCGAGGATCGCCTCAACATTCTGTCTATCGACCTCAAACAACTCGACGCCATGTATTGGGAAAGCCTTCGCCTCCTGCTTTCGGAACTACCTCTGAGCAAAGAAGATCTCAGTGATGTCTGGCAAGCCATCCTCTCAGAAGGGCCAGATGCGCGAATTTTCCTCGAAACACAGCTCCGCATTTGGGCCCACTATCGGCTGCTAGGTTCTGTTCTCACCAAGAGTCGTGAGCTAACCCAAAGTATCTTGAGTTATACGCGAGCTTCGACTCACGAAAAAGGCTCTTCACTGCTGTCTGCCTGGAGTCATGTGCAGCGTCTCATCGAGAGTCGTGCAAGCCTTGCTCAGGTTCGTTGGGATCTTCAGCTGCGTGATATCGCCTTAGAACTGCCCGAAGGAGCCTTGATGCAAGTTCTCATCAATCTTGCCATCAACGCAATCGATGCAGTCGCCAATTTGCCAATCGAGCAGCGATGGATTCGTATCAGTAGCGAACTCATCGGTTCGCGAGGTACCCTTTCGATCGAAAACGGTGGACCACCGCTTGCCTCAGAGGTGCAGTCGCATCTCTTTGAACGTGGCTTTACCACCAAGGGCGATCGAGGAAATGGAATTGGACTTTTCGTTTCGCGTCGCTTAGTTCATAGTGGAAAGGGCGAGCTGACGTATGATGCAGATGCCTCTTCCCCTCGGTTTCGCCTCGTACTTCCCAAACTCTAGGATGCGATTCTATGTCTCTTGTCGATCAAGCTGCTATCACTTTATTTCGACTCTCACAGACCGTCATGATCAAGGCCTTGGGTTTGCGTGAAGCAAAGCTTCGGATCGATGGCTTTGAAATTTCCTATGCCAGCCGAGGTAATGAGGGCCTGCCTTTAGTCTTGGTCCACGGTTTTGCTTCCGATCGAAATAGCTGGAATATGCTGATCAGTAAGATCAAGTCCCGCCAACGTATCATCGCCATCGATCTGCCTGGTTGGGGGGCTTCGAGCTACGATCCCCAGGCTCGCTATCAGCTTGGAGATCAAGCTCACCGGCTCGAGGCTGTGCGCAAAGCCCTTGGTATCGAACGTTGGCACCTAGCCGGTATATCTATGGGCGGGGGCGTATCTGGCACCTATGCCGGCCTTTACCCAGAGCGCGTGGCAAGCCTAAGCCTCTTAGATTCTGCTGGGATACCTGGTAGTCGTCCTGCCCCATTCTTTATCGAAGTAGAGGCTGGTCGCAATCCTCTCATAGTGCGGCAAAAGGCAGACCTTGAAACGCTCTTCGCCTTTGTCTTTCTCAAACGCCCTCAGCTACCAGGCTGGTGGGAGCGCGCCATGACACTCGATTATCTGAAGAGGCTCGCGATACAAGAAAAGCTCTTTGTCGATCTCGTTGCAGATCTGACAGCTGTCGAGCGCCATCTGCCATGTATCAAGGCTCCAATTCAGGTGCTGTGGGGACGACATGACCGGGTGCTCGATGTCTCTAGTGTCGAAAAGATTCGGCAACTGAGGCCCGATGCCAAGCTGCATATCTTTGAAGACTGCGGGCACTTTCCCATCATGGAAAAACCGCGCGAAACAGCCGATCTTCTACTCTCTCATGTTCAGAGGTCTACTTAACTTCTGATAAGAAAAAAGCTATAAACAACCCTCTTGCATGTATGGAGGGCGTCACGGTGGAGCTGATCACGTTTATAGCTTTAGTCAGCAGTCTCGGCTTTGCAGTCACACTGGCTGCCTGGGTTCAGGCTAAGCTGCAGGTCTCGCGTCTCACAGCCAGCCTCAGCTTTCAGGAGCGCGAACACAGTGAGCGCCTGAAGTCCTATCAAGATGCGGAACAGCGTCTATCTCAGAGCTTTCAATTGCTTTCGCAAAGTGCCCTCAAAGAAAGTCACGAATCGTTTCTGCAGCTCGCCCGTTCGGTCCTCGAGCAGCATGAGACGAGAGCTAAGGGCGATCTTGACCTCAGGCAGCAAGCTGTTCACCAGCTTGTACAACCCTTGCATTCAGCTCTGGAAAAAGTCCACGAGCGTATGCACGAAGTCGAAAAGCAAAGGGTTGGAGCCTATCAAGGCTTGCAAGAACAAGTGGGTCTTCTCCTCGATGCCCAGAGAAAGTTGCAGCTCGAAGCCTCCAATCTTGCGACGGCTCTTCGCTCACCAACCACACGTGGACGCTGGGGCGAGCTGCAGCTGAGACGTGTTGTCGAGCTGGCTGGCATGCAGGCCTACTGCGATTTTTTCGAGCAGACCAGCCTTCAGGCAGACGGCAAAATACTGCGTCCTGATATGATCGTCCGATTGCCTGGGAATAGGTCGATCGCGATCGATGCCAAGGTTCCGTTGTCAGCTTATCTTGAAGCCATCGACTGTCAGGACGAAACCCAGCAAAAAGCTTTACTCCAGCAACACGCCGCCTTAGTTCGCAAGCAGGTTCAGGCTCTGGGACAAAAGGCATACTGGGATCAGCTTAGCGGTTCTCCTGAATTTGTACTCCTCTATCTGCCTGGCGAAGCCTTTTATGCCAGTGCACTCCAGGCTGACCCGACCCTGCTAGAGGTTGGCGTCGACCATCGCGTTCTCATCACCACGCCGACCTCCTTGATCGCTCTCCTGCGAGCCACGGCCGTTGCCTGGCGTCAGGAGGACCTTGCTCAGAATGCCCAGGAGATTAGTCGCCTCGGCAGAGAGCTCTACCAGCGTATCAGCGATCTTTCGACTCATGTGGCGGATATGGGCAAGGGCCTTCAGAACGGAGTCGCAGCTTACAATAAATTAATAGGAAATTTAGAAAGTCGAGTCCTCGTCAGTGCACGTCGTTTCCAAGATCTAAAGGCCGATGATCCCAAGAAAGAGCTCAAAGCTCTGGAAGCAATTGAAATTCTTCCGAGGTCTTGGAACATAGAGACAACAAGTGGCGCGGCTGATTCCCAATAGAATTCTCGTTCATGAATTCTGAAATTGACCTCGTTCGTCGCAACTCCTAATCTCAGCGCAAAGCAATCCAGAAGGAGTAAATGGCGATGAAGAGCTCTATCAGTATCGTATTGGCAACGTGTCTTAGTCTATCCTCGTTGGCGGCTCGTGCAGAGACAGCCGCTGAAGTTCAAGATCGCATCAATATTGATATTCCTAAAGATGAAGTGACTCCGGAAGAGATCGATCAATTGCTTGGGGCGATAGCCCCCTTTATCCAAGAAGGTGTGCATAAGGTGCCGCTTGCTGATGTTGCGTCGAAAATCCAAATAGACGGAGATTTCAAAGATATTCTTGCTAAAATTCTCCCGTCGCGCGAAGCTCTCGCGGATGTGAGCTGCGTGGGAAGACGATGCCTCGTTCAATCGCTTGGTAATGAATTTACCTTTCGCCTCGAGAGTATCAATATCCCGGTTCTTGGTGTGCCTGTTGTTACTTTGGCTAAGCAGATTGATATGGTTCTTGATCTCAACGAAGATCTCACTCGCTTTGAAATTTGCCGTATCGAAGGTGTCAAAGCTAAGGTTGGTGCTGTGAATAATCGCGTCGATGGTGCCTTGATCGAAAAGGATGCAGATACTGTGAAGACTCTCAAGATCGATGTCGGAGTGGGGAGAGATTATCCTAAGAAGGATTGTATCTAATCTATGCTTTTTAAAAGAATATGAATGCAAAAAAAGGCACCGTAAGGTGCCTTCTTCGCTTCGTTACGCAGGCCAATTTTATTGGCAATTAGCTTTGCCTTCACTGGCCGCACTGACTAGCTTTTGAACTTTTGGATCTTCAGGTCGAACCAGAATCTTAGCAAGAGTTTTGACATCGACTTTACCTGTGATGGCTTGTTCCCAGCCTACTTTGCTCAGACAGAGTTCTGTTTGAGCATTGTCAGCTGTTTCGGTCTTCCCTTCGACCGAGGTGTGAATCTCCTCGGAAGTACTAGCAGCCTTTTTGGAACCCTGGGAATCACAGCTCCACAGACTGAGAGCAAGTAGAGCTAGAATAAAGTTTCTCACTGCAAATCCTCCAGTAGTGGGTGTGAATCAATTGAACCGAATTTCGGCAGAGCTAGAACCATCTTCTGTGTGCATGGTAGTCTCGGACCACTTCTCGGATATATCATAGTTCCACTTCTTTTCAAATGCATCTTCTGTGGTGCCTTTGCCCCAGATGTCGGCAGCTGTTTTGAGAACATAACCACCGACTTGGCATCTCCAATCCGGACATTTGAGTAAGGCATCGCCCGCGCTGCTAGCACCAGGTTTGGGAGCAGCTTCTAGGCTGGTCTCACTGGTTACCTGTGTCGCTATTTCACCCATGATGCGTTTTTCAACTGCCTTCAAGAGGCGTTCGCGCATTTCATTCTTACTGACAAGGTCGTCCCCCATCGCCGCGATGCGGAGGCTTTCGGACTGCGTAGCTTCCTCGACTACACTCTGAGTAGTTTTAGTCGTGAAAAAACCATTTTTTGTAGTTTTCGTTTTTACTCGCTTGTAAAAGTCAAACTTATTGTAGGTAGCCTCGCCTCTGATGTAGCCAAAGGTATCGTACTTATAGTTAAAAGTACCGGCTCGAATAAGGTCTTCTTTTGAACAAGCACCAAGGCGGGATAGAGAAAGCAAGAGCGCTGTTGATTTGCCTGTTTTCACTGATGTCACTGCCTGTGGGCTACCCCCTGCGCTATCAGACTTTACCGCTTCAGACGGGAGCGAAAAACCCAAAACATTGCGACGAGGAATTACTTCGCCGAGAGCTGAATTCTTCTCAAGCCCTGCGATAAAGTTAAAACTTACATCTCGAATTGGCACCACAAGGACGTTTTTGTCTGGATTTCGCTGTTTCACATCATCGATCTCAGCTCTGTCCCACAGCTCAACAATAGCAGTCGCAGTTCCTCCGTATTGATTGCCATAAGTATCCAGTCGAGTGGAGACTATATCTCTGATTTCATTTATTTTTTTAAGTGTTGGGAGGATTTCTTCCGAGCTGCTGGAGCGAAGATCGCTCAACTCTTTGGAAACTGCACAGATCTCAGTTTTCTCTGGACTTCGAGCCAGTACAGCCTCTTTACATTCTCGCTTAGCTTTTAGTACGTCAGTTTCCAACTCAAGAATCCAAGCAGATTGCTGTCGAAGATTTTTAGATTCATCTAAGAAAGCGGCCGAAAGTTCATCTGTTACGATCGAATCATTTTTGATTTCTTGACATCCAGAAAACTCGTTAGCTGCAAAACTAGCAACAGCGACCTTTGCTCGCTTCGGTGCAACAAAGAGTGTGTTGGTTGGATTCACCTTGAGCTCGGCATTGTTGATCGAAGCGATCACCCCAGGGTATACTTCGCTCGTCCCTTGATCGTAAGAAGTTGCTAGAGACTCGGCAAATTTAAAGGGATAGACTGCACCTTCTTGAGCTTTTACTCCGGAGGCAGTAAAGATTGCGCAGCAGATGATGGTTTTTACGATATTTTGCTTCATTTGATACTCCACTTGTTTGCATGATATGAGTTTAAAAAAGCTTCCTGTTGAGCTTGTTCAGTTTCTAGAATCTTTTGAAGTTCTTCTCTTTCTTGGGGTGTTAGCTCTACCTCTCCTTTGCTGTTAATTGGTTTGGCGGCAAGAATCTTTTCTCTTCTGCGATCCGTTTCCTCTGAGCGAGCTTGATACGCAAGAGCATCTGTGTGTAGAGATGTAATGGCTCCTGCCGCAAGGTCCTGCTGCGCTTTTTGAGCTTTGTGTCGAGCTAGTTTGGATTTGAGATCCTGTAAAACTAAAGCCTTTTCTGGGGCGATGCTAGATACAGGCGTTACGTTAGCTTCTACTCGTAACGATTCTGTACTGATTGCATCCATCTTATAAAGACTCAAAAGAGTTCCACCAAGACCAAGACCGACAAGAGTGAGAAAAATTGCATGTGACTTCTTCATGTGTTATCTCCCGCTAATCCGCTGGCTAAAATAATTTCACAAGAAATAATATCCTTTTGTCCTTTAACAACTAGCTTGAGGACATCATTCCAGACTGAGGCTCCAAATCCTGCATTGGTAAAAAAGAGGATTCGAGCAAAGGCCTCAATGTCCCTTTCATCTTGATCTCCGTTGATGCCTGATTTCATGTTGTCGACGATTTCAGTCAAGCTCCTGGAGGTCTCTGAAGCAATTTTTCGACATTCAGCAATGGCCTCAGTGTTAGCTTCAGATATCAGCGCAGATAGTTCCTCAGCACAAGGGGTCCACTGCCGATGATTTTCCATCAAGTAGCCATAGCGATAGCCTGAGTCAAAGCACTTGTCTTCTGGGTCCAATTGGGGATCCTGAGTAGGAAAAAAGCGATCAAAGCTACCTCCTGCCAGCAAAAAATCCGAACAGCTCTTAAAGCGCATGCTGTAGGCTCTAGCTCCAGCATATTCCCCGGACCTATAAAAGCGTCGACAGTTCTTTCTTTCTGCAGCTTGCAATTTATAAAACCAAGAAGTTTGCTTAAGTTCCGCAAGCTTCTCTCTGTCGGTAGACGACAGAGCTTGGGCATCACTCCAGGCGAATGCAAACGACAGAAGAAGGATCCAAAGAGCTGCACGTTTCATAGCTCAGCCTTTTTTTCTGAGACTGGTAAGAGCATGTAGCCAGCCCAGACAGGGGTTGCTCCGAGTCCTGATTGCAAGGTCACGCGAGCGACTTGGCTGTCAATACGCGTAGCCCCTGCATAGAGGCAAGACGGAGTAAATGTGCTTGATTGACAAACTTTTCCTAGAGCTTTGACGAGGCCTTCTGTGTATGCAAGTTGCGCATCTTCTGGCATATTTGCAAGCTCTTTGCGCAACTCTACGGTTCGCATCTCGGGGGTGCTGAGCAGCAGAGCAATCAGACTCATCGGATCTTCTACTGGTTTTTGCATGGCCTTCAAAAAAGCTTCGGTATTGAAAAAGCTGGTTTGCAGTTCATTGCTGCTAAAGCCTTTTTCGAGTGCAAAGGAATTTTTCAGTATCTTTGCAACATCTCTTTCCAAATCCACGGGAGTCAACTGATACTTTGCGCCACTTTTTGTCAAAAGATCGTGGACTAGACCGCGGTAGAATGGATTGATCTCTTTTTTGAGAACATCTGACTGTATGCCGAGAGTCATGGCCTCATCGATGTGAGAAAGAACCTTCTCACTCACGAAATTACGGCATTCGTCTTGTTTGCTGGTGATGTCGCTGCGAATCCCTTTGATCCAACCCGCGGCAGTGAGCGCTTCAAAGTCGCCAATATTATCGCAGAGGTCGAGCTCTTTGAAAAATTTAGCAGGTGACCAGTAGTCGGGATAATCAAAAATAAAGTCACCCGCTTCGAGACGATAGACTTTGCTGTCAGCCAAGGATGTAGCTTTCTCCAGTCGTTCAGTATCTGCGTCTAACGCGGTACAATCAGCCTTCATGCGAGCTTGCACAAAAGGTGGTAGCTTTATAGTACCAGCCACGTTAGCTTTATAGTCCATAACCGTACAGAACAAAAAGCGACTAAGCTCGTGAGAAGCAGCATAGTTTAGCTTTAGGTAGAGCCCATCTTTTTGCTGCTGCACCAGTTCTTCGGTCGAAAGTTCGCTATAATCAGACCAGTAGGGGCGAAAGGCAGAATCTATTTTTCGGATCTGACTCACGAGTTGGGGTTCGCTAGCTACACTCACTCCCGATCGTACACTGTCGACTAAGATCCTTACAGAGTGACGATTAACACCTGTTTCGAGGCCAGGAAGGATTGTGCCATAAGTTTGAAGAACTTGCTCAACATGATCAAATACTAACTTGTTGGGGTTTTTGGAGTCTGTCAAACTGAGGTTCGTTGCACCTTTGTAATCGAAGACTACATTGAGCTCTACTTTGTTAGCAGAGCTAGAGGCATTTGCCTTACTCGTAATAACAACTTGCTGCTTAGGGCTAGCTGTTAGCCCCACACTGCCGAACAAGCTTGCTGCGATAAAGCTCATTTGAATCGAATGTTTCATAGGTTGATGTCCTTTCTTGGTAAGCACCAAGACAACGCTTGGTGCTAGTTCTAGATTTAGTAAAAAACTACAGTTCCGCTGTTGTTGTCTTGCGGCCTTGAAACCTCACCGCTGGTGTTTTGTGTGCTCTTGAGCAGCTCATCTTTTTGTAGGTTGCCATCACAGCTTGAGAATCTCGCTGGATTGTTGACATTTGGATTAGAGATCTCATAGCGTGCAAAGCAGGCGTCATTTGGCGCAGAAACGCGTACGGTAGACTGCATTTGTGAAGAGACCGGATAAGTGGTTTTTACGTCAAAGTTACGAACAAACGGAATCTCCTCTGCAAAGCCCCGGACTGTCACTGGGCGTTGGAAGGTCTCAATGATGCGTTTTTGTACATCAACGCACTCTTTTTGTGTCACAACATCGGGTTCTTTACATTCCCAGACATCACCTAGAGCTTTCACTTTGTGTCCATGCTTCCAGCCATGACGTTTGCATCCCACAGTCACCGGAAATTCACGGCAACTTGGTTCCGTTATCCACTTGGCTTTTTGATACTCTTCCATAGGGATATTCATTCTCAAATAACCATCAGAAGTTTCTTTTGCCTTTTCAAAAATTGCATCACGAAGATCCTGAGCAGCCTTAAACTGGCGAGTGTTCTCGTCGGTAAACTTTTGGATCTTATCTTGGATGTACGAATTGAGACCAGTAGCAAAGGAGTCGAGACTGCTTCCTGGAGGTATGATGCTGGGATCGATACTTCCTTTTTGGATTAGGCCATCGGCACTAAGGAGATTACCTTGTAGGTCTCTAAGTTCGCACTTCACATTGGAGCGAGACGAGTTTTCTATATCGATGGAATTATCGACCATTAGAGCAAGGCCTGGCATCTGATCGACCTTAAAGAGCTTTCGTTTGATGATTTCGCCATCAAACTGGCAGTCGACGCGTCCATCAAAGCGTGCGCTGATGGGGAAGCTGGTATAGAAATCTCCGCCCTCGAAGGCTATTCCACCAGCTCCAGCAAAGGGATTTGTGCTGCTATAGCCCCAGCCACGCACTAGGTTATAGTAGAGATCCATACCAACTGTGGTCCCATTTGGAGTAACCCGAAGACCAAAAATTGGCTGAAAAAGATAGTTCACCATTTCCGTACGACTTTTGTAGTCTTGCTGGGCAAGTTTATCTTCTGTTGAGGTAGAAGTAGCGATACTCGGGGTAGAACCCGTGTTCGGCTGAAAAGTATATTCATTGACTGCAGCTATACTCACAAATTTTGTACTGGATAGGATGTTCTTGACCTTGGTAAATGCCTCAGCGCGGCTCTTGGAAAACCCAGGAGCCAAGCTTACCGAGGCACGTACGCTTGGTAGTTTGGTCATGATGTCAGAGGCAAGTGCTATCGCATCATCCGCCGAGTTGATGGGGAGATTCGCATATTTTGCTGGAAGTAAACTGCGATACGCGCTCAAAGTGTCCTTGAAGAGTTCGAGTTTGGCTTTGTCAATCGTGTCCACAATAGCGATGATAGACTGTACTTCTTCGTTGGTCATCTCACGATCCGATACGACGCGCGAGGTCAGAATCTTCATGGCTTCAAGGTTAGAGTTTGCGAGCTCAGATATGAGAGCAAAAACCTTTTCTTGTAATTCTAGGTGAATGGAATAGCGGTTTTCTTTCCACTGACTCACAACAATTGGAGGTATGTAGTAGTATAGCTTGGGATTTCTAACGTCTTGAAAGACTTGAATCTGGATGATTTCGGATCTCTCTTCTGCTGAGAGAGTGGCCTCTTGCTCAGACGATAAAAGAGAGGTGAGGGGCCTCCGTTGGGACCATTTGGGGCCCGAGACATCGCCTTGGACCTGGGCTTGGGCCGAGAGGCTAGCCAGCAGTCCTAGGGCAAAAAGTGGCTTTTTTAAATGTTTCATACGAACCTTCATTTTTTTATACCTTTCTTTTGGATTAAAATTCTTTAGGCAAGATGATGTTTTGGTTTACATCAAATCGCTCTGTATGAGGCAGATAGGTCTTGCCGCCATCAGCGTAGGTAATCTCGATCAGCTCGATACCTTTTTGAGCTGTGATCAGCTTACGTTGAGGAGCTCTTGTAAGGTCTTGAATGTCCGCTTTTGTCGAGTCTTGCTCTTTGATAGCTCCGAGCTTTTTATAGAAGGACTTAAGTCTTTCTATGCGTTCTTCCTGTGTCAGGACTTGAGGCAAAGATTCACGCATGGCCTTCTGTGAAGGTTCTGGGGTGAGCTTTGCAATCGGGGGGAGTTTTGTCTCGCTTGGTCTTGACTGGTATTGCCAGGCCAAGCTGACAAGCAGTAGTATGGCTCCCGAAACGAGTAGCTTTTTACTGTGCACGATCTTCCTCTTCTTCGAAATTATTGGTGTTTTGCCTACCTAGAAGGTGAGCTTCACCCGGAAGATGCGCAGCCAGGACTTTTATTGCAATAAAGCAGCCTCTCAGGACTCTTTTCAGCAAATACGCGGACCAGCGCGTCTTATGAAAGGAATATGTCAATTATGCGAATACAGAGTTTATGCTTTATCAGCCTCTTGCTAGGGCCCCAACTTGTCCACGCACAGGCGGAATCGGTCCAAATTTTTCCCGAGCGCGAGCTCTTGCAGAATCGCGAGGAGATCGATGTCACCGTACGTAATGAAACCGATCAGGATATATTTTGTGAATATATTCTTTCGCCAGTGATCTACCGTAGTCAGGCCACTCAGAACAATCTAGATGATGTCATTTTTTTGAATAAACAATGGATACCCAAAAATTTCATTTTGAAAGCGACCGTTGGTAAAGAGCGGACCGCAGCTTTGCGCAAAAGTGGAATTTATGCAGATGCCTACATTGATGTTGTGAAGAATGAATTTTTAACGAATTACACGCAATGTATCTACAAAGAGATGCCTCCGGCTGAAAAGAAGGCTTTTTTCCGAAAGATAGGCAGTCTCGAGGAGATCAAACGTCAATTGCCCATCTATCAGCTCCTACAGATCTCAGATGGGACTCGATTCCCTACCGATCACATTCTTTCCTTTTCTGACGATAACATTTTGATTCAGGAGCGGCGGTCAGGACCCGTGCCACATGAAACCTTAGCAGCGAACGATTTTCTGCTGGCACCTAACGGAGATATCAAAGCGCGTGGAGGCATCGCTGCGAATATCGGACAACAGCCCTTCTTTGAATACAAGATGGGCACAGCAGCACATATCCAGACTTTGCAGGGATTGCTTTATGCCTTTAGCACCAATGGTCCGTTCATGGTAGGCAATAATCAGGAACTCAAAGATCTTATGTTTGGACATTTGGAAAAGCTCTTGAAGAAGGCGGAGAGTCTCAAAAAAATCTCTGAAGGCATGGCGGGAACCGATATGTTCAAGAGTCAATCGTCTGGTAAATGTCTTAACCTCAAGACGACTGCACTGGGTTTTGATGGTAAGCGTGAGGGCGACCTTATTCATCAATGGGATTGCCCGCCTCCCAACAATCCTTGGACCAACAACTATTGGCAGATTCTGGCAAATGCTGATGGTTCGGTTCAACTCCGGTCAGAATACTCAGGACTTTGTTTAGCTAAGAAATCAGCTGTGCGTGTGGGAGGCAATCAGATCGTGACCCAAGCTAGCTGCGAGCAGGCGGCTTCCTTTTTTATGGATCGACCAGGCAATGGTGGGATCGCCCTTCGCATCGTCAACGAGGATCTCTGTGTGACCTTGAGTCAAGAGCAGGGGGGATATCAAAATGGAGAAGCTTTCGTCTATACTCCCTGCCAAATCCTCTCTAATTCCAAACAAATTTTTTACTCTGAAAACGCGCATTGAACACGAGGGACGCTCGGCACTTATGCAAACCAAACTCCAAGAACATGAAGTCCTGAACCAAGGAGGACCCATAAGTGCCAGATGAAATGATGAAACTGCAGACGTTTCCATAAGTAAAAAATGGTACCAAGACTGTAGCTTAGGCCTCCGTACAGGAGGTACTCGCGACTCCTCTGTGGCAAATCAAAATAGACATTGGGATGCAGTAGGATTAGCCAACCCATCGCAAGATAGAGAAGAGTCGAGATCCAAGGCCAGCGTCCGGTCCAGAAGATCTTTATCAGAATCCCGCTGAGAGCGAGCCCCCAGACCAGACTCAAGAGCCGAGACACATCAGGCGTTTGACTGAGGCTGCCATAGACGGTGTAGGTACCAGCAATCAGGGCAAAAATACTTGCATGATCGAGGACGTGTAGCAGCCTTTTTACTTTAGGAC
>JACCDP010639448.1_pt1 | contig 14154 bp, 19 predicted proteins | sample 7445841 | NCBI WGS metagenome assembly JACCDP01 (sample SAMN15323441, study PRJNA562643) | freshwater metagenome | isolation source: river surface water | place: USA:Blue River Watershed | collected 2017-08-17
CGTCGCCGGACATCGCGGCATGCAGCTCATCGCGAGACCGCCACGCAGCAAGCGGGTAGACGACCTCGACCACCATGTCGGCCACGAGGTAGTCGACCGTGCCGTCCGTCGTCCGGTCGGACTCGCGCGGCGGCCCGATGCCGATGTCGAAAGTCCGCGTCCGGGTCGATGCGTACAGCAGGCCGCGCGACTGCGGAGAGTGCCGAGTGAATCGGTAGGTCGCGGCGGTCGGAGGAGTAACGCCCTCGACGACTGCGACAAGCCCGGCGATGGCCTCAGCGAGACCCATGGCGACCTTCCAGCAGTTCCAGCAGAATCAGCTCGATTTCCCGCGAGTCGTCAGGGGACTGCCCCATGAACGGACGTCGGTCGTCGACTGCGCCGGCGTACCGCTGCGCGTTGCCGGTGACGCCGACGCGGAACGAACGGGACGTCACGTTGACGACGCGATAGGAGCGGGCGAGCGCGCCGGAGAGCACGAGGTCCACCTCGACGCCGGCTGCGCCGTTGCGATTGGTCATCCCCTTGCGACTCGCGAGTTTGAACGCCCGATAGCCGCCCGCGTAGAACCGGCCAGCTTCCTGCCCGATGCGCGTCGCATCGTAGCCGCCGGTGCGCTGCTTCGGGCCACGGACCCATGGGAAACCCTCACCCCCCTTGGGCACGAGCGCCCGGCCGGTCGACGACCGCTTGTAGAGCTTGAGCGACTCCGTCGAGTACCGACGGAATGGCCGGTCCTGAATGTCGAGCCCGCGGTTATGCGTCCGCTCCGAGACCTGCGACATCGACGCGATGGCAAGGTCTCGCATCATGGCCACAGTCAGCCGATGGGGCCGCGACGGGTTGCCGGACGTGGTGACGCGCACGCCCATCAGCGTTGCGCCTCGACGCGCACCCGCACGAACGGGTCACGCTCCTCCGAGTCCGCCTCGGTCGCGTCCTGATACCGGGTCGACTGCGTGTGAGCGAGCAAACGGACACGGCCGGACGCCCGGTCACCCTCGCCCGCGTCGAGCACGCCGTCACCGTCGGCATCGACCCAATCGAGGCCCGCGGCAAAGAGCCCGTCGAGTTCTGCGACGTACTCGGTTTCAGTGGACTCGACAGCCGCAGCGCGGTCGCGACCTCCGGCGACGAGCGCCCGGAGGATGAGAAGTTGCGTAGCGAGCGAGTGCGCGCGGCAGAACTGATGCCCCCGGGTCTGCCCGACATCGACGCCGGCCGGGAGCCGCCGCTGGACGTCGGCCCGCACGCGGTCGAGCGCAAGGGTAATCTGCGGCGCCCACGACGCTTGCCCCGGCGGGAGGTCGGCCGCGAGAAACGGCGACCACTCGACAAGCCGCTGATGGGTCAGACCAGTTTCCCACAGCGCGCGGACGATGTACGCGACGCCCGAGTCGACGACCGTTTCGGCCGTGCCGCCGCCGAGCTTGCGTGCCCAGGTCACCGACCACGAGCACGTCTCCGGCGTCGCGGGCGCGGAGAACGACCGCTGCCACAGTTGGACGGTGAACGACCCGCCTGTCCCGATTTCGTGCGGGAGAGGTTCGGCAAGCTCGACGACACCCGCGAGTCCGGAATCGGACACCATGCGGAGCAGTCTGACCGGGACCTGCCCCTCCGCGCCGTCGTCGATGTACGCCCACAGCCCCGGCTGCGCCTCGTCCATGATGAGCGCGCCGTCGGCGCCCCACGTCAGAGTCAGACGCCGCCGGTCCGTGCTCACCGCGGCGACGGTGTCGGCCGCCCGCCGGGTCATCGCGCCGCCGACCGCGCCGGCCGACAGTCGCACCGACAGCGTCGCAGACGACGCGACGGAGTATCCATCCGGCGGAGTCCACCGGAAAACGACCGTCTGCGATGTCACGTACTCTCGGCGCATGGGCGCACCCTACACCGTCGGGCGCCGCACGGCAACGCCGCAAAAAAAACGCCCGCCGGGAAGGGGGACCGACGGGCGCTAGTCCTGAGACCGCGTTCGAGCATGCACGGTCGGAGACCGCCTGTCAACGCCGCTTGCGACCACTCACCGCGTTCACCACGAGGACGTCGGCCGCGGTCGCCGGCTCGTATCCACGGCGGGCCGCCTGAGTCGGGAACATCGGCGTCCAGTGATGCCGGCAGTTGTAGCCGCCATGGAAGTCCACCACGGGCATCCCGGGCGTCCCGTTGCGCAGTCGGCCGAGTTGGTCGAGCGTCCACGACTTGCCCACGACGGCAGCGCAGAACTTGCGCTGCAGGCCGTCGATGGGGCCGATGGACACGTACACGAGGCGGTCACCCTTCGGGTCCGCGGCCTGTGCGATGCCGGCCTGAATCGTCCGGTCATACGCCGCCGTCGCCGTCCGCGCCTCCGTGATGGTCGTCGGCGTCAGGTCCTGCACCATCTCCGTGATTCGCTGCCCGACGACGGACGGGGTCACGTACTGCGCCTCCATGGCCGCTCGCTGCACGGCCTCTCCGAGATACCGCCGGACCTTCGTGTCCCACGATGCCGCGGCGTTCTGGAGGGCGCCCGACTGCACCTGCGCCCACGCCTCGACGTCAAGCCCTGTCAGGCCCATCGTCCCCGAGTCGCGCAGCACGGACGCCGCGATGCGCCCGAGGTCTTCGGCCCACTCGTCGCGCATCGTGCGCAGGTACGGCACTCCGTCCACCTCAAGCGCATCGAGAATCGCAAGGGCATCCTGTAGCGACATCGCAAGCGCCCGGCCGCGCACGCCGTCCGGGCCGCCGCGCTCGAGCCAATCGACCACCGCGCTACCGAGCATGTCAGCGAGTCGCGCGAGCTGCTCCCCGACTCGGCCGGCCGCACGGTCGCCGAGCTCCTCCCGCGCCGTAATCGCCCGGACGATGGCGTCAGGCAGTTCCGCCGCGAGAGTGAGCGCCCCGGCGCAGCACGCCTCGACGTGCGGGGCGCCGGGGTGCGCGGTATACATCAGCCGCCCCGCTTGCCCCGCGTGCGCTTGACCGGCCCGGCCGGAGCCGGCACCGCCGCATCGGTCTCGGGGTTGAGCGGGGTCGGCCGCGAGATGGCCGCGATGAAGTCGGCCGCAGCCTCGACGCCCGTGACAGGCACGAGCGCCGGGGCTCCGTCGATGCCGGGCGTACCGCCGTTGATGCGGTCGATGTCCGCCGCGCTCAACTCGACGACATCTCCCGCGCGGAATACGCCGCCCCCGCGATGGGCAGCGACGGCGCCGGGGTGAGCGGGGCGGAATCGGACGAGCATCAGAGGCAGTCCGTCAGGGTCGCGCCGAGGTCGGCGGAGATGACGAGCTCGTCCGCCGCGTGCTGCACGTAGGGGATGTACACGTCACCCTGCGAAGGCATCAGCTCGTCGACGCCGGCCGACATGATGCCGCCCATGTCGCCGAGTCCGGCCGAAATGAGGGTGCTCACCTCGTCGACCCCGAGCGCCGCCGTCGCCACCGTGCGGATGTTGGCGCCGTCCTGCACCGCGTCGGCGTCGAGCCGACCGAGCCACACGGTATCGGCCCACACGTAGCCCTCGGTGTGCGACTGCCCGAGGTTCGCGGAGTTGTACCGCGTCGCCGGGAAGTGCGCCCGCAGCCCGAACTCCGAGAGCAGCCGGGCGCGCAGGGCTTCCATCGTCAGGACCGGGCTGACCTGCCCGACGCCGGTCTCCGTGCTCGACACGAGGACCATGGCGCCGCGGACCTCCGACGTGCGGCACATCGCCTGCGCGACATGCCACGGGATGCAGATGTCCGTCGCGAAGTAGCCATGGGCCGCCGCGTGGAACGTTTCGAGGTACTCGTGCAGGTCGCTGAACGGGGTCGCCGTCCGGCTCGACCACTTGGCCGCGCCGCCGAGCGAGTTGCACGCTGCCGTGGTCGTCCAGTTGCCCGAGGTCTGGTAGAGCGTGGCGTACCGGACCTCTTCGGCGATGAGAAGCGCGTCCTGAAGGATGCTCATCTCCCGCTGCACGAGGTCCACCGGCAGCTTGCTTCGGGCCGCGCCGCGCTTGGTGATGCCGTTCGACGCGAGGCCGTAACAGACGGTCTCGTAGCTCACGGTGGACGGGTCGGCCGTGGTCATCTTCGGCAGCGGGGCGCCGGGCGCGACGACGAGGGACTGCGGCGTCCCCATGGCGCCGACGTGCGTGTCAACCCAGATTTTGCCGGCGAAGTCCGGGCTGTTGACCCGGATTCGCGGGGTCATCACCCGGCCGACGTAGTCCTGCTTCGGCTTCGTGGTCGCGAGGAACCCGGAGAACTCCGAGTCCACGGCCCGATACGCGGTGTAACTGACGGGCATGTCTCAGTCCTCCTTACTCGATGGTGTCGACGGCGCCGTGAATCACGAGCACGTCGATGATGTCGTTGGCCGCGGCCGTCGCCGAGCCTTTTTTCGACCCGAGGAACACCGCGGCCGGGACATCGCCCACGGCGTAGGGCTCGAGTTCACCGTCCGACGTCACGGAGAGCAGCTTGTGCGTGCCCGCCGTGATGACCCCGGCCGCGATGGCCTCACACTTGCCGCTGATGCAGATTCGAACGGGCTTGCCGGTCGCGACCGTCTCACGGGCGATGCCATAGAACAAGTCCGTCGCCGCCGTCGCCTGCGCGACCACGAGACTGCCGCCAGACTGCCCGGTGCACTTGACCGCCTGGCCTTTGGTCACGGTGCCGGACGAAATGCAGGTGATCTCCAGAGGTTCCATCACGCCACCCCCTGCGCGAGCGCGAGCGCCGCGCGGTATTCGATGCCCTTTTCGCGGGCGAGTTTGACGGCCTCGGTGACGACGGCCGGGTCCTTCGGGTCCTTGACCTCGACCCGGTCCCCGTGCCCGATGGGCGCCACCGGCCGCGAGGCCGGCAGTTCGCCGAGCAGGGTCGCACGGTCGGGCGCGGACATCGACAGCAGGACCTTGCGGAGCGCCGGCCCCACCACCTTGCCCGCCTTCTCGGCCGCGGCGCACTCGTCCTCGACGGTGCGAGCAAGGGCCGCGCTTTCGAGGGCGCCGACCCGCTGCGCGAGCGTGACAGCCTCGGTCTCTTTCGCCGCGAGGTCGGCCTCGACCTGCGCGAGCTTGGTCTGCGCGAGCAGCAGCGCGGAATGCTCCGCCTGCGACAGCGTGACCACGTCATCCGGCTTCGGGGTGCCGGTCCCCTGGTTGCCCGCCATGGGCTCCTCCTTGGGGCTCCGCGCCCCGGCTGTGGCGCCTTGTGACAGCGCCAGTGATTCGAGCGCGTCCTGACGAGGGCGCGCGGTCAGAGAGACGGAATGAAGCATGCGACCGGGCAGCGTCTCGCCCGTCTTCGGGTCCTTCGGGGCACCGAGCAGCGTCGGCGAAAGGTAGTACAGTCCCGGCGACGCCGAGAGCAGCGACCGACCGGCCTCGGTCCACTCGGGGACACCCCACAGACCGGCCCCGGGCCGAGCCTCGACCTCGACCAATCGGCCGTAGAGCTTGGCCCCGTCGCCGTCCGAGTAGAGCGCGTGCCCCATGTCCACCGGCACGCCGTACCCCTGACGCGACGCCGCGAGAGCGATGCCTGCGCAGAGCTCGTCAGTGACATCGAGCAGATGCGCCCCCGTCATTGGGTCATGCAGCGGGCCGACGCGCAGCAGCTGCACCGGTCGCCCGCGAGTCAACCCCTCGGTCGGCGGCGCATGCACCGGCAGCGACTCCAACACGAGGCCCATCGACACCGGAGGCGGCTCCGCAGTGACGTAGGTCGTGACCTCTTCGACCGGCACGGGGTCGCCGAGCACGATGCGGCCGTCCTCGCCGCGAGTGTACGGGATGCGGAAGTACTGCTCCGATTCGGACGTGCAGAGCTCCGCGACAAACTCCGACCCGGTGACCGTGTCGTCTTCGAGCCGGACCCACGCCTCTGACTCGGACGCCGCCGGACCGAGCAGCTTCGACCGCGCGGCGCCCTTCAGCTCCGCAAGGAAGTCCCCAAGCCCCTGCCCGTCCTTGGTCGGCACCGTCATCGCCATGATGGTCTCTCCTGCCGCCTCCATCCGGGCGCGGCGTTCCTTCTCTCGGTCAGCCCATGCGCGGCCCGCATCGCCACCCCACAGCAGCCACGCGACCTGCCACGGCGAGCCCTCGACATCTTCCGGCCGAGTCCCGTCGTGACGCGCGAACCATGCAGGCGCCTCGACGGTGAGCCACTCGATAGACTGCGCCTCGCCGGCCGCGATGCTGCGGGCGCGGCGCACGGTCTCCGGCTTGAGCCCGTCGCCACCCTCGCCTTGATCGTACATCGCGAGGCCGCGACGGACGGCGGACCGGACCGACTCTGAGGGGGTGCGCCGGACGGGCATCACTCGACCTCCGGCATCGGAGGTGCGATGGCCTCAGCGATGGATGCAGGCGCGACGGGCTCCGGCACTTCGAGCGCGCGGCCGACGGCCTCTTGCAGCTCCCGGGTCAGCGGGACGACCCGCGACGCGACAAGCCCCGGCAGCGCCGCGAGATGCGACATGAACACCTCGCTCGACAGTCCGTCGAACCGCAGGCGCGGCAGTTTGGCCGGGTCGACGTCGCCGAACGCCCACTCGATGCAGCGCGGGATGTAGAGCGCCGACACCTGCTCCGCAAGCCACTCCAGGACGCCCTGCGCGGCACCGCGCATCGCCGAAAGCTGCGTCTCGCTCGCCGAGTAGGACCCGCCGGCGTTCGCGGAGCCGAGCATCAGGTATTGCTGGAGCAGGACCTCCATGATGCGGCGAGCCGTCGAGTCGATGGATGCCTCGATGTCCGACAACCGGAACTCCCCGCCGTAGCTCGACAGGGTCCACCCGGACGGCAGGACAATGTGTGCCCGGTCGCCCGATGCGTAGGCTGCAAGCATCACCTGCAGGTCTTCGGCATCGGTCCGCGCGTCCTGTCCCTTGCGAGCCTCATCCTCAGCCGAGATGGTCGCAATCGGCGTCGGGACCGCCCACCGCTGCGCAGCGACGGCGCGGAGGGCCGACAGCAACTGGTAGTCCGCCGCCAGCGGCTCCATCGGCCTCAGGTAGCCCATACCGGACGCATCGGTCCGCGACTCCGGGCACCACGTCAACCGGAGCAGTCGACCCGCCGGCAGCGTGATTCCGCCGCTGAATCGGTCACGCGGCTGCTGCACGGCCCCGACCCACTCGTCGCGGGCCGACCACAGCCAGTGGCTTACGCTCGCTTGGTCGCGGTGCTCCAGCACGGTGTACCACCGCCCGCCGACATCGACGCACACCAGTTCGTGCAGGCTGAATCCGTACTCGACGGCGCCGAGCAGCTCCGCAAACACCTCCGACCATCGGACGCCGACCGGCGAGACCGTGCCGATGCCGAGATTGGCGCGGACGTGCTCCGCGTAACTCTCGGACTCGGGCGAGTCGTCGGCCGCCTCAATGGACGGGGTCGCGAGGCGCAGGGTGTTGGCCCACATCTGCGAGGCCAAGTAGACCGGCGCAGCCACCTTCGCCGCGCGGAACAACTTCATGCGCTCAGGATGCGCCCGCTTGGCCGTCGCCTGCTCGTAGACTGCCCCGAGTCCGGTGACGTAGCCACCGCCGACCCCCATCGGCGCAGACGGGCGCTCGTCCGTGCTCAGGAGAGCGCGTGCGCGGACCTCGTCGACGCGGCCGAGTAGGGTCATGGCCGCACCCTACACGGACCGGCAACGGTGCGCAACACCGTGCGCAGCGCAACCGATTGCGCGCTACCAGGTCAGCCACAGCTTGCCGATGGCAAGTTCGCGCCGGCAGACCCGCAGCGCTGGCCAATGCCCCCACGCCACGCCGCACACCCAGCCTGACACGCACTCGTCGGCGCATCGACGGTACAGGTCCACCGAGCGCGCGGACTCCGAGCGCGTGAACACGAGCCCAAACCCAATCGGCAGACGGTACAGCTTCGACCGCTTCACCTTGCGACCCTCCCTGACGACCGGACCCCAGACGCGACCGGCGCGGGCCTTGACGCCGCGCCCGGCAACGCCGGCGCCTCGACAACATGCCACAGAACCCGCCGCGACAGGTAGCGGAGCGCGTCGACCGCATGGTCCGTGATGCCGTCCTTCATCGGTTCCTCTCGCCCGCGCGGGTCCCACCTGTACCCGACGAGCGAAGCATGCAGCGACCGCCCGGAGTCGTCGCGGAGCCCGGCCTCATAGACGGAGCGATGAATCAGCAGCCGTCCTCGCTCAACTGCGAGCCTCATGCGATTCAGCGACCCAACGACCGACCGCCTTTCGGGGATGGTCTCGACGAGCGGCCGCAGCCCGAGACCGTCGGGCGGAGCGAGCGCAATCAAGTCGAGGTCGGAGTGCCCGGTGTGCGCGGAGTGTGCAGCACCAGCCGGGTCGGTCACGACCTCGTCAACGGGGAGGACCCCCGGCTTCCACATGCGACGCGGCACGCAGTCTCGGCCGATGCGCCGGCAGAACTCCGCGATGGTGATAGGCCGACCCGTCGAGTACCACTCGCTGATGACGACCCACCGGCCGCGCTCGGCATCCTCAGCCGCGAGCAAGGCGTGTGGGTTGTTGAGCCCGAGGTCCATGGACAGGACGAACCGGCAGTTCGCGGGGTCAGGCGTCCAGTCCGTCAACGTGCCGTCGGGTTCGAGCGCGGCCCGATACTCCTCGACGATTTGGCCCTCGGGCGCATACTCCTCGCCGTCGAGCATCGCCCTGGCCATGCGCTCCGTGTAGGTCGCGCGCAGGTTGACCTCGTAGCTCGCATCGAGTGCGGTGTTGTCGCGCGTCCTCGGCCGGAAGACGCGACCGCCAGCCTTCGCGGTCTCAGCGCACCACCACGTTGACACCGGCAACCCGGAGGTCACCACGCGCGGCAGGCACGGCACACCCTGCACATCCGTCACGGTCACGCGAGCCCGTTCGTTGAATGTGGCCCAATACCGCGGGTCAATCTGTTGGCACTCGTCGGCGAAGACCGCATGAAGGTTCATGCCCTCAATGGGCGACCCACCAAGCCGCGGGTCACCCGCCATGTCAAGGTGCCTCATGCGAATTACTGACCCATTGGGGCCGATAAACTCGGCATCGGACGGCCGGTGTGTGAACCCTGCGCTCACCGCCATGCGCGACAGGATGGGGAGGTGAATGTCCCGCAGGTTTTTGTAGGTGTCCATGACGAGCGCCACCTCAGCGCCAGGCCGGGTCGACGCGACGAGCACGGCGCCCGCGCATGCAACCACCGACTTGCCCGACCCCTTGCCGCCGGCCCATGCGACAGGTCGGCCGTCCAACGCGAGTACGCACCCGAGCGCGTCAGCCTGCCACGGGAACCAGTTGAAACTCCCGATGCCGCCGGGTTTCACCCGTCGACCCCTGCGAACCTGCCGAACGCCTTCGCCAATCTCCCGAACTTGCGCCGGGTGTGCTCGATGGCGCGGACCGCATCGAGCATCGCGTCATCCGGGTTGACGCCGACGCCCGCAAGCATGCCGCCCATGCGGACTTCGAACCTCCGAGCGCCCGCGCACGGAACGCACTCGACCACGACGTCGAGCCCGTCAATCATCGCCGACCACTCGCGGCGCAAGTCGTGCGGCTTGAATCCCCACGACTCGACCAGTGCCACGGCGTCGGAAATCGGCATCTTGGCACTCATGATGCCAACCTCCGCAGCCACGACAGGACCACCGAGTACCGGTCGAGCACCCGCGCGACCTCCTCCGACTGCCCGGCCATGATGCCGGCCGCCGCATACTGACAGGCGTCCGCAAGCTCCTGCCGCAAGTCGACTGCATGGTCGCGGCCGTTGTCGGCGTGCAGTGTCGTCCCGTACTTCTGCCGGCCGAACGCGGCCCGAGCCTCGATGTCAGCGACGACATCGGGCGACACGCCGGACACGCGCATCATGGCGAGCAGATGCGCCGTCACGTCGACGGTCCCGGGCGTCGGCGCAGGCTCCGGCCGGGCGCACTCTCGGGCTGCAAGTCCTCGCAGATCCATCATTCCCCCCTCAGCTTTCGCAGTGCCGCCGCGACCTCATGATCAGGGCTGGCAGACTCTACCTCGATTCGTTCGCGCCGGCCCCAGGATTCAGGTCGGCGCCGCTCAAGCCACCACTGGGCAGCGAGAACATTCCCCTCCTGCGCATGCTTCATGACGATGGCAGCCATGCGGACCTCGGCATTGTCGCGTGCGCGCGTTGACTCGACGAGAAAGGTAGCGAAAGGCTCCTCGCCTGCCTCACCCCGCTTACGCCAGTTGGTCAGCGTTGCCCGGTCGACCCCGGCATGTGCTCCAGCAGCCTCCCATGATACCCCGAGCCTGAGGGCATCGCAGACCTTGGCAATGACGTCAGGCGTACACTTCGATGGCCTGCCAATCAGCGGTTTACCCATCGTCAACCCCTGATTGGAGCCCGCCGGTCGGACCGGAACCGCCATCTCCACCTTGGTCGGGTGGCGCATCTTGAATGCTTGACGGGCGACGAGAACGGTACATCGAAGCGCCACGCCGGTCAATCTCGGAGTACGGAAGCACCGGAACAGTCAGCCGATCCAGTACGCCCGGCCGCAAAGGCTTCACATAGCGGAGCATGTACCCGGGCACGGTCTTGAATCCACCATCGAGAAGCGGCCGGGGTGATGAACTTGCGATGTTCTCGGCAGTCGCCGCGCCGACGATGGACAGCGCCTCGCGTCGGCGTGACATTCCGGCCTGGGTTACCGCTATCCGCGAAAACCGCTGCCCGTTGGGTGCTTGCAGAATCTGATCCGACTCTACGACGTTCGTAAGAATCCAGCCGGCAGCACGGTAGATGGTCCCATCTCCGCATTGCACGCCGTCCGCAAACGACAGCACCCACTCCAGGCTCGGGTATCGGTCGGCGAGGATGCGGCATGCAACCGAAAGGCACCGGCTTTCCGAATTGCGCGGCAGCTCATCACTGAACGCCATGCGGTTCAATTCCATCATGCCATCCCAGGCCGTGTCTCGGACAAGGCCAATCACCTTCCGGCGGTCGAGCGGAGGACCGAACGACATGACGCCAAGGAGACGGTCGCCGACCACCGCGCCGAGGTGAACTTGTGAGTTCTGAACGACGCGGCCGGAGTAATGCCAGCGCTTGACGCACTTCTCGGCAGCAGCCGAGTTGACCGGCTTAATCACAATGTCACGGGCGGAAAGCATCGCACACCTCGACCAAGGCACGGGCACGGCCGGACGTTGAGGAGTCGCTTCCTGCCGCGTCAAGGGCTGCCTCGACAATCGCGCGCTGCTCTCGCGTCAGAGCAAAAGTGACCTTCGCAGCCTCCGGCGGTGCGTCGGGCAGGTCGGGCATTTCACCATCTGCGAAGTCAATGTCCTCGCCGACGAGTTCATCGAGCTGCAACTCCTCAAACGCGGTCGGCAGGTCGCGCTTCGTCTCTTCGAGCACTACGGCCAACAGCGCCTCGTCCCACTCGCCGCCGATGCCCGGGTGGTTGAGGGCAAGGTTTGCGGCCTTCTCCTCCTCGGTCGGTAGGTCGACAACTCGGACGTCTACCTCGGTTTCTCCGAGCGCGAGAAGCGCCTTAACACGCTGATGACCGCCGACGAGTTGCCGCGTGCGCTCGTTCCACACGATGCCGCCGAGTTCGCCGAAGCGCGCCAGAGATGCACGGAGACCTTGCATAGCCTTCGGCGAAATCTTGCGCGGGTTGTAATCGGCAGGCGCAAGCTCTGCAAGCTTCATTGTCCTCGTTTGGGTCTTTGGGATCTTCATGCCTTGATTCTCCGTCGCCGCACCCTCTGCCCGCAAGTCGGGCACTCGTGCCGCTCGTAATATGCGGGCCGCGCCCGCTCCTGCTTCGGCGTCGACAACCACCGGACGAGGTCCGCCGACTGCGGCTCGATGCCTCGGACCCTGAGCGCCTTGGCCGCCCGATTGCGGCAGTTGCGGCACCATGGACGCAGCGGGTCACCGTCGAGCAGTCGCCGGGTCCCGACCCGGCCGCACTCGCGGCACTCGACCACCCCAGCCTTGACCGTGGCGGACGGGGCAAGGTCGACATCACGGCTGACGTCACCCAGCAGCACGCGCCGCATGGTCTCCGGCGAGTCGTCGCGATACGCCCGCCGGAGCATGCCGCGCACCGAGTCGCGACACCGTGGGCACCACTCGCGGATTGCTTCGGGTGACCGACTCGACGTCACGTATCGGCGCCGACATCTCCGGCAGTCCATGTCCACCGGAGAGACCGGGACCCTTCGTCCTGTCGTCGGTACAGGTTCAGCCGGTGCCGCATCGTACTCGGTCGCATCCCTGCGCTCGTAGGCCACAGGGCGCGTGACCTCCTCATGCGCCCGATGCGCTCGACACGTCCGTCGGCCCGGCTCAGGCGCAGCGCCGCACACGATACCATCAGGCGCCGCAGGGCACCGCGGCCGACCGATGCCGAGCGCGGACGCCCTCTGCGCCCCGTCGGGGCAGGCGATGCACTTGCCTCGCCGGGCGTCGCGTGTCTGCACGGCCGTCGCGTGCCGCTTGGCGCAGTCGGTGCCCGGCATCGTGCATGCGTATGGGCCGCACCGGAAGGTGGCGGCAGCCTCACCGTGCGTCATCACACTCTCCGTGACAGGATGCCCCACGCCAGACCGGCGCCGCGCAGGGTCAGCCTTGGGTCCGCAGGCTCGCGCCTGACGTCGATGCGGGCACGCAGGGCGTCCGGCCCGAGGGCCGCGGTCCGCGTGTGGAGGTCAAGATATGCACGGGCATAGGGTTCGTCGTCGGGCGATAGGTCGGCCTCAGCGAGCGCGATATGGGATGGGTCCGTCTCGGCGCAGGGCATGCACCATCGGAGATACACCGCAGACCCTCCGGGCTCGCTCACGCGCAGCAGCAGCATCCCCGGGCCGTCGTGGGGCATCGAGGCGCCGCAGTAGACGCAGGCGTGCCGACTCATCGCCACCACTCCACACCGGCGATTGACCGGCCGACGATGTCCACATGCCGCACCGTCCGCCGGCCGGCCGTCTCGACATGATGCCGCAGTTCCGAAGGCGACATCACCCGAGTCTCACCCCATGCCCGGAGCAGAATGACCGAGATACACCCGGCGCGTTCGGCCGCAACGAGCTCCAACCACTGCCGCTCGCTGATGCCGCCGGAATCCCAAGCGTCCGCCCCGGCGTGGCTCTTGGCTTCGAGGACGACGTGCCGACCGTCGAGCGTGAACCCGCTGAAATCGCACCCCTGGAAGCCGTCGAACGCCGCCCGGAAATACGTCCGGCCCCGGGCGTCCTGCGATGTCCGTCCGAGCACCTTGACCGGCGTCCCGACCCGCCGAATCCACGCGATGCCGCGGGCTGCAAGGTGCGCGTGGTAGACGTCGAGCGCGGCTTCGAACGCCTCACCGTTGGCTCGGGATGCGCGGCTCACGGCGCGGCCTCCAATGCGGCGAGAAGGGCGGCTTCTTCGGAGGCCGCCGAAGTGAACACGGCGGCACGCGCGATGTGAACGACGAACGGGGCAGCACCCGGCGACCAAGACACCTCAGCCCACGAGCCCCACGCCGCCCGGACGACCGCGAGAACGCCAAGTCGGGTCAGGTCGTCGTCGAGGTCGGGCAGGTACCCGCGCAAGTCCCGCAGCCCGGCGTAGTGACCCTTGTCGTTCACGACGGTCATGTGCGCGTCGCTGACCGAGCACACGCGCCCGGCCCCGGCCGCAAACATCCCCGGCAGCCACCGCCAATGGCGGCAGGCGACGAAGCGCCGGGCGATTTTGAGGCGGTCAGGGGACATGCGGAAACTCCTGTACGCGCAGGTCTTTGGGCCATTCGGACGGGTCGGCGCCGGCCTTGTCGCGCAATTTCCACGACTCCGAGACAAACCCCATCGCGCCGTTGAACTCAGGCCGTGCGCCGAGTTGCTTCACGAACACCGCCACCCCCGCGGCCTTGCACTGCGCGACCGTGACCGTCTTGCGACCCGCGACGATGGCCCGGGCGTCGGCGTCGTTGAAGAGGAGTCGGATGGTCTTCATGCGTCGCCCTCCGCAAGCTTCCGGCCAAGTTCCATGGCCCACTTCGGGCCGTGGCCCACGGTGTAGCAGTACCGCGCCCGGTCGCGGCGCGCGGCCTCGACGTCGGAGAGCGCGTTGTACTCGGCCCCTGCTTGCTCGCCGTTCAACGCGGCCACTGCGAGCGCCTTCAGCCGCGATTCAGCATCGTCC
>JACCDP010925660.1_pt1 | contig 14153 bp, 22 predicted proteins | sample 7445841 | NCBI WGS metagenome assembly JACCDP01 (sample SAMN15323441, study PRJNA562643) | freshwater metagenome | isolation source: river surface water | place: USA:Blue River Watershed | collected 2017-08-17
CCTACAACTATATCTTCAATATTCTTTTCAGAACCATCTCCCATAGTTACTTTAGTTCCGGCAATAAAGCAAGAACCACCACCATATTTAAAATTATGAACTAATAGATTTTCAGCATAGTATGTGTGGTTATCTTTAACATCTAAAATGTGATAAACTTCAACTTCACCTAAAATATTTTCTTTTTCAATAACAATTGTTTCATTACCATCTCTATTAATTAAAATATCTTCTAATACAATATCCTGAGCTGGAATCCATCCTCTATCTTTAACATAGAATTTATGTAGTGCAGTAGATTTAACTTCGTTACCATCATCCGTTTTGTGTCTGATTAGTAAGTGTTCTTTCTTCTTTATGATATTACCAATAGCACCTTCTGTCTTTTCACCGGTAGCCTCATTAAATGTTAATAGTTTATCGGTTAATGTTAAATCTTCAATATTCTTTTGAGTACCATCTGCTAAAGTAATTTTAGTTCCAGCAGGGAAGCAGTTGTGAGTAACAATCTTAACACTTAATTCTCCGTTTGATAAGAAGTAAGTATCAGATGTTTCCATATCGACAATGTATGTTTTATAATCTCCATCTAATATCTCTACGATAACTGAACTAATATTAATTAATCCACCAGATAAATTAATTAATTGATGTTTATCAGTATCTATTTTATGTATTGCTTCATATCTAATACAATCTAAATCAATATCATGCACTAATAAATGCACACCGCCAGAAGCTCTGAATTCAGAACCATCTTCCATTGTTAAATGAAATGCCAAATTATATGCCAATGGTTGTTCAATTTTATTAATTAATATTGAACTTGTTTCATATGAACCCGTTGGTAATGTTGATCCAGGATGAGACCAATCCATAAATACACTAACAACATCGGTATCAGGTGCTCCATTTACAAAATATGATTTAAATTCATCACCAACTGATGCACTCGCTATTAATACGGATGAACCATCCGCCTTTAACATTTCTTCTTCTTCAAATATACCACCCCAATTATAAACATTTGTAAATTTTGGATGATTTGTGGTTAATTCGTAATAATGTTTTATGTTAGTTTCATTTGCAATTTGAGTATCATCATATTCAATAGCAGTAGGTTTTTCAAACAATCCCTCAGCTACAAAATTACCCACATTTAATATATTTAAATCAGTTCCATAAATTATATTATATGAACGAATCGATTTTACTTTTGATTGTGTAGTATCTTCGTAAAACTTAATAACTAAATTAGTATCGGATAAAGAGCTTGTAAATTCACTCCATCTACTTTCATTTGTATCAGAAGATTTACCTATTTTATAAAACGAAATAGGGGCAGTAGTAGTAGCAGAAACATCTTTCACTGCTGCATCTGGTACATTTGTTGTATTAAAACTAATTGGTAAATTATTAAATTGATGATTATATGTAGATGATGAAAAAGCATATTCTACAATAGAAGCCGTATCATTATTTTCACTAAATAATTGTAAAGGCCCTAATACATTTTTAGCATATTCCGAATCGAAAATAGAAGCCTCATCATATGCAAATCTTAATACGAATTTAGTATCACTATCCGCTATGGTAGTTGGGTATATTGTCCCAGCATCTTCTAAAGTTGATGTAAATGAACTTATAAATGAAGCACTATCTATTAAACTTTGAGATAATTCATTTACAATTTCTTGTTGAAAATCTTTATGAATAGTATGAACTTCCGTAATATTAGATGATGATAATAATAGTATAAAACTACTAAAATCCAAATACGGCAAACCATTCAATACACAACCGGTATCGGTATTTACCTCCATTAATCTTAGATTTCCATCACTATCTTTGATAAAATCCGTTGAAAAAAAAGTTCCCTTCATAAATGCTATTTAATATATATAGTATAAATATTTGAATTCTATTTTTTAGGAGTTTTATCAACTAATCCATACTTAATCCATTTATACCATACCCTTTCATGCAAATAGTATTGAATAGGTTTATACACCAATTCAGCTACCCCAAATGCAGCACCTACTTTAATCGAACCACTTACCCACCACATTATACCAAATCCTATTAAAGTACTTATAATTCGGTATGAAATGGTTTTAGCTATGTGTCTCTTCCTCTGTACTATCATTTTTTTCTATATTATATACAATTACATCGCCATTTGAATCGATATATTTTTGTCTAATCTTAGTTCCACTAATCGCTTCAATATCCGATGGAGGATTGTGGTATAATACTTCATATCCCACTCCTCTACCATAATTAACGGATTCAATATCAGGAATAATTGAAATTTGGATTTTATGCGAATTTTCTTTAAAAAAAGGTTCTTCGGATAAATCCATCATTACCTGTTGTGCTGTTTTGGGGTTGTTCTCATCAGTAGGTACATTTCTAATAGCTACCCACACATCTTTCCCCTTTTCTAATTGTTGGTTGATTAACCATTCGTGGCCTTTGTGCCAATTTTGCCATCTACCGATGTAGAGAGCATACTTTTTACTCATATGTTTTAATTTTTAATCTAAGTTCTTGTGCAGTTTCCCATTCGCTTCTACCGGTAGTATCCACATCAATGAAAAACTCAGTTGGAGGTTGGTATTCTTTCACATGAAAATTTTCTCTACCTCTAATATCAGTTGTATGTACATACACTTCAATTAAATCTTTTCCCATTATTGATTTAAACTCATCTCTTTGAGATTTATATGGAGATACCAATGAAACGATGGCAATGCCACCCTTCATATGTATAAATTTGGATATTTTTTGTGCCAAATCTATATTTTTTCTTCTACCCTCTTCAGAATAATCTTTGTTATCAAATATTTGTCTGATATCATCTCCATCAACAATCACTCCTTTATCAGGATATGATGCAATTAACCAATTTGCTAATGTTGTTTTTCCTGCTCCTGGTTGTCCCGTTAGCCAAATTATCATATATACGCAAATTTTATTATTTCTCTATTGTTTTTTGTTATAAATTTATTCCAAACATTCATATTATGAAAATACTCATCTAAATATTTTCGTTGTTGATAATTAAACCAATTATGATCCATATCCAATAACATATTTAAATGTTCAAAAAACCCTTCACCCATACCAAAGTAGTAAATAGGAGAAGTGAATCTAAATCCTAAATTTTCCAATAATTCTTTAACCTTTTCTTTACCATAATATACAAAAGGTAAAGCTGATTTTAAAGGTTTTATTATTTTTTCGGATAAATGACACTCATTCATATATAAATGATTTTCAGTTTCAGTTATAATTTCATAGAATGATTCTAAATAAACTCTATAATTGAATGTGGGTAAGGTTGCAACATGATTAATTCCTAATAATGTTTTTTTAATTCTTTCATTATCAGAAATTTGAGTTAATGTTGGATATGAATCATATCCAAAAGGATATGGAATTGAAAGTTCTTTTATTTCATTCATAAACTTTTCTTCATTCAAATTAGGATGTTTTTCGAAATCGATTACATTGAATGAAATATTACCATCATTTTGTTTCTGCTTTTTATATATCATTTTCATAATATCAAATCTAACATCAGAATAATGATTAACTAGAAACATAAATTTCTTTTTAATTGTACCCAAATCTCTTTCTCGTATTTCTCTTAGAAACCGCATAAATGATTCATCTTCATTAAAATCATATATCCATTGATTATTATTTATGAAAAATATGTTATTACCATTATATGCTTCTAAATTATTGGTAACAACTATATAAGGATGTGAGTTAAATAAGGTATCTATTATTGATAATCTATCTTTATCCGCTAATGATTCTTGTCGTTCAAATTCTATTACAAATTTTAAATTAGGAGAATTATCCATATCAATATAATTCCTAATTCCTTTTTTTAATTTATCAATACCAGATTCGGTTATGTTATGGCTATCCAATCCTTTATTAATTTGAATAATTCTAACATTAGGATTCCATTTAGGAGCCGTACCTACATTTCGGGGTAATCGTATATTCATACCACCATCTTCCGCAACTACACTTAAATCTGCATTAATATGCAATATATTACCTATCATTATTAATTAAATTCAATATTTGTTCTCCATAGTATTCATGTCCCTCTAAACTAAAATGAAGATTATCGATACCAACATCTTTTAATGTGAATGTATTTTCTTCTATTTTTTTAGTTTCTTCAAAAGGTAATACATTCCCTATAACCTTTTCATAACCAAATTCTAATATATCAGCCAATCTATTTGGAATCGAATAAGAATCAACTCCGTTTGAATCCATTAAACCTTTAAACGCGAATAAATTATTTACATTTTCATAATGAGTTAGATATGCTCCATTTACCAAATTGCTAAAGTATTGATAAAAAATATGAAACTTTTCAGGTGATAATGGTATTTGAGTGTTTTCTATAAACTCAGTTACTTTTTCTAATTCAACAAATTGTCCAGGATTAAGGGAATATGTGTTAGAACGATATACCATATCTGCTCTATATGAATTACTCCATTGAGTGATACACAATGGATTTTTAAATTTTCTAAATGATGTATGATCAAATTTCGTAAAATCTTTTTTATTAGGATTTAGAAAAAACCAATTTTCTTCTCCTAATTTAAATTCATTGATTTTATCGGGATTATTATGTGGAGCAATACCCATTAAATAATACCATCTTCTTAAAATAGATTTATTGGAAGAGCCACTTTTTGCGATATTTAAAAGTGGAACATCTAAAAGTTCTGCAATTTTTAATCCCCAACTAAAACATCTATCTAAAAATACTTCGCTCTTAGAATGTGTTTTTAATTCCATCCAATAGTCATAGTATTTACATTCTTCTTTGTAGGTATCAAATTGTCTATATAATCCATTACCTTCGGAGAAAGAATCTCCATTAATCACAACTAAATCGTAATTCATTTTATTTTTTTCTTTACATAGATGGTATTACCGAAATCAGGAGATTCATATATTCCTCCCATATCATGTAATATTTCATTTTTTACCACTTCTTCTAAATCAACATCCGTTCTAATCAATGCAATGTGATTTATGATATCCATAATATTTTTGTTGGTGTTGAGGGATAAGATTGAACTCTCATCCCCCATTTCCAATGTTATTTTAATTTTATTCATATTCTTAGGTAGTTTCACCTAAGGTAAAGAATTCTTTTATATTTTCCAAATCTGGCTGTGAAAAACTTTCACCTAATACAATTTCTTCTTCTAAATCATATCTTTCTAAAATTCTTTTCACAATACCACTTCTAACACAATCTTCTTTTGAGAACTCTACCTGATATATACCTTCTACTCCACTCAATCTTTTCCATATATCATAGAATCCACTCTTTTGATATGCAGGTACTCCATTTGCTTTAAATTTATCACATTGAGATAAATCTCCACATATCACCATCTTACTATCATCAGCAATACGGGTTATTAGTGTTTTAAGTTGCGCTGGAGAAGCGTTCTGCGACTCATCCATAAAGATGTAGGTATTATTAAAGTTCATCCCTCTAAGGAAGTTTAAAACCTTAAATTCCAACTTACCCAACTCAATCAAACGAGTTGTTTCTTTTTCTCCGATAATTTTGTGAAGTATTCCTATTGAGGATTCATTGTGATAAGCTATCTTTTCCATCAAATCACCAGGAAGGTGACCTAACTTATCTTCATTACCAACATCGACCGTTGGATTTATAATAACCATTTTAAATATTCCGCTATTTCTTTGGTAGAGTAACTCTATACCCTTTTGTATTCCGATGAATGTTTTACCCGCCCCTGCCAATGCATGAGCCATAATTATTTGATTCTTTGGTGATTCGATTGCCTTATACAATCTCTTTTGGTTTCGTGTCTTAAATTCTATTGGTGTTATTAACTTTGGTATCCCTCCTACTTTGTTTTCTATTATTTCCCCAATTGTGTTTGTAACTTCTGATTCTGAACCAGTCTTTCTTAATGCTTTTGTTTTCAATGCTTTCGGCATAAGCTGTGATTATTTAGTTTTACTCATCTATAACCGGATTCATACGAATTAAAATCAATTTATGTGATTCATCCGCACTCTTTCGTTTCTTAAACTTTTTAAGTTTAATCTTTTGTAAAGTGTTTCGTATTTCGATACACTTTTCATACATTTCTTTTTGTTGAAAATAAAGCATACATTCCTCCAACAAATCGGAGTATTCTTCATTTGGAACTAATATCATAGTTCTTGTATAGTTATCGACTGCTATACACAATTCTTTTTGTCGTTTGGATGAAGCAGATTTTACTTCTTTGTACAATAGGGAATATAACTCATCGTTTCCCTCTTTACTTTTATTCCCACTACTCTTTAGATACTCTTTCCAATTCAATCTATAATATATTCTTTTCATATAGAGGGAGTTTTTAGATTATTATTCTTATGAATAAATACCAAATAATCCAGGATTACTAGCCATTAATTGTAAAGTTAATTGCTTAGATTTTTCTTTTTCTGCGGATTTATTTAAATTATCTATTACACTATCAGTTTTAACAATAGCACTATCTGCAACACTATTAACCTGATTTAATATGTTTGATGGTGCGTTCAATAAAGTCATTGGATCCTTTAGATTAATTTTAGTTAAATCTAAATTGGATACACTATTAAATGTATTTTGTATAGAACCTAAATTTGGTAATTTACCCAATCCAGGTAACTGATTTAAATTAGCCAATGTAAGTTTCTTAGGAAGAGCCGGTACGGATGGTATATTAGGTATCTCTGGTAAATCAGGCAGTTCAAAATTCTTTAAAGAGAATTTATTCTTAATACCCTTATCTTTGTTTTCTCTTCTTTGTTTCTTTCTTGCCAATCTTCTTTCTCTGAATGGCTGGAATTGTGCAATAACATCGCCTTTAACATCTAAGAACATCTTTTTAATATTCTTAGGAGTAGGTAATTTAGTTTTAATAAGATTTTTAGCATCACTAATCTTACCATTGATTGCATCTTTAGATAAAGCAGCTTTAAATTGTCCAAACTTATCACCCACTTTCTTAGCAGTATCAGATAAATTTTTAATTGAAGTTTTAGTATTTTGATATATACTTCTAACTCCTCCTAATGTAGCTTTAGCAACTCCATATGCTAATCCAACTTGTCCGGCAATATTAACTAATCTTTCAAATCTACTTTCTCTTACATCATCATAAGTAGCTTCAGATGGGAATGTGCCAGATTGTCCCGAATTATCAACAGGATTCAAATCAAAGACAGTTGGTACGGGCTTTGGTATTGTAAATGCATATTTTAATAAATTACCTGGCTCAGGTCCATCTTGCCATTGTAATAAAAATTGTGGAGAAACATCAAACCCAAACATTACCCCACCATCTCTTTTTAATAATTCTGCTTCAAAATTATTAAATTTATCAACATATGTATTCCAATCTAAAGTTATATAAGGAAATACGGATAATTGCTCATCCATAGTATATAAAACTTTTCCTAAATTAGTTTCCCATTCTTTTTTTATTTTATTATGAACATATGATGATATATATCTTAATCCATTTGAAGGAGGATGATTTGTAAATTTAACTACATATGGGAAAAATGTTTCCGGTACAACAATTGTATTATTTAAATCGTTATCAACTGGAATGGTAATATTATTTATCTCACTATAATAACCATATAGAGTAACATCGGTAAGTTTATTTGGTACAATAGTTCTTACTTCAATTTGTTGCTCTTTTACAACCACTTTTTCAGGTTGAATTACAGCCGGTACGGGTTCTATTGTTTGGACAGGAGCAGGTTGTGCCTTTTCTTTGATACCACTTAATAATGATGTTATTTCCGAATTATTTCCACTCTTACCTTTCATTAATCCAGCAACTGCGCCAAATGAAGCCACCAACGAAGCACCTGCCGTAAATGGAGCAGCTACAATTCCCGCTGCTAAAGTAACGATTTTACCAGCGGTTGATTTAAAGAAATTACCAATACTTGAAAAGAATCCCATATCAGTAATAAATATACCAAAACGGATTATCTAATTTTATTTGAAAGATATCCAAATAATTCTTTTGCATAGCTTTTATGCCCTAACACTCCTGGATGAGTATCATTGATATTAACTTCATCTGATATCTGACCCATATTTTTTAAAGCCCAATCATGCGATGAACCAAAAGGTATAACTCTATCGGAAAATAAAGAATCTTTTAAACCTATTAGTGCATAATCTACATCCTTTGTTATATAAAATTCAACTTCACTTAATTTTAAAAATGAAATAAAATTAACTAATTGTGTAGTTAGATTCTTAAATATTTCTCTAGGTTCTAATATAGATTTTGTTATTGGATTGAAATATGGTCTTAATAGATTATTATCATCTGCATGAATTCGTTTTGCATAATCTCTGCATACAAACCAATCATCAACCTCATTAGTTTCAGGATGAATTGTATAATTAAACAAAACATAATCATTATGTAATTTAGAAAAGAACTCTAATCTGGAATAATCGGGTATTTCCAATACAACTAATACCTCTTGTCTATTTTCCCAATTTTCAATAAGAAAGTTATGAGTTTTTCTAATAATTCTTTGAATACCACCACCACTTTTTGAATCGTTTATAGTTTTAATCCCACTCAATTCCGAAAAAATAGCGGGGTATGCAACATCTAATCTACTATTCCAATATGGCATTCCGTATGTATCTTTATATTTTTTTAATACATCTCTTCTACCATTGATTAACGATGGTTCTTCTCCATTCTCATCCCTTTCATTCCAATCTACATCATTTTGTGTTTCCAATCCACCTCCTTGAGTAAAAGAACACCCATTGAAATAAGCAAGTTTAAATTTATCTTTTAACATTATTATTTTTTATAGAAAGATTCCAATACATGTCGTTGCTGTATAGTAAGCAATTCAATTTCTTTATTATCGGAATTCAATGAATAAACAATTTCTCCCATAGGATTAACTGCCATTTTTAAATAACCTTTACCACACATCTCAAATATGGTATCGGATAACCCTTCTCTATTCAACTTAAATATAATCTCAGACATTTCATCCGTATTCAAATTAATCTCACCAGTTTTCTTATATTTCCTATGCATCTCTTCTTGCAATGAGATGTTTAATTTAATCGGAAGTATAAAAACATATTCATCGAAAAACTTACCCTTTTTAAGTAGTTTAACGATATGGTCAGCTTTTTCGGTTATCTCTTCTGATATATCCATAACAATTCATTTCCAATAAATATAAAAATAGTGGTGATAATTCTACCACCACTACAATTATAGGGAAAATATTTTAATTTTACAACTACTTTTTACGTCTGAAAAGTTCCTTTATGGTTAAAAAATACCATATTGGCATATTAATTGCAATGTTTATGAATAATACCATATTTTGCATAAATCCTTCTGGTACTTTACCCTTTCCACTACGAATGTGCCTTTGAATACTTATCACTATTGGTAGCATAAGTAAAAAGTATATGTTTATGAATGTTAGCATACTATTTTATTTGCTATCTTTAAAATTGTTTCCTCATCTTCTTTGGATAATCTCCATTTGTTGTTGAATAGTTTATGAACTTGCGCATTCCATTCATCATCCATACTTCTAGCTTCATCATCCTTTTTAGCTATATACCCATCAGCATATAGTTCATCTACCATCATTTGCTTATCATAACTACCCATATTTGATATGATATCATCAATATCAACGTCTATACTAATAAAACTCATAATTTTGTTTTTATTTATTTAAGAAAAAAGTGAAATGTTTGTTTTATAATTGTTAAATTAACCTCCTGCATAATCAACCACTTACACCAAGCAAGTGGAGCAAAGATGAAATCCATAATTGCCCAACCAATACTATTGTGTATATTGTAACCAATCATTGCAGTTGGTAATTGGAATAGGATGTAAGGAAAATTGAATACCTTAATTGTTACTTTTTTATTTTCCATAATTACCAAATTTGAAATCCTCCACAATTACGAAGGAAAGTGATGAAATTTTTAATTCTACCCAATGATGTACTATGAGCAGATTCTACTCTCATACCACTTTCAGTTACAATCGATGAATATTGTATAGTACCATATTCAAATTGTTGGTTTAACGATTGCTCAATTTCTGAACCTATAAATTTACCTGTACCTGCTTCACACCAACTACCCATTACAATATAAATTCTATCATCATCATCGGTTAGAAATTCATTCATTCCATCTGAAATAAATTCTTCAATAGCATTTGCTAATTTATCACATTGTTTTTGAGTTCTCAATCCTTTACCATCATTTGAACCCCAATGTTCGAAATCAATTTTTAATTTTGATTTATATGCTGCCATTTGACAAATGGCATTAATAGGTCTCCATCCCCACCAATTTGATGCAAAATAATCACCTTCTTCTGTCTTTGGGTTTCTACCTGAAATATCTACTCCCATACTTTTATATTTTAAATGTTATCTATATAATGTTACAAAATCTCCGAAATAATTATCAAAGGTTTCAACCAAATGTTCGTAATCACCTTCTTTCATTTTTCCACAAACTTCTTCGGAATTTAATCCCAATTGTCTTGCAAGATTCATTGCAGTTCCTAATAGGAAAAACGCGTTACCTTGCGGACCAGTTAAATCAATTTCAATACCTTTATTTTCTTTACTCTTTATCATATGTTTAAAGTTTAGGATATTTTGAAACAATATTAATTACTTTTTCAATACGATTGTACATAGTAGTTTCTAACTCTTGTTCTGCCAGAGTTAAAATATCATCATACAAATACCCATCATACAATCCAAATAACTCATTTGATAAATCAAAACTACAATCCCAACGAACATCATTGATAATATCACCGATTTCAAATAGGGTTTCCTTATCCATATTTGCGTGGCGATTAAAATTTGTGTAACTCATATCTTTTATATTTTAAAGGTTTATTCTTCAACAATTGTAAATTCGATAGCAGGGCCTAATGTGATTGGGTTATCGTATATCCACAAATCATAAACATAATCATAAGAAGTATCGATAATCTTTGCTAGTTTCTCAAAACATAGTTCTCTAACAATAGAATCGCTAACACCAATGTATTCGTATGGGTCACCACCTGTAAGTAAAGAATGATACAATCCAATAAAGGTAGCGTTTTCATTAATCTCAACTCCCAATTCATCAGTTGGGTAGGTTTCTAAATAAAATTCTTTAATATTCATATCTCTTATCATTTATTACATAGTAAATATAAGAAGAATATTTGGATTTTCCAAGCATTTAATCAAATATTTTTAATAAAAAAATAACCTATTGAAAATCAATAGGTTACATATTATAATTATTTTACCACCCTTCTGGCATTTTTAACTTTACTTTATCCCAAACTTCTTTTAATCCCCCTATTATGTTATTTTTAGATTCCTCATAAGTGTAATTAGGATATTCAGTTTCCCACTCTTTTGACCAATTTATCTGAAGTTTGTTAGATGGATTTGAACACCAATTTACTATTTGTTTAGAACCTCTAATAAAAACCTCATTCATATTGTTCTTATTGAAAGTTAAGTAATAATAATCTTTCATTGGATTATCAACTCCTCTATTTTGAACATATTCTAATAATGTTTTCTCCGTAGCAAAAGATGGAAGTTCTTCTATTGTTAAATCGGTTAATGCATAGATAAATCCTACCATCGAAGTAGCATTATCAGATGTTCCCTTTGTCGTTTTGATGTTAATCACATGAATCAAATCATTTTCAACATCCCTAAGATAAAAATCACCTGGCTTTCGTGCAGGTACTTCTATATAAAGTGTTCCCCATCGTTGGTGATTTGATATCCATTGGGTAATATGTTCTTCATCCACAAGAGATGCCACTCTACCTTCTCCATTAACATTATCCTCTGCTATTAAATTTGCAGTTTTCAAATCATTAACAAGTTCTGTTAATATTGTAGGAATCATAATTTTTTAGTATTAGATGAAAACCTTTGTTATGTATCAAATGTAAGAACTTTTTTTGATATTTCCAAGCAATTACTAAAAAAATAACCCATCGTTTCCAATGGGTTATTAATCAATGTATTATTTAATAAATCTAATTAGTCTATTTTCAATTCTGCATCTCTATATAAAGAAGATACTTCATCATCCATTCTTTTTTCCAACTCTTTCTTTTGAGCATTTAATTTTTTAAGTATATCAACTATTTTCTTTTCTTCAGGAGTTCCTTTTTTCTTTTTATATATCTCTACATATCCCTGAATATGTTCTGCTACCGCAAATAGTTCCTTAGCTAAGGATTTAACTCCTCTACCTTCAACGATTGTGGATTCATTTGCAGGAACGCAGTTTGGTACTTCTTTACCATTCTTTTCTTTCATTCCTACTTGCTTATATCCACTCCAGCAATCTTCTAATAATGTTGTTAATTTCATATCTATAAATATTAAACTATTTAGGTTTTCCGTATAATCTCTTTGTAATTCTTTTATCTACTTTAGATAGAGAACGAGTATAATATCCATCTCCTACAAATTGAACTTGCTTTGAAGCACCAACTATTGCTTGAATTTTTTTCTCATCTCTAACAACCGGTGCTCCACTTGCTTTCATAATATCCTCCATTTTCAAACTAGCTTCCAAAAACCATCCACTTGTCTTACACAAATCGATAACTTTATGAACTACATCTGATTTTGCACTCTTCTTATTATTAGTACCTAATAGAGCAATCTTATTTCCGAAAGGAGTTACTTTGTATATAATGAATGCATCTGGAATATGATCCGAATCTACATCTTTTAATGCAGTTGCTTTATATTTTGATTGCATCTCTCTCCAACTATTAGCAGATAAATCCATTCCAGCATTCAAATATGTAGTGATATACATCTGCCATATTTGTTTCATACCATCATCATCAATTTTATTCAAATCCAAATCAACCCACTTTCCTGAAGGTATTTGTAATTCAGCTAATATTTCTACCAATTTCATACATATAAATACAATGGATATTAAAATTTTTGATAATAGGATATTAGCTCCTTCAAAATGTGGATCAAGACATCTATCTAAATGTTTTGATTCTAAGAGATGGGATTTTGATAATTATGATTCACTTACTCATATGATTATTAGAAATCCATTAGAACATTTTAAGTCTGCAATTCATACTGAATATTATAATAGTGATACTGATTTACAAATATTAATACAAAATTGTATTACTGATAAAGGTATAGGTCATTGGAATCCATATACCTATCAATTTTTATATAAAGTTTTATTATCAAATCCTAAGATAGAAGTAATAGAATTATCGAATCTATCTTCGTTTTTGATATCTGAAAATTATAGTTTAGATTACAACCAAACGGAATATGATTGGTCGGATATAGAAGATTGGATGAATAAGAATGAATTATATCAAAAAATAACCGAATCATATCCATATGAAATAAATTTAATTAAAACTAAAATAGATTTAGAATTTTATTTTTATGATAAATTAATTGATAAAAATATATCGAAAACACTAATTTAGTTATATATATTATTGAAACCTTGTGGTTAAACCTTTAGTGTCCTTTGTGGCATTTGAGTTGGAGAAATACCAACAAATAAAGTTTTAAATACAAACAAAATATAAGGAAAATGAAACAATCAGTATGGACAAACGGGAGTCCGTCAAACCCGCAGGCTTTTATCACAAAAAGAAAGCAAAGAGTAAAACAATTCGAAGGTCAGGTCTATCTAAACGATGGAGATGAATACCAAATCGAATTATTCAATCCAACTCCAAAACACATCTTAGCCAAAATCAAAGTAGATAACACTTACTTATCAGGTGGTGGTATTGTATTAAGACCCGGTGAAAGAGTATTTTTGGAAAGATTTTTAGATTCAAATAACAAATTCGTATTTAAAACATACGAAGTTGGAAAGGAAGCGGTTAATTTAGGAGCTATTGATAATAATGGATATGTAGAAATACAATTCTTTAATGAAGAGCAATCGTTCTCAAATAGACCAATATATGGTAGTGGATATGGTACAATCACTACAAATAGTA
>JACCDP010767270.1_pt1 | contig 14149 bp, 9 predicted proteins | sample 7445841 | NCBI WGS metagenome assembly JACCDP01 (sample SAMN15323441, study PRJNA562643) | freshwater metagenome | isolation source: river surface water | place: USA:Blue River Watershed | collected 2017-08-17
CCCAGTAGTCCTGAAGAAGATACCGTTCCATTGCTGCTACTCCAGTAGAAAATCCTCAAGACGATACATGCCCATCGCAGTCATCTTTGGACTTACCTGAATGCGCTTCAGTTCACGCTCGAGACTAGGAGATGCGGGGGGAGTTTTCTTCTTCTTGGGCTCGTGGGGTATGAAACCGTAAATGGTCTTGTTGACCAAGTCCGGAAAACGAGCCTCAATCTCAGGCGGGAGGCGAGGCTTCATTTGCTATAGTAACTGATTGTATATGTGACGTTCGAGAATCCAGATGGCGCTACCATTGTGACCTCTCCTGCCCATGTGGAACCGTAGTTTGATGACAGTCTTGCACCCAGGAGGTAGACTGGGCTTGGATATGCATACCCTACCACTCCCTGAAGCCAAATTTGATTTGAAGTTGGAATGCCAGTGTCTCCTGTCCCGGTCGTGATAACTCCCGCAACCAGTGGTTTTCCCGAAAAGACATCCGCTGTTCCATACGTGAAGGGTTCGGACGGTCCTGTGGTTCCCGTGGGGCCCGTAGGACCTCTAGGACCCGCAGTTCCGCCGCTTGGACCCGAGGGGCCAGTGACTCCGGTGGGGCCAGTGGATCCCCTATCGCCTGCTTGGGATGAAGCGGGTCCCGTGGGTCCGGTGTTGCCTGTGCGTCCCGTAGGTCCGGTGTTGCCGGTGTTTCCCGTAGGTCCCGTGGGTCCGGTGTTGCCCGTTCCTTCGGGTCCATCGGGTCCCGTAGGTCCCGATTGATCTGGCATGAATCCAGTTGGACCCGTATAGCCCGTGTATCCATTGTAGCCCGTGGGTCCGGTTTCATCGGTATTGGTAGCTCCCGTCATGCCCGTGTTTCCGGTGAACCCAGTGTTGCCCGTGTACCCCGTCGGACCTGATGCGAAATACCCTGTCATGCCCGTATCTCCAGTCGGACCCGTTGGACCTGACACACCCGCCACATCTCCAGGATATCCTCGAGGACCCGTGTTGCCCGTAGGAGTTGATCCCGTTGGACCTGTGTCTCCCTTGTTTCCAGCAGCGCCCGTGGGACCGAGAGCACCTCGCTTCGCAGGAAACCCTGTAGGACCCATTGGACCCGTGTTTCCCGTATTTCCAGTTGCTCCAGTGGCTCCCGTCACAGAATCGTCACCCTTGTCTCCCGTTGCGCCCGTCGTGCCCGTTGGTCCACGTCTTCCGGTTGCTCCTGTTGTCGCAAAGAAACCGGTGGTTCCACGTGGACCCGATGGACCCGTATTCCCTCGATACGCAAGCCCAGTGGGTCCTGTGTTGCCCGTATTCCCGGTAGGACCCGTGCGACCTGTGTTGCCCGTGTTTCCCGTGTTTCCGGTTGCCCCGGTGTCCGCAAAGAAACCTGTAGGACCCGTGTCGCCCGTAGGGCCTGTGTTCCCCGTAGATCCAGTTGCTCCCGCAGGTCCATCCGGAAGAACTGTCCCGGGCGGAACGCAGTTTCGCACTGGGATGTTGCAGCGGTCTGGAATTCGTGGAAAATAGGACATCCTTACTTGCTATAATAGGAAATCACGTAATCAACATTCATCGGACCGCCTGCGGGATCGCTTATGCCCATATAGACTAGCCAGTTGGGCGGATTGGTGTTGTCAAAATAGAGATGCGATACGGCACACGCTTGTGCGGGTCCAGTCTGCACAAAACCCTGAAGCCAGATGTTGTTCGACGTCGAGACGCCGCTGTCCCCCGTTGCCTCTTGGACCGTCGAAGAGACGGCTCCAAATTGAAGTCCAACCGTTCCCAGCGTCAGAGCCACCGCAGGACCAACACTTCCGGTGGGGCCCGTGTTTCCCGTAGCGCCTGTGGGTCCTGTTGTTCCGGTCGAACCCGTCGGACCCGTGTTCCCCGTATTGCCGGTAGGTCCAGTGGGACCTGTGGATCCCGTGGGCCCCGTCGTTCCTGTAGGGCCCGTGTTCCCTGTGTTTCCCGTGGTTCCAGTCGACCCTGTAGGTCCAGTCGACCCTGTAGGTCCCGTGGGTCCTACCGGTCCCGTCGGGCCTGTGCTTGAGGATCCGGTGGGTCCCTGAGGACCCGTATTGCCCGTGTTGCCTGTGGGCCCAGTGGGACCTGCGGCGCCTGTGGGGCCCGTCTTTCCGGTGGGACCGGTTGGACCTCTCGGACCCGTGTCACCTGTCGCTCCCGTTCGTCCCGCAGGACCCGTAGGACCCGTAGGACCCTGATTGCCGATCGCACCCGCAGGACCCGCTGGTCCAGTCGGCCCCGTATATCCTGTGGGCCCAGTAGCTCCCTGAATACCCTGGGCTCCTACTGCGCCAGTCGGTCCGGTGTTGCCTGTGAAGCCCGTGGGACCGGTGTTGCCCGTTGGACCTTGTGCTCCTGTCGGGCCCGTGATACCTGTGGGACCTGTGGATCCCGTGCTGGTCGCCGTTCCTGCGGGACCCGTTGGACCCGTGTTGCCGGTCGGACCCGTTGGACCCGTTGGACCCGTATTTGCTGCGGTTCCTGCAAGACCCGTGGGACCTGTGTTGCCGGTGTGTCCAGTAGGTCCAGTGTCGCCGCTCGGACCCGTTGGACCCGTGGGACCCGTGTTGCCCGTGTTGCCCGTGGGACCCGTGTTGCCCGTGTTGCCTGTGGGACCGGTATTCGCAGCGGTGCCTGGGATACCCGTATTGCCCGTGGGTCCAGTCGAACCCGTGGGACCCGTATTTCCTGTCGGTCCTGTATCGCCTACTGCAACAGGGCACGGACTGGGTGCGCATGTAATCAGTCCTTGCCCCGGAATGTATCTCGTGAGGGCGCTCATCCTTATGATTTTCTGTCAGAAGTTTCGTGTATGCTCTTACGGACCGATGCCCTTGTAGGGAGCGTACGTCGTCCATGCCGCATTGGAAATCCCCCACTTGCTCGCAAGATAGGATCGTGTCAAGTGACGCAGTTGTTCTGTTATCGGATTAAGTCTCGGTGCGTACACAATGATTTCGTGAATGTTCCCTCTCCACGTTGCGGTGCTGTTTGAATAGTCTCGTCCGAGATAAACCGTCTGCCACGTGGTCCCAGTAAATGATACATACGACCCCACTACATTCGATGCGAGGGCTCCATTGACAGCGATTGCGAAGTTGACATCAGATGTTATGGATTCAAACATAAAGGGAACGCCTGCGGCGGGGCGGACAGATCCGTACGTTATTGCCGCACGACCGTTTGTCGAGTTCAACATTTCAGAGTTAAGACTTCCATCTGTGCCAACCACAAGTACACGCTGGCTGGGAGACGTTGTCGTTGTTGTCCGAATGCTAACGGCGTGACGGTTTCCTGATGAATCCGAATCATACGATGCGACGATGAATGTTCGGTGATTATTGAAATCAAGCGCAAGCCCTGAATCTGCAGCAAACGTCCCACCCGTCATGCGAACGCCCGGCCGTCCGTTGTATGCATTGCTTAGATAGGCCGGAGTACCGCTCGGAACAAACGTCATATTGCTGACCCCCTGATTTGACCAGTTTGTTGTAATCGTTTGTCCGTCCGAATAGTTTGAACTGAACGAGTAGGCATCTAGCCATACGGCAACGGCCCCATGCGTTGTAGGAAGAAACTTCGTTGCGATAATGGGCGGTATGTTTGAACTGAATGCAAAGTGATTGGACGGGAGCAGACTGGTAAGGTTCCATTTCTTGGCTAGGTAGGATTCTATATAGGCGATCTCGTATTCCCCAAGCGCACGATCGAATACAAACATCTCCTTCACATCGCCTTGGTAGAAGTTCGAAGTGTTGCTGCCCCACCGTCCGATCGACATGATTGAGTTGCTAGCGTTGAATACGAACGCGTTAATGGTTGCCCCAGAGAAATCCGATTGGATTACTCCATTGTTGTATACGGTTTGGCGAAGGTATCCAATAGATGCTGTGATGATGTTGTAGTTGGAGGTTGTTGAGTTTTCTACCAAGGTAGACCCAGTTCGAGAGGTAAGGGAATTTCCGGACCACGTCCACCCACGTGGAGTTGTTCCTACCATCGTAGGGAAACTAACGTTGGAGGTTGACGTACTCTGTATCGAGAAGTCGAACAATCCTGTGTTACCCGTGTCGCTTGCATTCGTGACCAGTGGTTTGTGAACCGCCATAAGTGTATGATTGGCTACAGTCAGTCCGGGTAACATTCTGAAGTTGCTCATAGTTACCTCGGGGTTGCGAACCGTCATGCGGTTGTTGCTGAACGTGACCGTCTGATCGGAATAGACTGGTCCGGCCACAGCAGGGCTCGCCGCAGGAACGGACGCACATACGTCGTTCTGAAGTCCAGATTTGTCGAGCCACCGGAGAACGTTGTTGTTGGAATCGAGTACAAGTGTATTTGAGTCTGCCGCATCTAACCACAACATACACGGGGCAATGTCGTTCGGGAACTCACTCCGTCGTGCAAACGCGGGAGTCTGAGCGAATGGGCGATTCAGACTGGGTACGGGATAGTCCATCGCATTGCTCACGCCCCACTTTTTGATAAGATACCTTTCTACGTTGGAGAGTTCTTCGAAGGATAACGTACGGTTGTAGGTGATCATTTCCTTGCAGCAATGGAACGCGGGCCCGATGGTCGTAGTTCCGGTGGCGGTGGTCGTGTTGCTCCATGTGGTGGAATACAGTCCAATGTCTCCATTGACCTTCGCAAACAGTTCGCTGATTCCCTTGGTTCTCCATGTTATAAGAGAGTTTGATACAGACGAAGATCCTAGGACGGTACCCTGTAGTCCCGTAGCCCCATTGCTTTGGTTAAACCCATACGTAGTTCCACTGCCCACAAACACGTTGCGGATTACCCCGGTCCTCGATGTTGCTGATGTTACGAGTGTGCGATTCGCTGCTTGTCCCACTCGGATTCCTACGAAAAAGCCGGTTTCTTCTCCTGTAGGAGGAACCGGTGCGGTCGTGCTCATTGTGGTAGTGGATGTGAGGTACATACCCGAGGTGTCTGCCGACGTCCAGATAGGGTAATTGGTTCCGATTGTCGAGACATCGTAATTATTCCCACTTTTGTCTATCCACTTGTAAACGTTCGAAGAAGAGGGTCCAAACACAAAGTTGCTCGCAGTGTCTCCCGATGAATCCAACCAGAGGACACATCCCGAGATGTCTGTAGGAGCTGTGATAGTCGTTGTGTAGTTCGGATTGATCATCCACTTGCGAATGAGATACTCATCAAGTGCAGCACGATCGGCATCGGTTATGCCGTTGGAGTAAATCAAGATTTCGTTGTACAATCCACCATTGAATAGAGCCTGTGTTCCAACTCGGATAGCTCCTACATTGGACTGTGCTCTGGGAGGCGTACACGTACCATAATCGTACTGGGTTCCATTTCTCCATCCTCGCATTATTCCTCCGCTTATCCAGGAGCCAACGCTTGGTGCGTTAGGATACGTACCGTCTCCAACGACGAGCTGTGCGTTGGTATTTGCTCCCCCGGTCCATTTCCCGCCGGTATAATTAAAAAACCACCCCTGGTCTCTGTTCGTAGACCGTATGACGTCTTGTGTAGCACCAGTGACGGCAGCGGCAAAGCTATAGAATCGCCAGGTGGAATCCAGCGATATATCCGTTTGGATGCTTACTGCAGTGCGTTCGGGTGTTCTGTAGGCACCTCTGTAGATCGAATCGTATATCAAATAAAACGGGTTCGCTGCACCAGTCGGAGTCCCATGATATCCATTCCCCGATTTGTCTCTCACACGAGTAATCACATAGTCGCCTGAGAGATCAAATGTTGATGTATCCGAAAAGTCATACCAGAGTGCGAGACCAGGTATGTTGGACGGAGAGAATGCAGACCAATATTGCCCCGACTTCCCTACCGCGGCCATTGTTAGACCACCAGAAGAGTGTTCGAGGAAACGGACGATATCGCAAAGGTCGCCGAGTTCGACGAAGGAATATAGAATGGGCTCGTGAGACTGAGCGTATTTGTGAGCGTGATGGACAGAGTCACTGCAGTCGCATTGCGGACGGTCCAGTAGTTACCGCCCGCGGATGTCGCCGTCGTTGACGGAAACGTGATCGCATTGAATCCCGTGTTGGTGATGTAGAAGAACTGGTTGTAGTTCGAAGACGAGAGCGTCTGCGAGGTTCCCGTGATTTCGTTGATGGACAACGTGCTTGAACCGCCGCCCCCGCCCGCAGGACCCGTTGGACCTGTGCTGCCTAGGCCTGTCGGTCCTGTTGGTCCCGTGTCTCCGCCCCCTGCACCACCGCCCGCCGGACCAGTCGGTCCGGTTACCGTAGACGCCGGTCCCGTGGGACCAACACTGCCTGTCTGTCCTGTAGGGCCCGTGCTTCCGTCGACTCCCTGATATCCCGTGGGACCAACGCTGCCCGTGAACCCTGTAGGCCCGGTTACTGTCGATGCGGGGCCGGTGTATCCCGTGGGACCAATACTACCTGTCTGTCCTGTAGGCCCGGTTACCGTAGACGGGGGCCCCGTGCTGCCGGTGGATCCCGTGGGACCAATACTACCTGTCTGTCCTGTAGGCCCGGTTACTGTCGACGCAGGTCCTGTAGTCCCGGTGTATCCCGTTGGACCGATCGGGCCACCTTCCGGTCCCGTCGGTCCTGTGGGGCCTCCTGCAGGTCCCTGAATGCCCTGAACTCCTTGAATTCCTTGGTCTCCCTTCACACCTTGAATCCCCTGCGGCCCCGCGGGTCCTTGTGCTCCTGTTGGACCTGGTATACCTTGCGGTCCTTGGATGCCCTGTATACCCGGAATACCCTGTGGTCCGGTCGCCATTGTCTATCTCCAATGCGATTTTCTAGACCGGAGTCTTCTTATAGGGATGCGTACTCGGGAGGTTGCCGACAAATCCCCATTTCCATGCAAGGTAGCCTTCGATTTGTTGACGCTGTTGGACAGTAATCGGACCTAAATAATAGATAACCTCGGCGACACTACCGATCCAGTACGCAGTATCAGCGGTGCCTCCGTAGTCTGCCAGATAGGCAACACCAAAGTTGTTGATGCTGAAAACACCCGAGCTTGCGTTGGATGCGGCTTGTGTTCCGTTTATGTGTATGGTCGCACTGGCCCCGTCAAATACATTTGCCATTATGAACGGAGTGTCATATCCCGATACCGAAGCGGTCGACAAAAACCCGGCCCGGTATGCTGCTACTCCTTGTGCTCCACCCGGTCGTAGGATATTGACCTTTGTGCTTGTCGTATCAAACGCTCCCGTAGTGGAAAGACTCAACAGTCGTCCATTCAGGGAAGTTGATGAGTTCACCGTAGCGACTGTGAACATGGCAAGGTTGGATCCGCCGTACGTTGAAGGGAATGTTCCACGGAACCATTGACTTCCGGTAAAGGTTGCTCCAGCCAGTCCGTTCTTAAAGGAACTGTTTAGCGTCGGTCTTGCTGTAGAAACGGATACACTGCTTACGGTTCCCGATTTTTCAACAATGCCGGTAATGTTTGTACCCGACAGAGTCAGAGTCGCCGGATCCGCAACATCTAACCAGAGAACGCAATTTGAAATCAGAGCGGGATGGAACACCGGAGACAGCGATTCGTAGAGTCTCAGCGTATTGCTCGTGGACAGACTGGAACGCGAGTTCCACTTCTCCGCGAGGTAAAGCTCGACTTGCTGTCGTTGGACCGTTGATAAGGCATACTCGTACATGATTACCTCCCATAGAGTTCCTACCATGCCCTCAACGGGCCCGCCTATATTGGTTGTAATCGTAGTGTTGTATGCTTGTGCTGTACCCGATGCGTATGTAGCACCGTTAGAAAAATGGGTCAGCGTGGTTGCGTTGTTGGTGTATCCAAGCAAGTACTGTGTATTGTTGGACAAGGCAGTACCCGTCGTCAGTACGTTTGCGACACCCTGTCGGTTCGTTTGTATGGTTCCTCCCTGGACACGGAACTGACGACCTCCAAAGGTAGGACCGCACAGCATAGAATTGGCGTTCGTTACGTTCGTAAAAGAGGCTACGACAAATCCACTTTCAACATTGCTCGAAATTAAGGATGTTTGCAATCCCTGAGTTCCGTTAAACTGAACGCTATTGTTCGAATACGTTGGACCGGTGTTGCCGCTTGCGTCTCGGCCGTTCCCCGACTTGTCGTTCCACCGAGTAATGGTTGTCCCGGAGAGGGTCAGCGTCGAGTAATCTCCGGCATCCAACCACAACGAGCATCCCGAAATGTCCAGAGGATTGAACTGTCGCATGGTTGCCGGAATCGTAAAGTAGGGATGAGCCGTTGGAAGCGTCACTCCCCATTTCTGTGCGAGGTAGCGTTCAGTGAGTCGAACTTCTGCCCGTGTGAGCGCACGATTGTAGATTAGGAGCTCGCCAATGTAGTTGCTTCCGCCAGATCTGAAGTTGAGGTAAAGTTTATTCGTCGCAGTCGCACCCGCCGAGTAAACCGTATTGGCTCCGCTGTAGAAATCCGTAGCCCTGGCTGCCCCGTTTATGCTCCAGTAGATATCGTTGGAGGCAACCCCGCTGAGATTGCTGTTGACGAGCGAGGCAATGTACCACGTGTTGAATGAAATGATAGTGTTCTGGCCAGCGGATCCCGCCGATGCGTCGTAGATAGTCCGAATAGGGCTTCCTCGGTTCACCCCAAACAACCCGTTGTTTGCACTGAGAAGATACGATCCCTGTACGGTCTGGATAGGCGTACCGTGCTCAAAAAAGAAGAAAGAGTTGGATGCGATTACATTGAATGACATAAACCAAGTCTGATCTGGAGGAAGCGTGACGTTTGAAGTCGTTTGTATATTCTGGGTGGTTGTGAATCGAATGGCCGGACGTCCGTTCTGAACATTCGATTCATAAGTAGGCCGAGCCGCAACCGTGTTCTGGCTCATGTCCAGGCTGTTGGGAGATTTGTCCCTCCAGTAGCTCACGGCTCCGCCCGACTGAGTCACTGCGTTGGAATCCGCAGCATCCAACCAAACCGTAAGACCCGGTATATTCTGCGGAGAGAACCCCGATGCGTACTTGGAGGAATTGATGGACATTACTTTAGAAGAGGAGAATTGTGTTCGAGGTTACACCGGAGATCACCAGCGTCGTCGAGTTTGCGGTTGGAATCACCAGAGGACTGGTGAGAGACAGCGTGTTCGTCAGTGTAATGCTCAGGTTGTTCGTGGTCGCATTGCGCAGAGACCAGATACTTCCACCTGCACTTGTTGGGGTTGTCGCAGGCAGTGTTATGGCGTTGAATGCCGAGTTGGTGATGTAGAAGTAGTTGTTGTAATTCGACGCTGCAAGTGTGATCGACGTACCACTGATTTCCTGGACAACGATATTGCTCGACGCTATTCTCGAGCTTGAATAGTAGTTCGTTCCGTTCCAGAAGACTGTTGTTGCCGAAGAAGGACTCAGGAATATCGAACTGATGTCGTTTCCAGGCGTCACGGTAAGGCTCAGGTTTCTCGTTGTAGCGTTGTAGATATTCCAGAAGGCACCTGCGTCTGATATTGTCAAGGTAGGAAGCGTGAGTCCGCTCATCGAAGTATCCCGGATACGCCATGTCCCCGAATAGTTGGAAGAACCGAGCAACAGAGATGTGCCACAGGCATCGGTGAGGATCGATCGAGTTTCGGTGGGAGCGGTGATCCGGACGTTGCTTGTCGCAGAGATTCGGAAGTCGTAAAATGCATCGATTGTCTGAGTTCCATATGTTGAAACGGCACTACCCGCTATTGTGGGAGCTACGGTTTTATACGGATGGTTTCCTGCAAGACTTGATTGGATTCCCCACTTCCATGCTAGATACCCTTCGATTGCCGCTATGTTTGAGGTCGACAAAAGTGAACCCTGGTAGACGATAGCTTCCATGATTTCTCCGCCAAACTGGCCAAGATTTGTGGCTACTCCTGGTCTATTTGAATAGGAAGACAACGGGAGACCAGTACCCGTAGCTACTCCTCCATTTAGTGATAGAATACTCGTCACCGTATCGAACCGGAAGAGTTGGGTAACATTTGCTCCACCGTTTAGAGGGGTAGGAGCAATAATCTGAGTAATATTGAGTGTAGAAAAATCGGCATTGCCACCACTGAATCGAATGACACGGGTCCAGCTCTCAAGTCCTACGAAAAAATTAGATATCGTAGTAGATGATGGACGAACTACGAAAAATCCATATTCTACCGGAACCGTCGTAAGAGGTGTATAGAAATAGGCAGACGAGTTGGTGGATATGGACTGTCTTGTGGAATTCCAAGTAGGGGTTGAAACAACAATTGGATTGTTGCTTAGTCCTGATTTATCTGTCCACGCAGTTACGTTGATTCCCGACAAAGTGATAGTGGCCGGATCTGCTCCGTCTAGCCATAGCTTCAATCCAGATATCCCGGCATTGGAAGGGGTAAGAGGAATAGGCCCAACAGCAGAAACGGATATCGTCGACACATTCGAGATGGCGTTGTTGCTCACGTCTACATTGGTAATCGCACGATAGGTTGCCCAGAGGGTTGCGTCTGCTGTAGCAGTACCGGCTGGACCTGTAGGCCCGGTGAATCCTGTTGTCCCGTTGGAACCCGTTGGGCCGGTGGGTCCAGTGGGACCCGTCGGTCCAGTGCGGCCTGTCGGTCCGCCTGCGGGCCCCTGTAGCCCTTGAACTCCTTGGACTCCTTGGTCTCCTTTCACGCCCTGAATTCCTTGCGGACCTTGAGGACCCGTCGGACCGGCTATACCCTGTTCACCCTGAATGCCCTGTATGCCCTGAACGCCTTGCGGTCCTGTCGCCATTGTCTATGTTGCTCTGCGATTTTCTAGGGGAAATTCCAAATGGCTGACCCGGCGCCCGAAGACACTGTCCCGACTGAACCCGCCCCGACTGAACCCGTTCCGACTGAACCCGAACAGGCTCTTCCGATTCTGCCTACGGGCCCTTCGGAACCCGCACCGCTGCCCACGATTAGCATTCAGGACATCCTGGGCTCGGTTGAGGTCTCTCAGAACCGAGAGGCCGAAGACAAGGCCAAGCTCGAGGCGATTGGAGTGATTTCGTTCGAGACTCTCCGGTCGTCGCTGCTCCAGTGGGCGACCAAGGGGTTCCCCAATGCGTATACGATCTATGAGGTGCCGATGGTGGCTCCGGCGCTGTGCAGCGACGGCGTTGCTCGCAGCCTTCCGGACTATATCGTCTTCTGCTCGGGAAAGACCATCAACGAGCACGTCGATGTTCTTCAGCAGAGGCTGATTGATATTACGGTGTCGTATGCGTACACAGGGTCGACGATCCTGATCGTGGTGTCTAAACAGGCGTAGTCTTGTAGGGATGGGTGTTGGCGAGACTTCCGGCAAGATTCCACTTCCAGGCGAGATAGCCTTCCAGTAGCTGCCGAGTTCCGCTATCCAAATTTCTAGAATAGACGATGATCTCGCAGATCTGACCGTTCCAATAGTTTCCTATGTACGAGCCCGGGAGTTCCTGATACACACCTACACTGTAGTTCGTATTCGCAGTAGTTATGTTTGTTCCGTGGGAGGTGGGAGTTCCGGCGGTTCCGTTCAGATAGGCGGTTACATTGGAAGACGTATTGACAGCCCCCGCCAGGAATCGTGTATTTAACGGGACGGCGGCTGCAGTGAGTGTCGACACAACTCCTCCGGTATTTGTGAACGAAATTGATTCTATGTTTGACGACGTGGTTATTCGTAGGAATTGTGCGACTCGGTTTGGAGTTACATCGTAGTTCAAGAGTAGGTTCAGAGTCATGTTCGTCGTCGTCGCTACGGCAAATGCACTCCAGTTGCCGGTTGTAGCATTGTGAAGTTGCGTTGCCGTTCCTCTCATATTCTGAGATCCAGTCCAAAGCAGCGCATTCGAAATTGCACTATAGACCGGACCCGTTCCTTGCGATACTGCATTGGCTCCATTGCCCGACTTGTCGTTCCACTGCGTGGCATTCGATCCGCTCAGTGTAACTGTCAATGGGTCTGCCGCATCCAACCAAAGCATACAATTCGAAATCAGAACAGGAGAAAACACCGGAGACAGCGATTCGTAGAGTCGCAGGGGATTGGCCGTCGAGAGGTTCGGACGCAAGTTCCATTTTTCGGCCAGGTAGAGTTCGACTTGTTGGCGTTGTTGAGCGGTAAGCGTGCGGGAATACACAATAACTTCATTTATCTGCGAGTCCGAATAGAAACTCCGTTCCACTTCGGCACCCAATGTTGCATTGCTCACGTTGACGGTATATGCACCTTGGGTGCGCAGAAGTCCTCCCGCCCCATCTTTGTAGGCAAAGATATTCGTACTCTGGGTGTAGATGTAGCTTAAGATTGACTTTGTGTTGAGGGTCATAATTCCCCACGAGTTCGCCCCTGATCCCTGCCAGTAATCTGCGAATGCTGTGCCCGTGGTATACAATCCAAACCCTGCATTGGTTGCGACGACTCCTTGAAACAAGAAGACGTTGGTGGAGTTGGAGCCCGTCGGAGCCATCACCATAACGATAGATAGTGGATTGTTTGACGACCAGTAGGCAGCATTCGGCAAGGACATGAAGTTGGAATTGGCTCGAACAAAGGACACAGTGTCGTTCGCATAGGTTGGTTGACGAGCCGATGTCGCCTGACTGGCGTGATTTGAATTTCCCGATTTGTCGTTCCATTGCGTTACATTGCTTCCCGAAAGGGTGAGAGTAGAATAATCGGCCGCATCCAACCACAGCGAGCACGACGAAATATCCAGCGGATTGAAGGGCCGCATCGCCGACGGAACGGTTTTGTACGGATGTGCGGTTGGAAGACTGATCCCCCACTTATCCGCGAGGTAGCGTTCCGTGAGCCGAACTTCTCCACGGGATAGGGCTCGGTTGTACACAATGATTTCTCCCATGTAATTGCTGGACGGAACACGAACGTTGATGTTGAGTTGGTTCGTTGCGTTTCCCGAGAGAAGCGTGCTGGTACGGAAGGTTACTCCTCGAGTTGTTCCGTTTACGTTCCAGAAGATATCATTGGCGGCCGTTGTGCTGAGATTGCTATTCACGAGTGAAGCGATGTACCATGTTCCGTCCGCAAGGGCACCCGCTGAGTCGTAGAAGGATCGAAGACCCGCACCTCGTTTTACCGCAAACAGATCGCCGTTGTTACCATAGAAATAGTTTCCGTCCGTAGTGTTGGTATCCGGACCCTGTTCCAGAAAGAACTTGCCACCTCCCGCAAAGGTTCTGTAGGAAAGAAACCAAGTCTGATCCGGAGGAATCGTAAAGTTCGAAGTGGACCGCATCGTCTGTGCGGTTGTGAATCGAAGGGACGGACGTCCGTTCTGTACGTTCGATTCATAAGTCGGTCGTGACGCAACCGTGTTCTGGCTGACGTCGATACCGTTGGGAGACTTGTCCCTCCAATAGCTGACAACACCTCCGGATTGCGTCACGGTATTCGAATCCGCCGCATCCAGCCAGATTGTAAGACCCGGTAGGTTCTGCGGAGAGAAGTTCGACTTGTATTTTGAGTTCAAGAACGAGTTGTTCGCAGACATTACTTTAGAAGAGGAGAATTGTGTTCGCAGTTCGACCGGAGATCGCGAGAGTTGCCGAGTTGCCCGAGGGAATCACAAGTGGGCTGGTCAGAGTTAGGGTGTTCGTCAGCGTGATGCTCAAGTTTCCCGCTGTCGCATTTCGGAGAGACCAGAAGAGACCGCCTAGAGATGTTGTGGTTGCTGAAGGAAGCGTCATGGCGTTGAATCCGGTGTTGGTGACGTAGAAGTAGTTGTTGTAGTTGGACGCTGCGAGAGTCAGTGACGTTCCGCTGATTTCTTGGATGTTGATACCGCTGAATCCTAGAGTCGGTCTCGAGTAGTAGTTGGATCCGTTCCAGAAGATTGTTGCGGCCATCTGTGGAGCCAAGAACACAGAACTGATATCGTTTGCAGGCGTCATGGTAAGGTTCAGATTGCTCGCTGTTGAGTTGTAGAGATTCCAGAAGGCACCGGTGTCTGCTGTGGTTAAGGATGGGAGTGTGACTGCATTCAAGCACACATCGCGGATTCTCCATGTTCCTGAGTAGTTTGAAGATCCCAGTGTGAGGGACGTTCCGCAGGCATCGGTGAGGATAGATCGGCTCTCAGTCGGTGCGACGAGACGGATATTGCTCGTCGCAGAGATCCGGAAGTTGTAGGCTGCGTC
>JACCDP010457799.1_pt1 | contig 14147 bp, 15 predicted proteins | sample 7445841 | NCBI WGS metagenome assembly JACCDP01 (sample SAMN15323441, study PRJNA562643) | freshwater metagenome | isolation source: river surface water | place: USA:Blue River Watershed | collected 2017-08-17
CGAACTACCTGCCCTAGAAAGTAGGATCAGGCAGTGCCATCGGGGCGAACCAGACGATAAGTCCGGTTCGCCCCTTCTGTTATGCTGATCATCGCGGCCGCCTCCTCTGGAATCATGCGCGCATGATGGGGATATCCGGCTTCTGCTGAGGCCCGCAGGTATGCTGCCGTTGCGAAGAAGTCGGCTAATTGAACCATGGCGCAATCACGCGACTCAATTTCTAGCATCCCTTCGATGGGCGGCAGGGGAATGGCGCCCCGCTCTGTCTCCAGCCGGATGATATGCCTCATCCTTGGAACTCGCCCACGGTCGGAAATTGCAATGTTAGCCCGATTATTCCGGAGCATCTGTGCTTTTAGGGCGGTCCGTAGAAATTGGCCCCCGTCCGTCTTCAGCAGCACCTCTGAATGAATGCGAATCTCTGGTCTGGCCGCCAGATCGTTGATTGTGCGGATGATGGTAAGCACTGCCTGCGTGCGAAGCCGCAACTCATGATAACGACCTTTACGTAGCAGGAGTTCGCGCGCATGGAGCTCGCCTTGCACGGGGAGTCCGGCGAGCGAGGCCAGCATGTGGCGGGCGGCTTCCATGCGCTTGGCTACCTCCGGCCAATCGTTGGTCGAGACTCTCAGGCAGGTCAGTGCGAAAAGGGGAGAGGCGCCAGGCCCAAGGCCATCGTCGCCGCTCTCATCGAAGTACAGAAGTTCCACCTTGTTCTCATCGATGGGCGCACTGTTTGCCGCAACTTCAGCAACCTGAGGACTTTGTCTAGGTAGGGGCAGCACCGCGTGCTGCCCTGGAGGCACCCGTATGTAGGGCGCGGCGTAGCCACGCCACCACCTTCCGTTCACCATTCGGCGAACGGTTACGATGCCCCTAGCCTATGACGGGTGATAGCGGTTGGGAGATTTTCGGGCTCTATTCAACTAGGTCTCCAGTCCGGCCATGATTTTCCCCTATACTCGATACTCCATCCTCGATACTCTGGGGTCGCCGATAGATCGGCGAACCCCATGCCCCGCATCCTGGCCTTTACCTGCCTCTTGCTCCTCTCCGCCGTCGCGCGCGCGGGCGGTCTCTTCGACGCCGGGGTCTGGGCGCCTATCGTCCTCCCCGCCGAGCCCGAGATCGAGGAACTCCACGCCGCCCGCACCTTGGCTGACTGGTGCGAACGCGTCACGGGCGTCCGCCCGGAGACGCGTTATGAGGCCAAGGGCGTGCGCGGTCCGGATCTCGCGATCTACGTCGGCCGGACCGCCGCGGCCCGCTCCGCCGGCGTCAGGCCGCCGGCCGAAGAGGGCGACTCCGCCCGCCGCGCCGTCGTCGGCCGCTCCGTCTTCCTGCTCGGCAACAGCCCGACTGCCACGCGCATCGCCGTCGGCCGCTTCTGCGAGCAGCACCTCGGCGTGTTCTTCGCCTTCCCCGGCGAACTCGGCGCCGACTGGCAGCCGCGCTATCAGCTCGGCTTCCCGGGGCCCGACGAATTCCGGCCGGACTTCCGCTGGCGTCAGCTGAGCGGGCTCAACGAACTCTCCGAAGACTGGGCCTGCTCCGTCGGCTTCGGCCGCGCCCCGGAATTCTCCCACGGGCTCTACCGAATCTTCGACCGCAAGCTCTGGCAGAAGGAGCCGCTGCTCTTCCCGATGGTCGACGGCAAGCCGACCGTGCCCAAGGGCGACGGCCTCGACCCGAACCCGCACCTGGATAATCCGCGCGCCCCGGAGATCGGCGCCCGGTATGCCCGCGAGTTCTTCCGCCTCCGCCCCGACGCCTTCTCCGTCCCGTTCGGCGTCAATGACACGCTGAAGTTCGACGACTCCGCCGAGTCCGAAGGCTGGTACCGCGAACGTCCGGTACGCACCGACTACGTGTTCGGTTTCTACAACGCCGTGGCCGATTCCGTCTGGGCTCCCGACGGCGACCTGCAAGGCGAGCGGCACGCCATCGGCGCGCTGGCCTACCTGCAGACCACGCGGGCGCCGACCATCCGGCTCCGCCCGGCGATCTTCCCGTGGGTCTGCGCCGACCGCACCGCCTACGCCGATCCGGCCTTCGCCGCGCAGGACCGCGCCAACGTCGCCGCCTGGGCGAAGTCGGGCGTCCGCCGCCTCGGCGTCTATGATTACCTCTACGGCGCCGAAGTCGCCTCGCCCCGCGTCAGCTTCCCCGCGCTCATCCAGTCCGTGCGCGCCACGCACACCGCCGGCGCCCGCGGCTGGTACGCGGAGGCCTACCCGCTCTGGGCCTTCGACGCCCCCAAGCTCTGGCTCGCGGCCAAGCTGCTCGAGAACCGCATGGCCGGCACGGAAGCGCTCCTGCGCACGTGGTTCGACCGCGCCTATGGCCCGGCGGCCGACCCCATGCTCGCCGCCTACGCGCAGATCGAGTCGGCCTGGCGCCGCGACGCCGTCGCGGGCGGCAAGGACCAGTTCCTCCGCCACTATCACGACCAGCGCGGCGCCCTCGTGCTTTCCGCCGCGGAGATCGCCGCGGTGAGCGGGCATCTCGCCGCCGCCCGGGCGAGCCTCCGTCTGCCGACCAAGGACGCCGCCGCGCGCCGCCGTCAGGACTGGCGCCTCGGCCAGTTCGTCGAAGCGTGGGAGCTGTATCTCGGCTATCGCGCGCTCGTCGAGGCCCGCCGCGTCATCCCGACCGCCGAGGCCCGGCTCGCCGCGCTCGCGCGGCTGACCGCCGCCGACGCGGCCTACGGCGCCAAGGAAGCGGCCTTCAACCGGCGCTGGGGCGCTTACGGCCAGCCCGTGAAGTGGAGCTGGTATCCGGGCGAGAATCCCCGCGCCCAGTGGTCCGAGCGTTTCCTCGTCGAAGGCGCCGACGCCACGCTCGCGAAGTGGGCCGCGACCGATCAGCCCAAGGGCTGGCTCGCCTACCGCGTGGCCCAGCAGGCCGAGGCCGCGCCGGTCGCGCACCGCCATGATTTCGCCGAGACCGAGACCGAGGTCGACCTCGCGCCGGCGTCCTTCAACCGGCATGACCGCCTGCCCGCCGGCCTGCGCCTGGTCGCGCCGGCGGGCAAGGTCGGTCCGGTCGCCGCGCCGGTCGCGCTGCGAGGCGGCCAGCTCGTGCGCCTGCAACTGTGGACCTGGGCCGACGAACTCCCGGTCGCCGACGCGCAGGTGGTCGTGACGCTGCGTTTCCTCGGTCCGGACGCCCGCTCCGAAGTCACGCAGGTCTGCCAGGCGCGGCAGACGGTCGTCCCGGCCATCGTGCCGGCCTGGGCCACCGGGCTCGAGTATGAGCTCACCTTCACCGGCGGGGCCTTCCCGCAGGAAGCCTCCGTGCAGCTGATCGACCTGCCCGCCGCGGCCCGCTGATGCTCAAGCGCGCGTTCGACATCGTCTTCTCGGCGGGCTGGCTCATCGGCTTCGCGCCGCTGCTGCTGCTCGTGGCGATCCTCGTGCGCTTGAAGCTGGGTTCGCCCGTCCTCTTCGTCCAGGAGCGCCCCGGCCTGCGCGGCCGGCCTTTCCGCATGGTGAAGTTCCGCACCATGACGGATGAGCGCGGGCCGGACGGCGAACTGCTGCCGGACGCCCAGCGCCTGACCTCCTTCGGCAGGTTCCTCCGCTCCACCACGCTCGATGAATTTCCCGAGATGTGGAACGTCCTCGTCGGCGACATGAGCGTCGTCGGCCCGCGCCCCTTGCTCATGCGCTACCTGGCCCGCTATGACGCGTTCCAGGCGCGGCGCATGGAAGTGAAGCCCGGCGTCACCGGCTGGGCCCAGGTCAACGGCCGCAATTCGCTCTCCTGGGAGGAGAAGTTCGCCCTCGACGTCTGGTACGTCGACCATCGCACCTTCTGGCTGGACCTGAAGATCGTCGTGCTCACCTTCTTCAAGGTCTTCGCCCGGACCGGCATCAACGCGCCGGCCGCCGCGACGATGGAGGAGTTCAAGGGCTGAGCATCTTGGAAATGAAGAAACTCATCAACAAAGGCCTCGGGCCTCTCGGATACGTCCTCGCCAAGAAGACAGAACTGGCGCGGCTGCTGAAGGCCCAGGTCGCCGCCCGGGATCTGGCCGTGCTGTCCGCCTTGCCGCATGTCCATGCCGGAGAGATCCTCGACGCGCTGCCCGACTCGATGGCCCAGCTGAGGCAGGACCTTTTCGTCCTGTCCGAACTCGGCTTCAAGCGAGGCGGCTTCTTCGTGGAATTCGGGGCCGCCAACGGCAAGGAGCTCAGCAACACCTGGCTCCTCGAGAAGCGTTTTGGCTGGTCCGGCATCCTGGCCGAGCCCGCACGATGCTGGCACGGCCCGCTGGCGGCCCACCGGGGCTGCGCGATCGAGCATGATTGCGTCTGGAAGACCACCGGGGAGACGCTGGAGTTCCTGGAGACGGCGGAGGCGGAGCTGGCTACGTTGGCCGACTACCAATCCGTGGACATGCATGCGAAAGCCCGCCGCTCGGCCAAGCGCTACGGAGTGAAGACGGTGTCGCTGGCCGACCTGCTGGCCCGTCATCACGCCCCGGCGGCTCCGGATTATCTCTCCATCGACACCGAGGGCAGCGAATACGAGATCCTCCGGGAGTTCGATTTCGCGCGGTACCCGTTCAAGGTCATCACCTGCGAACATAATCACACCTCTGCGCGGGCGAAGATCTTCGAGCTGCTCACCCGGGCCGGGTACGTGCGCAAGTTCGAAGCCTTGTCGGACTTCGACGACTGGTATGTCCGGGCTTAGCTGACCCGCCTCAAAGACGAAGCCAGCCAGCCGGACGGAGATCGCGCGTGTCCAGTCCGGCTGCCGGCTGGAACCACCGCTCCGGCGTGACGACGATCTTGCCGGGCGAGGGATTCAGCCAGGCCCCCCACCAGGAGAAACTGCTGTTCGCCGTCACGTGGTGGGAGCATCGCGACATGATGATCAGGTCCTGCAGGGCGGACCGCGTATGCTCCGAGACGAACCGCGTGTCCGGGGGCAGGCGAAGATGCGCGCGCACCCAGGCGGGGTCGTCGGTGAAGACGCAGACCGTCGCCGGTCCGGTCCGGTCCGCAAGCGCGCGCAGCGCGCGTTCATAGTAGTCGGCGCCCATGAGGCCGTGCACCTTCATGACGGCGGGGTCGGTATAGTCGCCACGCCGGACGTGCAGGGAGATGCTCGGGCCGGCCGGGAGCAGGGACCCCGCCAAGGCATCGACCTCGCCGCGAAGGCCGGCGCGCGCCGTGAAGTCGGCCCGGATCGTCTCGGCCGCCGCCGCGAAGTAACGTTCGCTCTGGAAGTACCCTTCGAGCCGCACCGGCGCGCCGAGCCCCTCGCTGCGCTCGTCATAGGCGAAGCCGGCCTCACGGAAGGACGGCGGCGCGCCCGAGAGGCGGGCAAGCAGGCGGGCCAGCCGGCCGCGGCGCGGCGGGGCGCCTTCGACGATCAGTTCGGTCGCCTCGCCGAGCACGAAATCACCCAGCCCGTAAGGCCGTTGTCCGCGCCGGATGATTCCGCGGAGATCCAGCGCGAGCGTCGCGCGTGTCCGCAGGGCCAAGGCCCGCCCGGCCGCATATTGGAACATCTGGTTACCCAGACCTCCGTCGAGGGCGACGCAGACCTTGCTCATACGCTATCCCTCCGGAAGGACATGACCCAGCGTGTCCCAGCGGCGGAAGCACGGTCAACCACATACGAGGTTGCCGCTGGCCTGGCGCGAGTTTCACTCTGCGTCCCGGATGAGCACGAAGGCTCCCAGTCCTTTCCGTTTACTGCGCTGGCGGCTGGCTGCCCTTTATCATCGCTACTGGCGTCAGGACGAGTTCCTCGCCCAGCATCGTCTCTGGCTCGCGGCCCAGGGCGACCGCACGTTGCGGTTGGATTACCCGCTCGGCCCCGGCTCGGTGGTCTTTGACGTGGGTGGCTACCAGGGTGATTTCGCGGCCCAGATGCGGGAGCGTTATGGTTGCCGTGTCTGGCTCTTCGAGCCGGTGGCCCGCTATCATCGCCAATGCCTCGTCCGCTTCGGTTCCGACCCCGGCGTGACCTGCCTGGCCTTCGGCCTCGGCGACCGCGAGCAGGAGCTTGAGATGCGCGACGACTCCGACGCCTCCGGCGCGTTCAACCCGGCCTCGGCCGGCAAGCCCGCCGAAAAAGTCCGCCTCCGGCCTTTCGCCGCCGTCTTCGCGGAAACCAAGGCGGCGAAGGTCGATCTGCTCAAGGTGAACATCGAAGGCGGCGAATACGACCTGCTGGAGCATCTCCTCGCCACCGGCCTCATCAACGAGGTCGAACACCTGCAGGTCCAATTCCACGATTTCGTCCCGGACGCCGCGGGTCGGCGCGACCGGCTCCGTCAGCGGCTCGCCCGGACCCATGTCGAGCAATGGAACTTCCCTTTCATCTGGGAAAGCTGGAAGCGAAGGCATATGACGGAACCGGCCCCTTGATCATCAAGCTTTCCAGCAACTACGCTCACCCGTTCGCCCGGCAGACTCCGGGCGGACGCGGCGCGTGGAAGGACGCCCGGTTCGTCATCAACGATGACGTCGCCGATTGCGACGCATGGATCGCGCACGAGGGACTGCTGCGGACGGAGCGCACGCGCTGCCCGCCAGCGCAGGCCTGCCTGGTGACCGGCGAGCCGCCCGACATCAAATCCTACGAACCCGGCTGGCTCGCCCGCTTCGCCCGCGTGGTCACTTGCCACCGCGACCTGCGGCACCCGGGGCTCGTCCGCTCACAGATGGCGCTGCCTTGGTTGGTGGGCCGCAGTTACGACGAGCTGAGTGGGTCAGACCTTCCGGAAAAAACGCGGGATGTCTCCGTCATCTGCAGCGACAAGGCCGCGGCCGAGGGGCATCGGCGTCGGCTGACCTTCGTCGGGCGGCTCACGGAACTGGCCGCCGTCGAACGGTTCGGCCGCGGCTTCCGCGAGTTGCCCGACAAATGGGACGGGCTGGCCCCGTTCCGATATTCCGTCGCCGTCGAGAACAGCCGTCATGAGCACTACTGGACGGAGAAGATCGCCGACTGCTTCCTCGCCGGCACGGTGCCCATCTACTGGGGCGCGCCCGACATCGCCGATTACTTCCCGCGCGAGTCCATGATCGTCCTCGACACGCAGGATCCCGAGGAGGCCGCCCGGATCATCCGGACCGAGGCCACCCCGGAGGGCTATCGGCGCCGCTTGCCGGCCCTGCGCGAGGCCAAGCGTCGGGTGCTCGAGGAATATAATCTTTTCGAGGTCGCCTACCGGCTGGCGCAGGCCGGCCGAAGCGACGCGGCGCCGGCCTCCCTGACGTTGGACCCCGAGCCGCGTTCACGCCTCGCCGCCTGGTCCCGGCGGCTCCAAGGGCTGTTCCGATCCTGAGCTTCAGTTCTTCGCGCCCAGTTTCTTCAAGACCGGGTCATGCCGCAGGGGCAGGTCGACGGGGGCGCCTCCGCCCTGCGCCGACTGATAGAGCGCAAGGATGAGTTCGACGGCTTTGCGGCCTTCGGCGCCGTCGACGGCGGGCGGACGACCCGCGCGGATGGCGGCGACGGCGTCTTCAAGATTGGAGCGATGCCAGGCATGGCCGATCGCTTTCGGATCATTGGCGCCCGCGCCGCCGCCTTCGGTGGCCGGAGCCAGGACAGAGGCGTCGGCGGGCAGGGGCTTTTCGAATTCGAAGGCGGTCAGCTTGTCGTCGCGGAGCACCGCGGCGCCGGTCGTGCCGTGGATCCGGATCTCGGCGGGAAAGCCCGTGGCGGACCAGCAGGCCGTCGAGCTCGCGAGCGTCGCGCGGCAGCCGTTGGCGAACTCGATCCAGCCCGTCGCGATGTCTTCCACCTCGATGCCGGCGTGGGCGACGAGGCCCGCGGTGGCGGACACGCGCCGGGGCGCGCCGAGGAACCAGAGCAGCAGATCGACGGTGTGGATGCCTTGGTTCATCACCGCGCCGCCGCCGTCGAGGGCGAACGTGCCGCGCCAGGCGGCGGAATCATAATAAGCCTGCGTGCGCCACCACGGGATGAGCGCGCCCGCCATGGTCAGCTGGCCGAACCGGCCCGCATCGAGCGCGGCCTTGAGCGCGACCGCGCCGGCGCCGAAGCGACGGGGCAGGATTCCCGCGACCGTCACGCCGGCCTGCGCGCACGCGGCGGTGAGTGCGTCGCAGCGGGCCAAGGTGACTTCGAGAGGCTTCTCGACGACGACGTGCTTGCCGGCCTTGGCGCAGGCGAGGGCGGGGGCGAGATGATCGCCGCTCGGCGTGCACAGGCAGACGATGTCGACGGCGGGGTTCGCCAGGAGCGCTTCCGGCGTCTCGGCGAAGGCGATGCCATGCTTGGCGGCGAACTCGCGACCCTTGGCCGGCGAGCGGTTATAGGCCGCGACGAGCTGCGCGCCGGCGATCTCGGCCAGCGCCTTCGCATGGAACTCGGCGATCATGCCGGTTCCCCAGATACCGAAACCAAGGGACCGTTGGGACATGCCGGAGGTTAGCCCATGACCGCCCTGCAGGGAAAGGCTGAACCGAGACGGTCAACGGCTGTTCCCGCGGAAGCCGCCCGTCAGCCAGCTCCATGTCGCGCTGAGCGGAGCGAGCGAGAAGGCCCGCTGCTTCCAGCGGGCGGCGGATTCCGGACGTCCGTCCCGGGCGCAGTCGAAGGCGTGGGGCATGAGGCAACGGCGGACGAACCGTCCGGGTGGCAGATGGTCCCGTAGCCTCCAGGCTTGCTCCATGTCCGCCTCCAGCTGGCCTGCGTCATTTGCCTGCCCGGCCGGCCAGAGGGCGGCCTTCGCCGAATCGAACCAGAACGCCGCTTCGTCGGCAGGCCGGAGACCAAGGTGCGCCAGGATGCCGCGCTCCAGCGGTCCGCGGAGGTCGCGCAGCGGATCCGGCCGGCCGGCGCGCCGCGCCTGGGCGCAGCATCGGGCCACGAAGGTGGCCAACGCCTGTTGTCGGCGATGGCGGAAAGAGACGCTTGATCCATGCCGTCGGTAGCGCAGCAAGGGTTCCGGCAGATTGTCGAGGGCGTGGCTTTCGCCCAGCCGCAGCCACAGGTCATAGTCCTCCGCGTGACGGAAGGCTTCGCGGTAGCCGCCGGCCGCCAGCACGGCGGCCCGCCGCATCATCACCGCCGGGTGCGCGAGGGCGCAGCCTTTCAGCATGGCCTTCGCCACCGCCGCCGGGCCGGAAGGATAGGCCTGCAGGCGGAGGAGCCGCCCGTCTCCGTCGATGATCCGGATCGCGCTGCCCACCGCCGCCACTTCGGGCCGGGCCGACAGGAACGCGACCTGCCGCGCGAAGCGTTCCGGTTCGGCGACGTCGTCGGCATCGATCCGCGCGACCAGCGGCGCCCGCGCCTCGTCCAGGCCGCGGTTCAGCGAAGCGACCAGGCCGCGGTTCGGCTGCGTCACGATCCGGTAGCGCGCATCGCGCCCCGCCGCGGCGGCGAGGATGGCGGCCGAGCCGTCCGTGGAGCCGTCGTCGATGACGACGACCTCGAAATCCCCGAAGGTCTGGGCGGACAGGCTGGCAAGCGTCTCCGCCAGCCAGCGCTCGCCGTCATGGACGGCCATGACGACGGAGACCGCCGGGATGAGCGGAGCCGCTTGGCTCATCGCAGTCCGAGCGCCCGGGAGGTCTTCCGGCGATGCCAGGCGCGGCGGAGGTTGCGGAGCGCCCGCAACCATTCGCGCCGGAGCCGGGCCGCCAGTGAGATCTCCGGCTTGCGCCTCGTCCCGATGAGCGAACTTCCCTCGTCTTCATGACGGACCAGCTCCGGGAGCACGTGCATGACCGCGCAGCCATGCGTCGCTTCGTCGTCCAGATGGTCGTCGACGGTCTGCCAGAAGCGTTCGGAACTGCGCAGCAGGTCCCGGGCGGCGTCCGGCGCGAGCAGGTATGCGACGGCCGAATATCCCGGCAAGGCCGGCCGGACGATGTCGAGCCCGCCGGCCAGCCGGCGCCAGAGTTTCGCCGGCGGATGACGCTGACTGAAGAGCCGGAGGACGACCTTGGTCGATGCGATGGCTCCGCCCAGTTCGTCGAGGTTCCGGACCAGCCTGTCGTCGAGGCGGGCGTCGTCCTCCAGCACCAAGCAAGGTCCGGCCGCGGCCGCGACCATTTCCCACGCCTTGCGATGCGCCAGGAAGCAGCCTACTTCCCCTGCGGTCATCCCATAGCCGAGGAGCCGGAGCCGGCTGGCGTGATCATACGCCGCCGCGTTCTCCGCCGGACCATCCAGAAAGACGGCCGGGGCGACGGACGCCCGCAGGCCCAGCGCCGCAAGGTGCTCGCTCAGCAGGCGATGCCGCCGGCTTTCCGGCGTGCTGATGACGATGATACCGACGGCGCCCATGGACTTGGATTCAGCGACAAAGCCCCACGGACGGCAAATCGGAAAGCATCCTGCCGGCCGGGGCTTTCGGATTGTGTCACGTCTCCTTTGCGGCAGTTTGCCCTGATGGACGTCGGCATCACCGGAGGCTCGGGAGTTCTGGGCACGATTCTGCAGGCGCAGCTGGCCGCCGCCGGCCACCGTGCGGATTGTTTCCCCGGGGATGTCCGCGAGGGCAGGGAACTCGCGACCTGGCTCGAGGGCCGCCGGTTCGACGCGATCATCCATCTGGCGGCGGTCGTGCCTACGCAGGAAGTCCAGGCCGGCCCGGCCAAGGCGTTCCAAGTGAACGTCGGCGGCACGATCAACCTGCTCGCGGCGGCCGCGGCCTCCGGCCAGCCCTGGATTTTCTACGCCAGCAGCAGCCATGTCTATCAGCCGCAGCCGGAGCCGCTGACCGAGAGCGCACCGACGGCGCCGACCCATCCCTACGGGCTCTCCAAGCTGATGGGCGAGCAGGCGCTCGCCGCCACCGCCGACGCCGCCGGGTTGTCCTGCTGCATCGGCCGCATCTTCAGTTTCTATCACCCCTCTCAGACCGGCACGTTCCTTTATCCGTCCTTGCTCCGACGTTTCGCTTCCGAGGACCTCGAGGCGCCTTTCCCCTTGTTCGGCGCGGAGGATGTCCGCGATATCTCGCCGGCGGAGGAGCTGGTCGCGCGCATCGTGGCCCTGGCGGAGAAGCGGGCGACCGGGGTCGTCAACATCGGGTCCGGCGTCGGGACGCGGATCGCCGACTTCGCCCAGGCGCATGCCCCTCGTCCGCTCCGGGTGATCGCCGCCTCGGACGCGCCGCCGACTTCTTTGGTTGCCGATATTTCCCGCCTGCGTAGGTTGCTCGGATGATGACCGCCCCGCTCGTCACCATCGTCATCCCGACCTTCAACCGGTCCGCCATGCTGGGGCGGTGCGTCGAGTCAGCCCTCGCCCAGACGCAGGCTTGCGAAGTGATCGTGGTCGACCACGGAAGCACCGACGACACCCCGGCCGTCGCCGCCTCCTTCGGCGAGCGGATCCGCTACCTCCGCCGGGAGGTCGACCATGGCGTCCACTTCTGCTGGCTCGACGGCGTCGTCAACGCCCGCGGCCAGTTCGTCCACCTCAATTTCGACGACGATTTCCTGCAGCCGACGTTCGTCGAGAAGTGCATGGCGCTCATGTCCGACGACGTGGCGCTATGCCTCACCGTGGCCGAGATCCGCGACGAGGCGACCGGGCGCAAGCTGCAGGAGTGCTTCACCGGGCTCGGCCGGACCGGCGTCTACGCGGCCTCCCGCTTCATGACGTTCCAGCTCAAGAGCCTGGTCTCGCCCGGGGCGATCCTGATGCGGAGGCAGGACATGCTGGACACGCTCTTCGTCGGACGGGTGCCCTTCGCCCGGCATGAATACCGGGGAGTCGGGCCGGACTGGCTCATGCCGGCCATGGCGACCTTGCGGTATCCGAAGATCGGGTTCGTCGCCGAGCCTTTGGCGGTCTTTTCCGCCCACGAAGGGTCCATCACCGTCGACGCCCAGCGCGACAAGGCCAAGAAGAAGGCCATGCAGGCGGCCTATCAGGCGGCCCGCCGATATTACGTGATCGCACGGGTCATCGCGACGTTGCGGCTCGACTTGCTCGCCGGGCTCGGGCTTTTCATCCTCCGGGTCGGTGCGCGCATCGCCTACGGTTACCACAGCCTCTTCAATCGCAAATCCCCCCGCGCAACACCATGACCCGCCGCACCGTCAAGCTGGCCGACAACACCATCTCCGCCGAAGAGATGGCCTCCCTCGCCGACTGGCTGAAGGAAGGCCACCAGGTCACCAAGGGCCCGCTGACCCGCCAGTTCGAGGCCGAGTTCGCCGCCTATACGGGCACGAAATACAGCATCATGGTGAACAGCGGTTCGTCCGCCAACCTGCTCATGGCCTACAGCCTCCTCGAGGCCGGCTACCTCCGTAACAAGAAGGTCATCGTGCCGGCGGTCTCGTGGATCACGACGTTGTCGCCCTTCGTGCAGATGGGCTTCGAATGCTTCCTCTGCGACTCCGACGCCCGGGACCTCGGCGTCGACCTCAGCCACCTCGAGCAGCTCCTGAAGAAGGAGCAGCCCGCCCTCCTCATCCTCGTCCACATCCTCGGCCATCCGAACCAGATGGACGCCATCCGCCGCCTCTGCGCCCAGCACGGCTGCCTGGTCATCGAAGACGCCTGCGAGGCCTTGGGGTCGGAATACAAGGGCGTCAAGACCGGCGCGCTCTCCCTGGCCGGCTCTTTCTCGTTCTACTACGGACACCATATCTCGACCATCGAAGGCGGCGCCATCACCACCGACGACGACAAGCTCTACAGCGTGATGCTGTCCATCCGCTCGCATGGCTGGTCGCGCGACGTCCCGGCGGCCGACCGCCAGGCCTGGAAGCAGGAATTCCAGATCGATGACTTCCGGGAGTTCTACAGCTTCTATTACGCCGGCTACAACCTGCGCTCGACCGACCTCAACGCCTACCTCGGCCGCCTGCAGCTCCGGCGGCTCCCGGAGATCGCCCAGGTCCGCGCCCGTAATTTCGAACTCTATCGCCAGGCGCTGCCGGAGTTCTGGTCCCAGTCCGGCGAAGGCGGTTTCGTCTCGAGCTTCGCCTACGGCACCTTCGCGCAGAACCGCCTCGAGGTCTCGCAGCATCTGCTGGCCCACGGCATCGAATGCCGCCCGCTCGTCTGCGGTTCGATGGGCCGGCAGCCTTTCTGGATCAAGAAGCACGGCGTCACGCGTCTGCCGGTCGCCGACAAGGTGCACGACTCCGGACTATACCTCCCGAACCACGCCCACATCACGCCGGAGGACATCGCCTACGTGGCGAAGCATTTCCGCGAGGTGGCGCGGCCCGGCTGACCGCCCCGGTCGGTCGTCAGCGCAGGAAGCCTTCGGCGAGGCCGTACCCGAAGCGCCGGATTTCCTTGCCGGCCCGGAAGCAGAACAGGCGCAGGGCGCGGCCCAGGGGCAGCCTGCGATCGTTCCGGTCGCCATACCCGATCGTGGTCGCGGCCGCGACGGGCGCGAGCACGACGGGCAGGGGGCGGACGCCGCGCACGCGCAGGCCGGTCTCCCAGGGGCGCTCCAGCGCATGGTCCACCTGCTCGGAGATCGGGCGCATCGACTTCAGCAGCGTCGCGGCGCCCCGACGGTTGATCGCGTAGGCGGCCGAAGAGGTCGTGCGCGTGAGGTGCACGACGAGCTGATGCGTGGCCGTGAGCGCGCGCTTGCGCACGGGCAGGCCGGCGTGGAAACAGAACAGTTTCACGAGATCCCAGTCGTCCTGCTGCCCGAGGGCGGCGAGCACCTCGACGCACTCCGGCCGGACTTCCACGTCATCCTCGAGGATCACGCACCAGGCGGCGTCCGTGGCGAGGAAGGCCTCCATGGCCTTGAGGTGGCTGAGGTAGCAGCCGACTTCGCCGGGCCGGGGCATGGGCAGGCGGTTGCGCGCGGCGTAAAGACCGGCGTCCACGAGCCGCTCCCAGTCCGGCACCTGTTTGCCGAGCACGGCGGAGACGCGGGTGAAAGGCAGCGCGAGCGCCTCGAGGCTGCGGGCCAGCGAGGCCATCCGTTCGACGTCGCGGTCGAGGTTGATCACGTAGATGGGCGGCATGGGGCGACGTGGAATTAGATGGATAAAACGACCGGCCTGTTTATCAACCCCTTACGATTCCGATGCGTATCTGGTCCTCCCTCCGTTGGCGAGCCCTCGCCGTGGCCCGCGCCTGGGGTTACCGCGGCAACCCCCGTCTTTTCGGCGTCGAAGTGCCCCTCGCGTTGGTGCCCAACCGGAATGTCCTCG
>JACCDP011210810.1_pt1 | contig 14147 bp, 10 predicted proteins | sample 7445841 | NCBI WGS metagenome assembly JACCDP01 (sample SAMN15323441, study PRJNA562643) | freshwater metagenome | isolation source: river surface water | place: USA:Blue River Watershed | collected 2017-08-17
AATCGTACGATACTCTGACGCACGCCATTTTGAGGAGTCACGGTATGTTGCGTCGTTCATTCACATCGGCTGCGGTCGGCTCAATCCTCGGATTATTCCTGACCACAGGCGCTCTGGCTCAATCCCCTGCCTGGCCCAGTCAGCCCGTCAAGTGGATTGCCCCTTTTCCTACGGGCGGCACCGTGGACCAGATCTCTCGACTGCTCCAGCCCCACATGCAGCAGGCCCTGGGACAACCGGTGGTCATCGACAACCGGGTGGGCGCCTCGGGCTCGATTGGCACCGCGGTAGCAGCCAAGGCTGCGCCGGACGGCTACACCTGGGTGATGGTGTTTGATACCCATGGTGTCAACCCCAGCCTGATGCCCAACATGCCCTTCGATACTTTGAAAGATCTCGCACCGGTCATGCTGATTGGCACCAGCGCCATGGTGGTGACGGCCCATGCCAGCACGCCCTACAAAACCTTTGCCGAATTGTTGCAAGCTGCGCGGACCAAGCCGGGCTCTGTCAGCTATGGCACGATTGGCTCGGGCAGCCTGGCGCACCTGGCCATGACCTCCGTGGGCAACCAACTCAAGGCCGACTGGACCCACATTCCCTACAAGGGTGGTGGCCCATTGGTCACCGACGGCGTGGCGGGTCATGTGCCGGTCACCCTGGCCACCTACGCGCTGTGGGCCCCGCATCTGGCTTCGGGCCGCTTGCGTCCCTTGGCCGTCACCTCGCCCAAGCGCATGCCGCAATTGCCCGATGTCCCCACGCTGGCCGAGCAGGGCCTACCCAATTTCGAATCGCAAGCCTGGTGGGGCATGCTAGCGCCGGCGGGTACGCCCCCTGAGATCGTGGCGCGGATGAATGCCGAAATGGTCAAGGTGTTGAAGCTGCCCCCCGTGCAGGAGCGCTTGAAGGAAATGGGCGTTCAGGTGAGCGCGTCCAGTCCGGATGAGTTTGGCAAATTTGTACGCAGCGAGGTCGAGCGCTGGGGCAAGGTGGTTCGCGAGAACAACATCAAGGCCGGCCAATAAGCGGTTGCTCCAGCATCTCGCGCAAGCTGCGCTTGAGCACCTTGCCGTAGCTGTTTTTGGGCAAGGCCTCAAGCACGACATAGCGCTTGGGGCGCTTGAAGCGGGCAATGCGCTCCAGGCAGTGCGCATCGAGGGCTTCGGTCCTCAGCGTGACACCGGTCCGCGGCACCACGAAGGCAATCACGATCTCACCCCATGCCTCGTCTCGCTGGCCCACCACGCTCACCTCGGACACATCGGGGTGCGTGAGCAAGGCTTCTTCCACTTCGCGCGGATAAATGTTGGAGCCGCCGCTGATCACGACATCCTTGCTGCGGTCACGCAGGGTGATGTAGCCCTGATCGTCTCGTGAGCCCATGTCGCCGGTGTAAAGCCACCCGTCCCGCAACGCTTCCGCCGTGCCCGTGGGGTTGCGCCAGTAGCCCGACATCACCACATCACCGCGCACGATGATTTCCCCGATGTCACCCGCGGCCACATCCTGCCCTTGCGAATCCACCACGCGCACATCCACGCCCGTGCGTGCAATGCCCACCGAGCCCAGGATGGCATCGTCAGTGCGGGTATGGTCCTCGCGCCGCAGCCAGGTGATGGTCATGGGGGACTCGCCCTGGCCATAAATTTGCACAAAGACCTGACCGAATGCCGCCAGCGATTGCTTCAATTCCTGCACATACATGGGGCCGCCGCCATAGATGATCGAGCGCAGACCCGGTGGGGCTGAACTCGGGTGGGGCAGGGCCTGGCGCAAACGCTGCACCATGGTGGGCGCCAGAAAGGCGCCGACACCCGTGTGTTCATGGCACAAGGACAGAAATTCCTCGGGCTCAAATCCGCCTGAGCTGGGCACCACCTGTCGTGCGCCGCGGGCCACGTAAGCCGGGATGTACATGCCCGAGCCATGGGACATGGGGGCCGCGTGAATTTGGCTGCAACGCTCGTCGAGAGACTCGACGTCGGCCAGGTGGGACAGCGTCAGCGCCATCAGGTTGCGTTGTGACAGCATCGCCCCCTTGCTGCGCCCGGTGGTGCCACTGGTGTAGAAAAGCCAGGCCAGTGCTTCAGGGTCTGTTGGCTTGGGGGTCAGCGCGGGCCCCGCGAAGAGGTGCTCGTAGTTGGGAGAACCGATCACGCACACGCGCGGCTGCCAGTCGCTGTCCAAGGCGCCTTGCAGACCGTCGGCGAGTGCGGGTGACGCAAAGATCCAGGCTGGCTCAGCATCGAGAATGATCTGGACCATCTCCCGGGGGTGGAGTTTGTAGTTGATGGGCACCACAGCCTGGTGCGCCGCCCAGGTGCCGAACATCAACTCGAGATAGTGCGGGCTGTTTTCGCTGACGATGGCGATGCGGCTGCCCGCAGGTACGTTGTGCAACAAGGTGTGGGCCAACGACAAAGCGCGCTGTCGCAACACCGACCAGGTTTGCAGACAATGCGTGCCGCGGTAAACAGCTCCAGCTTGGGGCCATTGCCGAGCGGTTCGATCCAGGAGGCTGAAAAGGCTCATGGCGCCATTGTGCCCTCAGCCCCGTCGTAGCCACACCATGGACAGACCCAGTGACGACACCACCAGCAGCAAGGCGGCCAGCCCCATCAGCACCGAGACTTCGGTGTCTCGTGTTTCCATTGCCACTCGGCTGGACAGTTTGGCGTAAATGTTGGCCAGATCTTGCGCGTTCTGAGCCTTGAAAAATTCCCCCCCGGTGGCCTTGGCAACCGCCTGCAAGGTTTCTTCATCCACCCGTGCATAGAAAGAATAAGCTTCCATGCCCGGGATGAAGCCCTCAGGCGTGCCAAACGCGACGGTGTGCACACGCACACCCAGGTCGGCAGCCTGTCGAGCCGCATCCATCGGATCTGGTCCGGTGGTGCGTCGACCATCCGACAACAAGATGATGGCGCCTGCCGTGTACGAGCCCACGGGTACCGGCGGTGGTTTGCTGCTTGGTGCCGCGGCAGATGAGCCCAGGGGACGCGCGCCACCCGGGGCGCTGTAACTGCCAAACGAGGAGCCGTACAACGCGGATTCCAGTTGTATGCCGGCATCGGGCATGAGCGTCGAGAGGGCCAGCAACAAGCCACTGCCGGTGGCCGTGCCGCGTTGCAACTCAAAACGGTCAATGGCTGCCAGCAGATCCTCGCGCTGATCGGTGACTTGCTGCGCCAATTGGGCCGAGCCGGCAAACGACACGATGCCTAACCGCACTTGCGGCGGCAGTTCGCGGATAAAGGCCTTGGCAGCGTCCTTGGCGGCTTCGAAGCGGCTGGGCGGCACATCCTGTGCCAGCATGCTGCGGGACACATCGAGCGCCATCACCAGCGTCATGTAATCCGAAGGAAGTGAAACCCTGGCGAAAGGCCTTGCCAGGGCGAGCAGGCTGCAAGCCAAGGCGAGCCAGAGCAACAGCGGGGGGACATGGCGACGCCAGGCCCGTTGGCCCTGCAACGCGGGGCGCAGCAACATCAGGCTGGGAAAGCGCAACGCCTGCGGGCGCTGGCGTTTGATCAACCAGACATAGGTCGCCCACAAGAGGGGCAACATCAGCAAGGACCAGAGTGCCTCGGGCCAGACAAAGTGCATGCAAGATCTCGGGCTTTACAGGTTCATGACACTCTAACATCACCGGCTGTGTTATGTTGGCAGTTATGAGACGCGCGCCTGTCCACCGCCCGAGTCCGTCACGACAGCCAGAGCCCCCGGTCGTTGCTTCGCAGGACCCTGGCGGGGAGGGACAAGTCATGACCCAGCGCCCAGCCTTGCGCCAGAACTGGCGTTGGTGGGCCGCGGGCTTGTTGCTGGCTGTGTTGGCCGGTGCACTGGGTGCCTGGGGCGGCGCCCAATGGTCACCTGCCGTCCCTCGCTTGACCCAGGAAGACATTGACGCGGCTGTGTTGCATACCTTGCAGACGCAAAACCTGCCTTCAAAAAGCACCCGCGCCGCCGCGGTGATTGCCCCCTCGGTGGTGTTGGTGCGGGGTTATCGTGACGTGCCGAAGGGGAAAGACAAAGACAAAGACAAAGACAAAGAAGAGGCTGACAACGGCGTGGGCACAGGTGTGGTGGTGAAGGACGACGGCACCATCATGACCAACTTGCATGTGGTGTCGGGATCCAGTCGGCTGGAAGTGACCTTCATGGACGGCACGACATCGCCCGCGGTGGTGGTGGGGGTGCGTCCCGAGAACGACCTGGCCATCATCAAGCCCCAAAAAATCCCGGACGACCTGGTGCCTGCTGTGCTGGCCGGCTCTGGCGACCTCCAACCTGGTGACGAGGTGGTGGCGGTGGGGTTCCCCTTTGGGATCGGCCCTTCCGTGTCGGCGGGGGTGGTCTCGGGACTGGGCCGTGAGTTTCCGGTCAGCAAGGACCAGGTGATACGTGGGCTCATCCAGTTTGATGCAGCGGCCAACCCGGGCAATTCCGGTGGGCCATTGGTGAACATGGCGGGCGAGGTGGTGGGCATTGTGACGGCCATTCTCAACCCCACGCGTGCCCGAACTTTCATCGGTATCGGGTTTGCCACCACCATCGAGTCTGCCGGTGTGGCCGTGGGCATTCCGCCCTTCTGATGTGTTGCTGACAAGAAAGTGAGCTGTTCTCATGAGTCATGATTCAACGTCCTGGCAAAAGCCCGACGCGGCGGCGCCTTCACTGGCAGACGAATCGGCCTTGCTGGAGCGAGTGTTGTATGAGGTCAAAAAAGTGGTGGTGGGGCAAGACCACTTCCTGGAGCGCATCCTGGTGGCCTTGTTGGCGCAGGGGCACTTGCTGATTGAAGGGGTGCCAGGGCTGGCCAAAACGCTCACGGTCAACACCTTGGCTCAAACCCTGCGCGGTCGTTTCAAGCGCATCCAGTTCACGCCGGATTTGTTGCCGGCCGATCTGGTGGGCAGTCGTATCTACAACCAGAAAACGGGTGACTTCAGCACCGTGCTGGGTCCGGTGTTTGCACACCTCTTGCTAGCCGATGAAATCAACCGCGCACCCGCCAAGGTGCAGAGCGCGTTGCTGGAGGTGATGCAGGAGCGGCAAGTCACCATTGCGGGCGAAAGCCATCCGGTTCCACGGCCTTTCATCGTGATGGCCACGCAAAACCCGATCGAAACCGAGGGCACCTATCCCTTGCCGGAAGCGCAGGTCGATCGATTCATGATGAAGGTGATCGTGGGCTATCCCTCCGAGGCCGAGGAATTTGCCATGGTGCACCGCATGACCGGCTCCACGCCCACCGCCGGGGCCGTGACGGACACCGACACGTTGCAGCGACTGCAAACCCGTTGTCGACAGGGCTATGTGGACCCTGCGCTCATGCAATACGCGGTCAAGCTGGTGGCGGCCACCCGCTACCCCGCACAACACGGCCTGGATGATCTGGCGCGACACCTCAGCCTGGGGGCCAGCCCGCGGGCGTCTATCCAATTGGTGGAGGGGGCACGTGCCCTGGCTTTCTTGCGGGGCCGCGGGTATGCCACCCCGCAAGACATGGTGGACCTCGCGCCCGATGTGTTGCGCCACCGCCTGGTGTTGTCCTACGAGGCGTTGTCCGAGGGTCTCACCGCCGATGCGGTGATTGCACGCATCCTGAAGGCCGTGACGCCTCCGGCTCAGCCCCTGCATCACCATGTGGACGTTTCTGCGATCACGCAAGGCCGCGGCTGAGCCGTCGGCTCCCGAGTCTCAACCCGCTGCGCGGGTTGACGTGGCACGCCTGCTCCACCAATTGGAGTGGACCGTGCTGCGTCGGCTCGATGGGCAGTTGCAGGGCGACTACCGCCAACTGCTTCGAGGTAATGGCCTGGAGTTCGCCGACCTGCGTGAATACCAGCCGCAGGACGATGTGCGGCACATTGACTGGCTGGCCACTGCGCGCACCCAAACGCTGGTTGTCAGAACCTACCAGGAAGAACGCGACATGACGGCGTGGCTGGTGGTGGACTTGTCCGGCTCGGTGCGCTTTGGCTCGGGCGAGCGCAGCAAGCACGACCTGGCGCTGGAGGTCTGTGCGGTGCTGGCGCGCTTGCTGACCCGACGTGGCAACCCCGTCGGCCTGATGCTGCACCGGGGCGGTCAGCAGGGCATTGACCGCATGGTGCCGCCGGGCAGCAGCCGGCGGCATGTGTTGCGCTTGCTGCACGAGATGGCCCATGCGCCGGCGGTAGAGGTGTCCGAGGCAACGGATTTTGGTGCCGTGTTGCGTGATGTTGCAGGTCGCATCCAACGTCGATGCACAGTGATGGTGGTGTCCGATTTCATATCCGCGCCAGGCTGGGAGCGCCCCTTGTCGCAGTTGTCACAGCGTCATGATCTGGTGGCCATTCGTTTGCGCGACCCGATCGAGCAGGCATTGCCTGCGTTGGGTGTTGTGCCGGTGCAGGACGCAGAGACGCATGAAATTCTCTGGCTCGATTCGCAGGACGCCGGCTTGCGCCAGCGCTTTGCCGAACTGGCGCAGTCGCGCGAGGCACGCTTGCATGAGGTCTGGGTTCAGGCGGGCGTGGATTGTCTGGAGATCGACACGCAGGAGCCGCTGGATACGGCGTTCCTGGAATTCATCCGCATGAGAAACCCGCGGCTTCGCGCACGCATGGGCGGCACGTCGGGGTAGACGCAGCATGCTTGATCTGCACTCCATCCGCTTGATGTGGCCCTTCATGGTGTGGTCACTGCTGTTGCTGCCTGTGTTGTGGGTGGTGTATGTGCTGCTGGATCGGCGCTCACGCCGTTGGGGTCAGGCGCTGGGGGTCCAGTCCCCACCCGCTGGCATAAGGGCCCGTTGGCGGCGGCATGCGCCAGCCGTGTGGTGTGCCGTGGGCCTGGCCATTCTGCTGCTGGCGCTGACGCGCCCGCGTGCCGTGTTGTTGCTGCCCACTCGCACCGAAGCTGTGATGTTGGTGATGGACAGCTCGGGCAGCATGCGCGCTGACGATGTGAAGCCCAGCCGACTGCATGCGGCCCAGGCCATGGCGCGAGAATTTGTTTCGCAGCAACCGCCCACGGTCAAGCTCGGCATTGTGAGTGCAGCCGCTACTGCGAACGTGGTGCAGGGCCCCACGCACGACCGTGATGCCTTGTTGCAAGCCATTGATCGGTTAAATCTGCAGCCCGGCTCGGCCATGGGGGCGGGTTTGATCATCGGGCTGTCAACCTTGTTGCCTGCCTCAGGGCTGGATGTGAACAAACTCTTGAACCCCGAGGCCGCTTCCGCTGCTGCCCCAACGCCTGCGCCCCTCTCGCAACGCCTCCCGGACAAAGCCGCACCGGCTGTCGCGCTGGAGCCTGGCAGCAACGCCTCGACTGCGCTGGTGATGTTCACCGATGGACAAAGCAACACCGGCCCTGACTTGATCAAGATGGCTCGCGTGGTGGCCGATCGGGGTGTCCGCGTCTACGCCATTGGCGTGGGAACCCCTGAAGGTGTGGTGCTTAAAGCTGAAGGGTTTCAAGCGCGTGTGAAGCTCGATGAAGCCCCCCTCAAGCAGGTGGCTGAAATTACCCGAGGCGAGTATTTCCGAGTGGCCAACACGCAGGATGTCCAGCGCATTTACCAGTCCATCAGCTCGCGTATCGTCATGCAAGAGCATCAACAGACCGAGGTCACGGCCCTGGTGCTGGGGATGGGGATGCTGTGGCTGGTCTTGGGCGCCGGATGGGGAGTGATGCGGCGCGGGCGGGTGCTGTGAGTCAGGCGCAGACACAAGGGCAACACCCGCACAGCCCCTACACTGGAGGCATGAACCACGCCCTCCTACAAGCTTTGTGCCCTGCCGGCAAGCTACGCGCTTGCATCAACCTGGGCAACCCCATTCTGGCCCAACAGCATCCACAAACCGGCGAACCTCTGGGCGTGTCCATCGACCTGGCTCGAGCTTTCGCAGCGCGCCTGGGGGTGGACATCGAACTGGTCGTTTTTGACGCTGCGGGCAAGTCGGTGGAGGCGGTTCGCCGCGAGCAAGCCGACATCGGATTCTTTGCCATTGATCCTCTGCGAGGAGAGGGCATTGCCTTCACTGCGCCCTATGTGCTCATTGAAGGGAGTTACCTGGTGTCGAATTCTTCAGCCCTGACGTCCAACGACGAAGTCGATCAACCCGGGGTGCGTGTTGCGGTGGGCCAGGGCAGCGCCTATGACTTGTTTTTGAGTCGTGAACTCCAGCACGCCGAGATCGTGCGGGCACCCACCTCGCCTGCGGTGGTGGAGATGTTTGTCGCTCAGCAGCTCGATGTGGCGGCTGGCGTCAAACAGCAGCTTCAAGCAGACCTGCCGCGTTACCCCGGGCATCGCCTGTTGCCCGGTCGGTTCATGGTGATCCAGCAGGCCATGGGAACGCCGAAGTCGCGCGGAACTGAGGCTGCTGCAGTGTTGTCCCAGTTTGTCGAGGAAATGAAGTCTTCCGGTTTTGTGGCCGATGCTTTACATCGCCATGGGATTCAAGGGGCTTCGGTGGCACCGTCATCCTGAGCGACTCCTGGCAATCAGAATAGGGCAACGAAGTCAGTCAAGATAACCATATGAGCTCAATGGCATCCCCCAACCGCTGGCAATTCTGGATCGACCGTGGCGGCACGTTCACCGACGTTGTCGGCAAGCGCCCGGATGGCAGCCTGGTCACCCACAAGCTGTTGAGTGAAAACCCTGAGCAATACCGCGATGCCGCCGTGGCCGGCATCCGTCACTTGCTGGGGCTGTCCGCCACTCAGCCGATCACCCCTGAACTCGTGGCTTGCGTGAAGATGGGCACCACGGTGGCGACCAATGCGCTGCTGGAGCGCAAGGGGGAACCCACTTTGTTGGTGACCACGCGAGGCTTTCGAGACGCCTTGCGCATCGCCTACCAGAATCGCCCCCGGCTGTTTGATCGGCACATCGTGCTGCCAGAGTTGCTCTACAGCGAGGTGATCGAAGCCGACGAACGTGTGGGCGCACATGGCGACTTGATTCAACCGCTCGACGAAGTTCAACTGCGCAGCCAACTGCAAGCCGCTCATGCACGCGGCTTGCGCAGCGTGGCCATTGTGTTCATGCATGGCTATCGCTACACCGAGCACGAGGCGCGAGCGGCTGCCATGGCCTCCGATCTGGGTTTTACCCAAGTGAGTGTGTCGCACCAGGTCAGTCCTTTGATGAAATTGGTGAGTCGTGGAGACACCACCGTGGTGGACGCCTACCTCTCTCCCATTTTGCGTCGATACGTTGAGCAGGTGTCCCATGAAATGCCGGGTGTGCCGCTGTATTTCATGCAATCGTCGGGCGGTCTGACCGACGCGCATGCCTTTCAAGGCAAGGACGCCATTCTGTCCGGGCCCGCTGGGGGTATTGTGGGCATGGCTCGCACCGCCGATCTGGCCTTTGCGGAAGGTTCGCAGACGGGCGAGGCACCGGTCCTGAGTGGCGACACCCGGGTGATCGGCTTTGACATGGGAGGCACCTCCACCGATGTCAGTCACTATGCGGGCGAGTTCGAGCGCGAGTTTGAAACGCAGGTGGCCGGGGTTCGCATGCGCGCTCCCATGATGAGCATTCACACCGTGGCCGCGGGCGGTGGCTCGATTCTGCAATTTGATGGCGCGCGTTTGCGGGTGGGACCTCAAAGCGCAGGGGCCAATCCGGGTCCGGCGAGTTATCGGCGGGGCGGCCCCCTGGCGGTCACCGATGCCAATGTGATGGTGGGGAAAATCCAACCCGCATTTTTTCCGGCGGTGTTCGGGCCTCAGGCGAACGAGTTGCTGGACGCTGAAGTCGTCCGCCGTCGATTTCAAGGCATGCTCGACGAGATCCGGGCGGTCAGCCCTGAAACCGCACCGGCCAGCCCGGAAGCGTTGGCAGAAGGGTTCATCCAGATTGCGGTGCAACAGATGGCCAATGCCATCAAGAAAATTTCTGTGGCGCGCGGTTATGACGTCACCCGCTACACCCTGCAGTGCTTCGGCGGAGCTGGAGGCCAGCACGCCTGTCGTGTGGCTGATGTGCTGGGCATGGAGCGTGTGCTGGTTCACCCGCTGGCCGGGGTGCTTTCGGCCTATGGCATGGGCCTGGCGGATCAAAGCCTGATCCGCGAGCAGGCGGTCGAGAAAAAACTGGAGGCTGCCAGCTTCGCCGAGTGGTCTCGTGGGCTGGATGTCCTGGCCGAGCAAGCTCAACAGGCCTTGTCCGCCACGTCGCTCACCGCGGGCACTGTGTCGTCCTCCCCCATCGAGTTACGTCGACGGGTGCATGTTCGCTATGAAGGCACGGACTCGGCCTTGATCGTGCCATTCGGAAGCCTACAGGACATTCAACGGGCGTTCGAGGCTGCGTACCGTCAGCGTTTTGCATTTCTGATGCAGGGTAAGGCCTTGGTGGTGGAAGCGGTGTCGGTCGAGGCTGTGATCCGCGGTGAAACTGCTCAGGAACCGCGTTTGCCGGTCCATCCCGTACGCGAAGTCCCCCGACGCGCCACGGTGCCACTTTTCAGTGGTAACCGCTGGCACGATGCTGCTCTGGTGGTGCGAGAAGACATGCGCGCCGGGGATCGGGTCGAGGGGCCGGCCATCATCGCGGAACGTAACGCCACCACGGTGGTTGAACCCGGTTGGCAAGCTCGCCTCACCAGCCTGGATCACTTGGTGCTGTTGCGGGTGCAGCCGCGTGAGCAGGTATTTGCGGCAGGCACCCGCGTGGACCCGGTGCTGCTGGAGGTGTTCAACAACCTGTTCATGAACATTGCCGAGCAGATGGGACTGCAACTGCAAAACACCGCGTACTCGGTCAACATCAAGGAGCGGCTGGACTTTTCGTGTGCGCTGTTTGATGCCGAAGGCAACCTGATTGCCAATGCGCCGCACATGCCGGTGCACCTGGGTTCGATGGGGGAAAGTATCAAAACGGTCATCCGGGAAAACCGCGACAGCATGCAACCGGGTGATGTGTATGTGCTGAACGATCCCTACCATGGTGGCACGCACTTGCCTGATGTCACCGTGATCACGCCGGTGTACTTGCGTGAAGATGCCGGGCCGCAGGACCAGCCGGTGTTCTATGTGGGCTCGCGTGGACACCATGCGGATATCGGGGGGATATCGCCGGGCTCCATGCCGCCGTTTTCTCGGCACATCGATGAAGAAGGCGTGCAGATCCAGAATTTCAAGCTGGTGCAAGCCGGTGTGTTGCGCGAAGCCGAAATGGTGGCACTGCTCTCCAGTGGCCCTTACCCCAGTCGCAACCCGGCGCAGAACATGGCCGACCTGCGCGCCCAGATTGCGGCCAACGAAAAGGGCGTGCAGGAATTGCGCCGCATGGTGCAGCAGTTTGGGCTGGAAGTGGTGACCGCCTACATGCGCCACGTGCAAGACAACGCTGAAGAGTCGGTGCGACGCGCCATCACGCGCCTGGCACGGCGGTTTGGCGGGCAATCGCGCCACAGCTTCACCCTGCCGCTGGACAACGGTGCTCAAATCCAGGTGGCCGTGACGATTGATGCGGCTGCCCGCAGTGCCACGATCGATTTCACCGGCACGTCGCCGCAGCAGTCCAACAACTTCAATGCCCCGCGCGCGGTGTCCATGGCAGCGGTGCTGTACGTCTTTCGCACCTTGGTGGAAGACGACATCCCGCTCAATGCAGGCTGCCTCAAGCCGATCGAGGTGATTGTGCCGCCCGGCTGTATGCTGGTACCCGAGGCGCCGGCATCGGTGGTGGCCGGCAACGTCGAAACCTCGACCTGCATCACCAACGCGCTGTATGGTGCCCTGCAAGTGATGGCGGCCAGCCAACCGACGGTGAACAACTTCACTTTTGGCAATGACCGCGTGCAGTACTACGAAACGATTTCCGGGGGCAGTGGCGCGGGGCCACGGTTTGACAGCCAGGGACTGGTGGAGGGTGGGTTCGATGGCACTTCAGTGGTGCAGACCCACATGACCAACTCGCGCCTGACCGACCCCGAAGTGCTGGAGTTCCGTTTCCCGGTTCGGTTGCTGAGCTATAGCATCCGTGAGGGTTCGGGCGGGGCTGGCCGTTGGCGCGGGGGTGACGGGGGGGTGCGGCGTGTGCAGTTCCTCGAACCCATGACGGCGGCCATTTTGTCCAACGGGCGTGAGCATCCGGCCTATGGCCTGGACGGTGGCCAACCGGGAGCGCCTGGCATCAACCGCGTGGTGCGCGTCAACGGTGAGATCGAAGTGCTCTCGCACATCGGCCAGGTGGAGATGCAGCCTGGCGATGTGTTTGAAATTCACACCCCGGGTGGGGGTGGGTATGGGCGATCGGAGACATCGGTGTGACCGTGCTGTCAACGCAGTCCGGTGCTGCGCTGACACGGCTTCATCAGCCGATATGGGTCACCAAGGACCCCATGCCAGAGACTTCAACCCGGACCGTGTCCCCCCGCTTGAGCCACACGGGTGGGTTGCGAAACGCCCCGATACCTGCCGGGGTGCCCGTGGCGAGTATGTCGCCGGGCTCCAGCGTCATGTACTGGCTGATGTAGTGAATCAGCTCGGCCACGGGAAACAGCATGTCGTGCGTGTTGGCTTCCTGCATGAGCTCATCATTGACCCAGCTGCGCACCCACAGGTCTTGCGGATTGGCGACATCGGCGGCGTCCAGCAGGATCGGACCGAGTGGACAAAACCCATCCATGCTTTTGGCAAACGTGGTTTGGGCAGGGCTGACATCGAATTGGAATTCACGCGCGCTCAGGTCGTTCAGGCAGCAATAAGCCGCGACGTGCTGCAACGCGTTCTCGCGCGAGACCGCATGGGCGTGGCGACCGATCACGACCGCGAGCTCGGCTTCAAAGTCCATCTTCTTCACATCGGCGGGTATCGGCACGGTGGCACCAGGGTCGCAGACGGAGGAGGGGAGTTTCGAGATGATGCGGGGCTTTTCAAAGGGCTGCACACCGGTTTCCTTGGCATGGTCGGCATAGTTGCGACCGATGGCCACAATCTTGCCGGGACGTGCCAGGGGGGCGTGGAGTTGCACCGATGCGAGCGCGTGGCGAGTCTGTGTCCTCCCGCCTTCCGCCAAAGAGGACCGAAGCGCAGCACGGGCCGAGGGGCCCGCCTGCAGCCAACGCATCCACCCACCTGGGGCGGGCCTGAGACCCTGCGCATGGAGTTGCGCATGAACCTCCGCGGGGATAGGTAGTGCGGCGAGGGCATCCTCGATGTCCAGTACATCGGTGCCCACCACGAGGCCGGCGTGTCGTTCGCCGCCCGACAGGCTGAAGCTCACCCCTTGAAAGGTTGGTGGAGCGTTCATGCGTAGGCTGCGTCGAGTGACGGCAGTTCCATCAGTGGCTTGGCACTGCCGTCCGCATGAAAGAACAGGTCGGCCATGACCTGAAATCGCTTGATGAGCCGGGGTTCCTGCGGCGTGTAGTCGGCCACCGCGTTGTGGATGGTGCCCATGTTGTCCCACATCAGCACATCACCCTCGCTCCAGCGGTGGCGATACCGGTACTGGTCCTGCAGTTGATGGGCAAACAAAAATTCCAGGGCCTCAGCGCTGTCGGTGTCACTCATTTCATTGATGCGGATCGAATAGCCGGGGTTGAGGTAGAGCACGGATTCTCGGGTGATGGGATGGCGCATCACGACGGGGTGAGACACGGGAGGCTTGGCGGCGCGCTGGGCTTCAGTCAGCGGTTTGCGCATGCTGCCGGGTTGGCTGCGCATCTTGTCCCAGAACTTGGCGAAATCGTGCAGGGCCGTTTTGCCAGCAAGTTTCTCTTTCCACTCGGGGCTCAGGTCGCGGTAGGCCGCGTGCATGTCACAAAACTCGGTGCAGCCCAAGGGCTCGCCATGTCGCATCGGAATGCGCAGACCATAGAGCACATTGCTGAAGGCAATCATCTTGCTGTAGGACATGTCGGTATGCCAGTCCTGCCCAGCGTCCGATAAGCCAATGGGTTTACCGTTCTCGATGATGTTGGACAGGGTCATCATCTCGGGAATGTCCGTCTCTTGGCCGTTGGCCGCCACATTGATCTCCAGCGTGCCAAAGTTCGCGGAGAAATCGCGTTGCTGGCGCGGTGTCAGATGTTGCTCGGGGAAACACAGCACGCCATGGCGACCCAGGGCGGCGATGAGGCTGAGGCGATCCGTTGCAGACAGGGGGCGGGACAGGTCCAGTCCCA
>JACCDP011024423.1_pt1 | contig 14146 bp, 16 predicted proteins | sample 7445841 | NCBI WGS metagenome assembly JACCDP01 (sample SAMN15323441, study PRJNA562643) | freshwater metagenome | isolation source: river surface water | place: USA:Blue River Watershed | collected 2017-08-17
CATATACTCCGTATATTCCTATAGTGCTCGCTTCCATCTCACCCTAACCTCATATACTCCGTATATTCCTATAGTGTAAGAACTATAGGAATATCTCTCACTTTATTTCTTATGTGTACCTCTCTTCTTATGCTTTGCCTTGACGGCGTAGCCACCCGCCAACTTAATGAAGGCCGCCGCGGTGCCCCGTGGAATCGCCAGAAAACAGCAAAAGTGTTTGTAGTTGAGTCCAGTATCATCAGGGTCCTCCTTCGGATAATAGCGACTACACCGCTCTGGGTTGTAGATACGAACACCCGCCGCATCCAGATTGGTGACCGGCCGACCGCCAGGCTTATGTGACCACCAGCCATTCGAGTCCTGGCGATAATAATGGAGGTCATTCTTATCATCGACGACAATCGCAATCTTACTCATCATAGGAGGACATGCTTCCGTGAAACCGACTTCCACACCATGCAGGGAGGCCTTTGTCCGCGCAACGACATCACTACATGTCATGTAATTCGATTCCCGCTTCACTTTCGCGCCGAACTTCGGATGTCCCTTCTCCAGACCAGGAACATGGAAGCCGACATTACATCCTGACGACGCACGGCATGTTTCCACCTTCTGCCAGTCAATGTAGTTCGTCGCGTAGGCAAAACAGTTATGTGAATACTGAATCGACTTGTCCGTGTTCCACAGCTCCGGTTCATAAGGCGGCTCGTAGCCACTTAAAGGCGACCCCGCGGGACACCCGTCGCGTGTATGGGTCGCACAAAAAGGGGACTCCGCCGCCGCCGGCCGCGGGCAATCTACGCACTGACATGCCCGCTGACCCCGCTTCAGCGTCTCCATTTTCAATGTTTTTGGCCCCACTCGAACCCCTTTATAACGAGGCCGATGCGGTGCCTGCCGTCTTCGCAGTGTCCGCGCCATCTACTTGGGCCAGCGGTTTTTTGTCGTCACTCACCACAACTGGCGCACCATTAGCCGGCGTGGGAATATACATACCAGTCATGTCCAACTTCTCACCATCGCGTTCCATTAGCACACCCATATCCACATTCCCTATAGTGCTTTCCTCGGTCTTTTTTCGGGCACTATGTTGTTGTTGATGGAGGTCGGATAATTTATAGTATTCCTCCTCCACTTGCTTCATCATAATCCGCTCCAACGAATGGAAGAAATAGACATACTGATTCTGATGCGACGCCACGGCATATCCATGCATCCCATTACTATAGCGACCACTCAAGGCAAGGTATTGCCACGCCTCACTGTGAAGAATCTCGAGAATACTGTGAAGGAAATAATACTTCTTATCCAACTTATATTGACTAATTACGCCGTTACAAATACCCACAAGAAGACTAATGAACCATGTAATCCAATATACCGCATCGGAATTTACAATCGAATTATACTGAATACTCAGCAATGCCGGCACAAAGAGAGACCCTATAGTGACAGTCCCACGGGTCCAATGAAAGGTCCGCCCATAGAATCGCGCACGATTCGTTAGTACGCGCTCTGTTGTCTTATAACGAATAATAAGGGCATCACGTTGGACGGGTGTAAGTTCGGTGAGATTTTTAATGATTTGGATGATTTGTATGTCGGTCTTTGCGTTTTCACTATAGGGAATGTATGGTGCGGAACTTATATCGGTTGCCGGCCCAGCATAGGCATATGTTGCTGCTGAAACATTGACATCCATGTAACCTGGGCCGACTGATGTTCGGCGACTGATGCCGGCCGGTCGCACATGGATATGTCGGACCGTCTGATGTCCTGGATGCGCCGCCGACATAAGTATCTAAAAGATGCGTCGAATATTCCTTATAGATATGCCCTCATGAGTGCGTTTGTCTCTTCGCCTGACGAAACTCATCAGGCACCCCCACAATGTATTGCCTACCGTAAAGACCATCGCAGGTGCCATAAATCCCCTGCCGAAAATGGCCTCTGCACCCTACATCAGAATTATTACAGCGACTGGTTCAAAAGCCGACCACCTCTATATGGATGTATGCGTGTTAAGACGAGTCGTCTCTACCGTTCCTATAAAGAGCAACTCTCCGCGGGTCATGTTGAGATTACACAAGCAGAATTGAATTCTCTCGGTAATGATATTAATTATAGCGATTATTATCTCCTGTTGTGTGAAATTTGTCCAGATGTGAAACCATGGTGGAATGTCTATCTCTTTAATGAAACATTGGAGCTCGACCTTCTTCAGTGGATTCGTATGCCATCCTACGAGCGACGATTTATGGAAACATATGCCATTCTTATGAAAACACCAATTGATGTTCAAAATTCCGCATGTACGATTGTTCGTTTTTGTATATGTCAATTATTGAATTATTATATGAATCACGACCAGGATATACGCGACCGGCTCGAAATTATTCTTGAACGCATCTTCATGCAGGATGCATGGCGAACTACTCTTTTTTCAATCGAATGGGAAGACTTTCATAGAGATATCAATAAACTTCTAAAAAAACACAAAGAAATAGGGGAATTATTTGCGGAAGAGATTGCCCTTGAAACCGACTTCTATGAATTGACCGTGAAGCCACTGATACGCACGAATCTTGAGATACAGCGGGCCTACATTCAATCACGCATTGCCATCTATAAAGAGGAACTCATTGCCGCCGCCTGGCACCCGCGCCGCGTCCAGCGCTGGGTCGACCATTATGGGCTCGACACCGTCTTTGACCACATGTAAGAATTTTCACTAACCGCCAAAAAAATTGATTCGCGCCGCCGCCTGGTGGGTGAAACAGCCATTACCCCGCCCCTGCCCCTTCCATTATAGGAGTTATTCGTCTCGCATAATTCCTGTATTCATCACACTAGTGCCGACTCGGACTTTGTCTTTGTGAAATCGAGCAAGCTTCGTGTAATCAATCCCTATAGTGCTTGCCCGTAGGTCTCGCCCTAACTTCATATACTTCGTATATTCCTATAGTGCTTGCCCGTAGGTCTCGCCCTAACTTCATATACTTCGTATATTCCTATAGTGCTGACCCCTGGAAAATGTCTTCGTCTTCCGTTACCACTTATCTGCGTTTCTCGATTAATGAGAATGTTCTTTCCTTGCGCGACATGGTTGGTTGCCTGGGGATTGAGAAGAAGGATATCCATGCGATGCGACTGGTCGACATTGGCGAAGACGACTGGAATACATACGAATTTGACCTCGATTGCGTTCTCAGCGCAAAGGATTTGGACCGTGAATTTGGAGGGACCTATGTCATTAAAAATGTGTATTTGAATGGGATTGCTCTCGAAGAATATGAGTATGATGACACTGAAAGTACACAGGAGACGGTGGATTCGGACTTGCTCGAGGATTCAGAGGTGGAGGATGAAGAGGAAGAGGAAGAAGAGGAGGAAGAAGAAGAGGAGGATGATGAGGAGGATGATGAGGAGGAAGAAGAGGAAGATGAGTCTGAACATGAAGACTCTGAAGATGAGGATTCAGACTCCGAATCCGAGTCTGAGTCTGAGTCTGACGCATCAAAAGAAACGATCGATAAAACATCAGATGAGTTCTTTGCCTCTCTCAAAAAGAAGTTCCCCTGTATGACGACGGACCCCCCTACCGCCGAACAAACGGAATTCATTAAGAGTATTTCAGCCTTCTTTAAAACTGAAAAAATCGCAATTGGAAATTATAAGGATGGTTCCGTGAAGGCATGCGTAGGCTATTCTCCAATGAAGGACGGTGGGATGCTTCTCTACATTTAGACCGCAGTGCGTCGGCCTAAACCACTACCAGGATTCTTTCACTAAAGAAGAATCACTCACCAACACCAAAATGAACACTCCTATTTTTCTTTACACCCAGGAAGACTGCGTGGGCAGTGAGCAGCAGTTTGCCTCTTATTATTACAAGGTCGTCGGTGCTTTCATGGATGCTGAGGCAGCCGGTGCGCGTGTTGTCAGCCCCATGCTTCCTTTTGCCCCTCGCAATAATCGTGCCATCGAAACCGACCCCACACAGTCCGTTGCGGCTCATATTCAGGCCCGCTATGGTGTCGACAGTCGCATTTTTCTCGACCTGAGCGCGGCTTTTGTATGTGACCTCGACGAGTTTGTAGCGGAGTCCAAGGGTCGTATCAACTCCGATTTCTTCGATGACGGAAGTGAGGTCTTCTTCAATCCTGTCCATCGTGTCTTCCAGGAGACGGCGTCAGAACAGACTCTCCCATTCACCGTGGATAAGAGCTCGCCCTTCAAGGTATTGCCGATGCCTGACCGCTGGGACTACGGTAAGAAGATTGGCCCCATCTTCAATGCGACTGTGAAGTATCCCTTTCATCGTGAAGTGCCGAATTACCTTCCTTCAGAGGAATATATGAAATTCTACAACCAGTCCAAGAACTTCCTGGCTGTCCATTGGAAGCGCGGCGACAATCTTGCGGCGGAACACGGCGCCACGGCGGATGACCACTCGATTCGCACGGACCCTGACCGCGTTGGCGACAGTATTAACTACCTTCTTTCCGTGAATCGCAAGGCGCATGACCAGGACCCAACCGTTCCCCTTTGTACTGGTGTCTTCATTGCGACGGATACAACCGTGAAGAAGGACCGTGACCGCGTAATTGCCCTCATTCGCAAGGAACACAAGACCCTTCCCATTTTCATGACACCGGACCTCTCGGCCGTGGAACCAGAGAAGCGCTGGGCCTGGGACGGCGCAGACCTCTGGCTCGGTTCCCAGGCGTCGGCCCTATTCCTTTCACCCTATGTTCTGGAGGACTGTAGCTGCTTCGGTCGCCTCATGGTCGCCAACGCTCGTCGTCGTGTGGCCAAACTCTCTGTGACATTCATGTAAGGGGGCATGCTGCCCCCTTTACCCCCCCTGCTTGCTACGCAGTTTATTTATATAAAAAAATCCAGAATAAACAAAGAAACAAATCCCTATAGTGTAAATTCAGAGTCTACACTATAGGAAATGGATCATGGAATAAACTTCGACGAGGCCACTGCCGCTTGGCGTTCTAATAAGGGGCGCAAGGGTGAATCGTTTGTTTATCTCTGTGGATTCGTCCACCCAAACGCTCGTCGTTGTGGCCGTCATGCTGCTCGAGGAACCGCACTCGACCTTCGCAATATTATTGTATCAGGAGAGATACCATACTGTCCCCAACATCTGGCGCTGGCTGAAAATCGGTTCAAAAAATTGAGTCTTTCAAATACTGTCACATAGGAACAGTCCTCCCAATTCTTAATAGAATGAACCCCAATCTCTACACCCGTGGCCACGAGCGTGTTCCTAGCTATCTCTTCCTTTCCACCGGTACGGCGCCGATTCACCCAGGCTACAATGACCCACGGCGCATGGCAGTGAACCCGTCCGAGTATCGCAAATACGAGAAGATTCAGGAACAAGTTGCGAAGAAAAAGGATAAGGCAACACCTCCAGTCTCTCCTACCGACGCACCCATTCTCCTCTTCCAGGGGGGGTCATTGCCCTCCAATCAGCCTGTAACTGGCATTCGACCTCGCAAATAAATACACTAATGGTTATATCTATAGTGTATTTCTTATAGTATTTCTATTTTTTATGATGTTTCCGCAGTTGATTCGCTTGCATCGGAACTCGATTCCGGTGTAGATGTCCCATTATTTACCTCCTCGGTCTCGTTCACTGATTCTACAGGAGTCTGAATCGGCAAAGCGGTGGTTTCGGCGGTGATGGGCTCTTCAACAGTTCCACTATAGGAAGTCTCCGCACGAGCAAGTCGTGGACCCAGCTCTTCCTCACCCTCCGTCGAACTATTTTCAATAATTGTGACACCGCCATCCGTCGATGGAGGAGTATCTGTCTCGACCACAGCATCTTTTTCCATTGTAGGATGAAGAATACGCTCAATATCATTTTCACTCACATCAACACCACTCAGTTCATGGAAAAGCATACGGAAAATAACCGCCTTTTCATCCTTACTCAGCGTCGACAACTCCTTGTATTCAATACTCTCTTCCTGTGAATCGGCCTCCACCTCATCCGCCTCATCCACCTCATCCGCCTCATCCACCTCATCCACCTCATCCGCCTCAGTCTCATAATCATAATGACCACACCGCACTGGCTCCTTCCACTCCTCCTCATCATCCACCACAGAATATCCGTCGCAACTATAATCCACGCTCACACCCCCAATACACATATAAACCAGGATACCAATAAGGACAAAAAATGTCGACGCAGTGTAATTCGTGGAACCAATCGCCACTAGCGTAAATCCCATACCAGTAAACACACTCCCTATAGTGTAAAAACTATGGCGCTTCTCATTGGCCATGCGAAATGTTAGAATATCACGCAGCACCTTGCGGTCCACATGAAGACGAATCCCCTTTTCACTTACTCTGGTCATTTTCAATGTCAATCCTAATTGTCTAACTATAAGGATTGACGCACGCTTTATACCCATTTGTCCCGCTGGCCGCCCGCCCTAGAAATATTCGACGAATTCAGGCTTCGCCACCAGCACCGCCAGGACAAACACAACAATCATCCCATGAGCAATAATCCCTTTCGTGAAATCCCCTCGGGTAAACTTCTGAATCACTAGCTCAATCAAACCCCAGAGCCCAATCCACCAGAGAATCACAAGGAAAATACGGGCAAGCATCGATAAGTGGACGGTTCCTATAATTCATCAACTTATTCCGTGTGAAGAATCCAGTTGTCAAGTTTCACTGGGTCACGAAACATTTCAACATAATTTCTTTTACAGTAGACATGAATGGTTTTCTCAGAAAAAATCCCATATTTCGCATCTAACAGGTAAATGAAACATCCCCATACAGAGTCTAATACATGAATCTCCTTTGCCTCTTGAAGAACACGTATATAATCAAAAAAAACGGTCGACTGTCGATTCAAATTCACTATAGTGTATCCCTCGGGCGAAACGACCCCTTCAACTTCATGTGTAAGAATATAATCAACCCCATGTTTTTTCACAAAATCGCCATATACTTTATTTTCACTTTCAATATTTCTTCCTATAGTGAAGAACCCAATGCGAACACTATAGGGAATATCATACGCCGTGTAGAATGATTTAATGAAAAAATCCTCCTTGTTTTTCTCCAAATATTTATCCTTATACACATCATTGCGCAGCGTATCGAACGCTCCGTGAACAAGAATATCGAAATCCGTCAGCCGCATCATGTTTCTTGCGTAGCTCACAACATTTGTCCTGTCAAGAAGCGCGAGCGGCATATGGGCCTTTAAATACTTCGGCACAATCGGTTTCGAACGACAATAGAACTCAAGAATCCCCTGCGCATCCTCACGAATGAAAACATAAATACGCTCCCATTTTCCCAGACTCACATAATAGTCTAGAAGAGAGAGCCAATTAAAAATATCGGTCCATCCTTGATGACAATAAAAAATCGCTATACGCGCCATAATACGGCTTCTAAATATCTAAAGACGCCACCCTGTTTTAGACCATGACAACCACTTGTGTAGTTTTGCTGTGCGATGCGGCCTATTTCAACAAGTTCTTGTATACATGGTAATGCGCAATAAGCTCGTCGGCAGCCCCCAGCTCAACCACCGATGACCAGGGAATCTATACCCTCTACTTTATTCGCGTGAAGCCGCATAAATGAATTAATAATATGTAAAATTAATAATTCATTTTATTCAATTACAAACGCATAAAAGTTAGGCATATAAAAAAATTTGTGCCCCTTATTTTTAATTATATTATATGCGGATGTTTCTGGATGAAAAATTTTTGAATTATGTATAGTGCTTTCTTTAAGAACATCAAAACAGTCAAGAATATCAAGCCCAATCGATCGATTCGATGCGACAAATGTATCAGGATATGATGGTGAATTATGAATATTAAAAAGCCGTTCTGAAGCAACATACACATTTTCACTGTCATTTTTAATCCGCTCATAGTATGGAGATATTGAGTTCTTTAACTTTGTATATATTCTTACTGTAACAATCACATCAAATTCTATATTATGCGTTCTTTCATATTCTAATACGGTTTCCTTACTCTGCGCTTTAATATAAAATCCATATAAATATCGTGACATTGTTTTATGAGCATTTGAATAATCCATTTTATAGTTTTCCAAAAGGTCTTTATCAAAAACGGACTCATCAGGTTTTTTTATTTTTCGAATGAAAGCACCTGGAAAATCATTTTCAAATACTTCTATATTTTCATCTTCCCATGTGGTATATAATATATGAAAATTATTACTATTATCCTTTATAAAGTTGTTGTAAATATACTTCGCATTATTTACAAATTTTGGTTGGCCAAAGAAGTTCACACAAATATTCATTTCCCTATTTTCAAAATGTGTTTTTTAGAAAAATATTCTACGCACAAATCATATAAAATTATTATCGCAAGTAAAAGTAATATGCCCTATAGTGTAGCAATCATAATTACGGGGGTCTTTCGCTCTTTCACCGAAAAATTATGGCCTTTTCTTCGACAATTACCGCACAATTTCCATTTTTACATAAACATTCCGAATGATAACATATCGGACACATATTATAATAAAAAACTGTCAATTGATACAATTATTAATGACCCGCGTATTAAAAATATTACAATCGATAATAATGATACAACGATGAATACATACACGCAAAGGGAAAATAACATTGTTCTCCAATGGTATCGCCTTCACCGTATATTCCAAGAAATACCGCCCACATACGATTTCTATGTTCGTTGCCGACCGGACATCCAAATAACAAGCACTATAGGGGATTTCATTTCAATCTTCGATAACATTGCTTCCACTGGCTCGGTCTCGGACTCAACATTGTATATTCCATCTGGTTTCGACCGGACAAATTCACATTTTCTACCAAAAGAAAACAACATCCCATGTATCAACGACCAATTCGCCATCGGAACATACACATCCATGAAACATTACGCCAATCTCTATAGTGAAACCGCATTTGTGTCCCCCATTGTATCAGAACACATCCTCTACAAACATCTTCAAACCTGTGGTATAACCATTCACCGTTTCCCCCTTTCCTATAAACTCGTCCTTTCAGAATGCTTCGTCATTTCCATTTGCGGCGACAGCGCCTCTGGGAAATCCACGCTCTCCAAACTCATTCAAGAAACCCTCCCTTTCGATAAGACTGTCCTCCTGGAAACCGACCGCTACCACAAATGGGAACGCGGTCATCCAAATTACCAGACATATACCCATCTCCATCCTGAGGCAAATAACCTGGAAAAACTATCCGAAGACGCGTTCAAACTTAAACTCGGTGACGCGGTATACACCGTCGATTACGACCACTCCACCGGCCGATTCACCGACCCAGAACATATCCAGCCCGCGCCGTATACCATATTTTGTGGCCTTCACACTCTCTATAAGGAATCCCTCCGTGAACTCTGCGACCTGAAAATATACATTGATACGCATGAGGAACTCAAAACCCGCTGGAAGCTGGAGCGCGACACTGCCAAGCGCGGCGCATCCGCGTCAACCCTCCGCGAAACAATGGAACGACGAAAACCGGATTTCAAAACCTACATCGAACCACAAAAGGATTCGGCCGACATCATCTTCCGCTACTTACCAGCCGCCACGGAGTCCGCCGTCGACTTCCATCTCAAAGTTCGCACCCCCTACACCCAATATGTACATGAAGGCCTCATTCCCTATAGTGAAAAAATTATAGAAGAGACCGATGGCATCACATATCAATTCTTCCGCAACATACCCACCGAAATGCTAACCGCCTCCGCCCAAAAGTTGAACTATAGGATTGGACGGCTAAAACATGGCTATGATGGATTAATTCAGTATATTATTCTCCTCCTTACATGGAAATACTAAGCGAAGTAAAGAATATAAAGAAATATACTTAACGCTATTTATAAAGATAGAAATGAATCCCGATGAAAAGTCTCTCTTTGAGATATGTAATATGAATATGAAAAATATGCCGTCAAATGATGTTTATAAGTCATTTAATGAATTTATTTTTTCAAGCGATACTAAATTATTGGGAAAGCTTCTACATCGTTTTGAATTCTTTCAGAAGGTGAAAGATTTACCTGGTGATATTGTTGAAATTGGCGTATTTAAAGGCTCTGGTATGGCAACTTTCTCAAAATTTTTGGAAATTTATTGCCCAAATTCAAATAAAAAGGTAATTGGTTTTGATATTTTTGATGCGAAAGAAAGTGAAATCATTTTAAACCGCGACGGAAGTTTTGATAAATCAAATATGATGACCGTCTATAGTAAAGTAGACTACAATGAATTATCACTCGTAAATGTTGATAAACGTCTTGAAAATGTAAGTTCCAACAAAAAATATATACTTGTTCCTGGTGATGTTCAAGAAACACTACCAATTTTCTTACGAGAAAATCCAGGATTTCGAGCATCAATGATTTATATTGATGTTGATTTGGACCGCCCAACCTATTATTCTCTGAAATATCTGTGGGACCGTCTTCTACCTGGAGGCGTAATCTTGTTCGATGAATACGAGTATCATAAATTCTCAGAAAGCAATGGCGTTGAAAAATTTCTTAAAGAATTTGGATTGCCTTATGAGCTCAAAAGCACAAATTGGATTGCGCCCACCGCATTTTGGATTAAAAAATGAGGACTTAAAATATATAATGTAATATATATATAATATAATATTATCTTATACTACATATTCTTAGCATGGAAGCATTAGAAACATATCTCAGCCTGTGCCGAACTATCGGCCCATGGACGGATTGGATACAAGGCCCAGGTGGAAATTTCTCTGTCAAAACATCAAATGATACTCTTATAGTGAAAAGCTCTGGCGCAGTTATTGCCCGCACCACGGAAACAGACGGTTGGGTGGAATGTTCCATTCCTGCTATTCGCGATTCCCTCGCCAAAGGAAACGAAAACATTGCCGACTCTGTTGTTCCTGATGAGACCATGAGCAAAAGAAAGGGAAAGCCGAGTATCGAAGCCTTCTTCCACATTCTTCCCCCACCCATCATCGTCCACCTTCATCCAGCTCCCCTTCTCAACATTCTTTGCCAAAAAACACTGACATCCCATCACGAACATATACGCACCCTCCCTTACGCAAAACCAGGCATCCCTATAATGCACGAACTCCTGAAAGTATATGACGATTCTATTCCCATATATTTTCTCCAAAACCACGGCATCATAATCACCGCATCCACTGTCGAGGAAGTCTATGCTCACATGACTTTCCTATATGATGAGTTTTTCCCTCAAAAAGAACGCTTCACCGATATACGCCTATGTAGAACAATCCAGCGCCATTTCCAGGAAATCAGCGGCAAGACCCCCTACATTAAACCATTCTTGGCAAACACAATTCCCCACCACTCCTATAGTCGCCTTTTCTTTCCCTATACTCCTGACTGTGCCGTCTTCCTACAAAAATTCCCCCTTGCCTTTGAATCGGCAAAGGACGACCCCTCCGCCGTCTTTCAAAAGTATTACACAAAGCACGGCGTCTTGCCGAGCGTCATCTTAACGCCTTCCCTCATTTACACTATAGGGTATTCTTTTGATATGTGTATCGCAACGGAGGAAATTCTTCAGGCCTATTGGCTCGTCGATTCACGCTCTGATTTTCTCGCCGACGAGGCAGTGGACGAGCTCGTCAATTGGGACAAGGAGAAGGCTCGGCGGGGCACCAAATAGGCCGGTTCCAGAGCTTTGAACATACGGCGTCGAGCTCGACACCCTGTTCACGAAGATCATTCCTATAGTGCACGATTTTGTCAGGCTGTCCTTGTAGTTCAGGACTCACGAGACATAGATGGAGACCGGCGGCTCGTAGCTTGGCGGCGGTTTCTGCCGTAAGAGGTAGGCGGGTAAACACGTCGACCCAGACCCACTGAACTGCTTTGGCAAGTAGAAGAACGGTGTCTAGACTCTCATATTCGGAATAACGCACTGCCAGACGGTGCTCCCCCTTTCGCGACAGACGAATAATGGAAGGGACGCCGCAATCAAGAAGAAAGAAATTGTGAATCCCATGTTTCTCCAGCGTCTCAATTGTCTGTTCTTCGATGCCTTCGCACTTGATGTTTACAATGTAGAATTTTTCCGGTGGACACCAGCGCAAGAAATCGGCGAGTGGCTGTTTCCCTTCAGAGGATGTCCACGGGTCATGTCCCACACCATCATCGCGAACATCGAACTCGATACCATCCGCTTGTGAAAAGACTTCGGCGGCGGTCTCTTCATCCAGCCAATTTACACGATGTGCTATAAACATTATATAAAGTCTAAAACTAAAAACTTTATATAATGTCGGCTGAACGGCTAAAATACATACATACATACACCGATGCCGTCATCATAAAGCCATCATACCCCAACGCACGTGTCATCTATGCCAACACCAACCATAATCCCTATAATGAAACGATTATGAGTATGCCGTCTGTCATGGCTGAAGAAGGCCCACGCACACCACTAAAGGAAAGAACTATAGGGAAACGGGTTGACGGTTCCTATTTTTTCTTCATTTTCAACTTCGAAAACTATTACCATTTCCTCTACGATACACTCCCCTATCTCCATCACTATTTTGAACTGCGCATGAATGACCCCTCGTGTAAACTCCTCCTACCCGCCACCCATACATGGCTCCAGTTCCAGCGCGAGTGCTTTACCCTACTCGGTATTCAGGAGAGAGATATTATCTACGCCGAAGAGGGGTGTGCCTACGAGACATTATACATCCCCTCCTCGCTCACACATGGAACCATATCTGCTGCCTCTGGGGAGACACTTTCCTCCGCCTCCAACATGCCTCCTTCCCCTGAAGCATACAACATATGGAATCGTCTCTCTGAAAATTCTCCTCCTACGACGAGTCCAAAGAAGATTTACATCAGTCGACGGACACATCTCCTGGCTGATACATCCAATGTTGGAACTAACTACACCACCCGCCGCCGATGTCTGAACGAAGATGCCCTGGTTGAACTCCTGAAAGAACATGGGTATGTCGAAGTCTTCTGCGAATCGATGTCGATGTCCGAAAAGATTTCCATGTTCCGCTCCGCAACCCATGTTGCCGGCTTCATTGGCGGCGGCATGGCGAATCTCCTCTTCAGCCCTCCCACGACTAAAACCCTATGTATAATTACCCCCTATTTCCTAGACATCAACACCCGTTTCAAGTATAGCATGGATCACACCGACATCCACTATGCCGACTGTACCGCGCTTGCGCCACACGCCGGCCCCTATCCTCTCTACAGCCGCGTCCGTATTAACCATCCAGGCACCCCCCACCACGAAGCCATTGGGGAAATTGACAGCTGGGTAGATGATTACAACAAATATATTGTCAAAGTACCAAAACAGCGCGTCGCCGGCTTCTCCCTCACGAATGTATACGACCACATCTTCTATAGTGCAGAAGCCCTGGAACCAGTCGATAAAGGTTTGAACAGTCCTTTTATTTGTACTATTGATGGTCTAAACCCATTCCTCAATAATTGAATTAAAATGCGCATCATCATTCCTATGTCAGGCGTCGGCCGGCGCTTCGTGGAGGCCGGTTACAAGGATCCCAAGCCACTAATTCCTGTTGACGGTAAACCAATCATCAAACATGTATTTGACCTTTTTCCAGGAGAGACCAACATTCATTGTATATGTAATCGGACTCATCTCGAAACGACGGATATGCGAACTATTCTCAATTCCTACAGTGCAACCATTCATGAAATTGACGGGCATTCATATGGGCCTGTCTATGCGGTTTCCCAGATTTTTGACACTATAGGGGATGATGAGGAGGTGATTGTATCGTATTGTGATTATGGCACGGTGTGGGACTACGCCGGCTTCTTGGCACATGTCCGTGGGGCGGGCCTAGACGGTGCGATTGCCGCCTATCGTGGTTTCCATCCCCACATGCTCGGCACCGATAACTACGCGTTCTTGCGCATGGACGAGGGAACTGGTCTCGTGGCCGAGGTGCGCGAAAAGGAACCCTTCACGGCGGACCGCATGAGCGAATACGCGAGTAACGGCACCTATTATTTCCGAACTGGGGCTATTCTCAAGCGCTTCTTTCAGGGTCTGATGGACGCCGGCATCC
>JACCDP010541178.1_pt1 | contig 14143 bp, 10 predicted proteins | sample 7445841 | NCBI WGS metagenome assembly JACCDP01 (sample SAMN15323441, study PRJNA562643) | freshwater metagenome | isolation source: river surface water | place: USA:Blue River Watershed | collected 2017-08-17
CTCTTCGCCCTGGACGTAGCCGGCGCGGATGAAATCGTAGGACATCTTAGGGGAACCGGCGCTCTGCGCGGAAAGCGCAGCGGCGGCGGACAGGAGGGAGACGGTCAGTAGGGTATGCTTCATATCGAGAGCCAACATGTTTCCACCGGCATCTCTGACAAGGATGTATTTATACAATAAATAAATATAATATATCCTCTGAAGGCGTCTCGCCCCAGCCTTCTGCCGTCCAGCCGTCGGGGCATTCCGACCGGAATGCCCCCCGAGCCTCTGAGCGCCCAGAACGATCCTCGGCCCACGAGTGCCCTCGCCCTCGATCGACCTTCCTGCGTACCGTGAAGGATGTTTAGCTGCTAATGAGCATGAGTATCTGCCTGCCCAGCCGCGTCCTCACCGGTGGCTTATTCACACTATTTTCACATAATCAGGCAAGCGGACGGAGCCTAGTAGAAGAAACTATTGCAGGTAATCACCCTACAGCCCATCAAAAGGCATGTTCAAACTGCTTACCCGTAGAGACCTTTGGGTCGTCGTGGCCTTTTCCGCGATCTTCTGGCTAGGGCTTCCCCGCGTGGCACCGGCACTCGCCAGATTTAGCCCGACCTTCGCCATCCTTTTCCTCCTATTTGCACTTCTCATTTTGATAATGAACGAAACCGAACAGCCGGCGGACAAGGAAACCGAACCGGATGATGCGGCAACGGAAGAAGGCGAATCGCTTAATCACATCCTGACATCCCAGAACGAAGCCCAACGCCGGCTCCAAGAGGAGCTAGTGGCTCTGCGTCAGGACATCAAATCCATCAAGGGGAGCCCAAACGCACCCGCCACCGACAGCGCGCCCGCGGAAGTGCCCGCAAAACTCGGCGAACTGAGCGGCGCCCTTTCCGAGGCGATGAAGCAGATCAGCTCTCGCGATGGCCAGATCGACCTGCTGACCAAGAACGTCAATCAAGCCAATATCCAACGCAACCTGCTCCGAATCACCCAGAGCCTTGAAGTCGCCCGCTCCCTGCAAGCCCGCGTCGCCTCCGGCAAATCAGACGCGAAAGAATCCTTTGACTTCGTGGTCGATGACTTGGACTCGGCTCTTTCAGACCAAGGAGTTGAGTCCATGGAGATCGCCATCGGAACCAAGGTTGCCGACCTGGCTGCAGGTTCCTTCGCCGCCATCTCCGTGGTCGACGCGCCTGATGATGCTCTGCGGGGTACGGTCAAAGAGGTCCGCTCCCGCTGCTACTTCATCCCTGAAGAAGGCAAGAAGCCCCGCTTCATCGCACCTGCCAAGGTGATCCTTTACCGGGCCTGATCAGGATGCCTCGGTCCACCAGCATTCCGGCGTTCTTTTTCGCGACGCTCTGCTTGGTGCTGACCATCTACCTGTTCAACGTCACCGAAGGGCAAGAGCACCGGAATATCCTGCTAGGAGCGATCTTGGCAGAGGGCGTGGCTCTCAGCTGGCTCATCTGGAGCGTAGCTCAGCCGCAAGAAGCCTCAGAAGCGACTGCCATCCCCATCCCTCGCTCGCGACCGCTCGAAGTCATTCCGACTGGCCCTTCGCCGACACCGAAGACTCGGCCGCCTTATCAGCACCGCCCGCTTCAGCCGACCCGTCCTCCGGCCAGAACCGGCAACCCGCTCCCGCCGCCCCCGATCATTCCGCGCCGGACGGTCAGTCTTCCCGCCGCACCTGACCTGCCCGTACCTCAGCCTGGACGCTCCCACAGCCGTCCGCCAGAGCCGTCCCCTGCTCCGAACACGCCTCGCCCACCGCGTCAGCCGATCAAACTGGACGACCTGCTGCCGCCGTCCCCCCCGTCGACGCCGGCCGCTGTCCCGGTGACGCCCCCTCCCGCGCGTCCGCAGCCCAACCCGACGCCTCAAGGCCGCCCCAAGCGACCCCGCAAGTTCGCGAACTTCTCCGGCGATTCGGGTGAACTCCCCGCCAAGATCGCCCTGACCGAGTTACAACTCTGCTGCGATATCCTCAGCCTTGGCTACGCCTGCGCGGCCAGCGATGGCCCGGTCAGCACCGACGAAGACGAGCACCTGCAAGGCTGGCTCTGGTGCGTCGTCGAGAATGCGGCCGACAAGGATGCGTCGACGCTCCATCAGGCCCTCGTGCAGACCTCCGAGCAGTGCAAGACACGTGGCAAACAGAAACTGGAAGCCATCACCGCACTCGCCGAGTCCATCCGCGCCACGGGTGAAAAGAAGTTGATTCAGGCGGCCGGCGAACTCTGCGGCGAGATCGTCGCCCACGACGGCAGACTCGAGCCCGGCGAATATGCGACCCTGTCGACGGCCTTGAAAGGCCTGGGCGTCCGCAACGTCAAGGCGTCTAAAATCGCCGACGAACTCCTGTCCGCGGACGATGAGATCGCCGAACTGCTGGAAGAACTCGACATCAGCCCCCGCACGTCCGTCGCGGACCGGGAGCGCAAACTGTCGGTCGAGTGGAGTCGACAGAACGCCCGCATGCAGGCCGTGACCGATTCCGCCAAGCGCGAGGAAATGCGCCGACGCATGGAGCTCATCCAGAGGATCCGCGACCTTTACCGGGAGATCGACCGACACGGATGAATCACTACCTTTCCAAGTTCAAGGAAGCCCGGGAAATCGTCCTTCCTTGTCTTTACCAACCTCCGGGCACCAGGCCGCTTACGGACGTCAACCTGCGCAAGAACGTCGCGACGCAGGAAGCCCGCAAGCAGTCACGCATCAAGCTGCGCGTCACGGCGCACACCTTGCCGGGGGTGGAACGCGCCGTCAACAAGGCCTGCGACCTCCTCCGGATCCCGCGCTCACGCGTGCACGCCTTCGTGAGCCCTGAGACGGGCCGTAACGCCCAATGCCTCATGATGACGGATGAGCCCATGATCGTGTTCGGCTCGGCCTTGGTCGAGCTGATGAGCGAAGATGAGCTCGCCTGCGTGGCCGGCCATGAGATCGGCCATTTCCTGCTCCCCGAAGCATGCTACCTCTCGAACCCGGACACCCCGGAAGGGCGCATCCATTGCCGTGCCGCCGAGATCACCATGGACCGCATCGGCCTTGTCGCTTGCGGTGACCTTCGAGCAGCCTGTAACACCGAGATGAAACTGATGAGCGGACTGAAGGAGCCGCACCTACGCATGGACGTCTCTGCTTTCCTGAACGAAGCCCGTCAGGCTTTCGACGGTACTTTTCGTCGCGAGGAGGATGACACCCATCCTCCCGCCCAGCTGCGGCTCCGCGCCATCGTCGAGTTCGCCAGCTCCGACGCATGCCTCGGACCATGGGGACGACCCGGCGGGACCCCCATCGCCCAGGTCAACCAGTCGGTCGCCCGGATGCTCAATGAACATATCGACCGACACATCGTCGCGGAGATCGCCGAGCCGGTCCTCATGTTCAAGGCTTGGATTTACTGCTTGAGCCGTAGTCACGGGAATGAGATCGGCCTCACGATCCTCAACCAAGTAGGTCCGCACGTGGAAGATGACCGGCTGCAGAGGGCTTGGGCTTCCTTGGTCGGCTTTAATGGCGAACAACTCAACGAACACGCCCTACGTCGGCTGGTCAACTCGCTCGAAAACGCCTTGGGACGCTCTCCCGTCCTCACCGGCCAGTTGCTTGATTACCTCACCGAGGTCCCCCAATTCCAGAGCATCCACCAACTTATTTCCCAAGAATGAAAGCTTACCTGCTTGATGCGACGACCAAAGACACGCCTTTTTTGAGCGCTTTCGAATGGCTCTTCCTTGGGCTGACCGCCTTCACCGCCCTCTACTTCCATAAAGAGCTATGGTCTCTGCTTCTGACCACACGCCGCTGGCTGAGCAAAAGTATCCGCTCCGAAGATATCGCTGACCTGCCTTCTGGCGCTGCTGAACCTCCCAAGCCGAAGGGAAATTCGCGTCCCACCCCGGGTAACAGGGGCGAAATGACCTTGGACTCCGTAAAGCCTGTCCAGCATGCTCAGCCTCGTCCGGCAGATCAAAGCACTGCCAACTCCACTCCTCCTCAAACCATGAAAGACCCCCAACCGTCCGCCAGCCCTAATCTCGCTGGCGAACTCGAGAAGACGTTCGCCCAGTTCGGTCAGCGGATCGACACGCTGATCGCCCAGAACGCCGATTACCTGCGTCAGGTGAAGCTCGCCGAAAAAGAAAAGAGCGACACAATCATCAACAGTCAGAAGGCGGTGCACGTCCTTGAGGATCAGCTGAACGCCAGGAATAAGCAGATCGCGGAGATCGAAGCGCTTCTGGACCGGAAGTCGATGTTCCCCAGCCTGCGTGCGCTCATCGATGTCCGCAAGCTGTGCCTTGACATGATCGGCACCCAGAAGCCGCTAGCCCATGACGACCTGATCAAGTTCGTCACGGATGAGATCGACAATCAGCTGCTCAACCTCGACATCCAGACCGTCTCGTTCCCCGAGGGCACGCCGTTGGAAAAAATCCCGGGCGAACTGGTCGAGGTGTCGCAACGTCACGAGCTGACCGAAGACCCGGCGAGGAACAACCAGGTCTTCAAGATGACCCGCCCCTGTTACTATTTTGAAAGAGATTCTAAAAGAAACATCGTTGCCAAGGCCTCGGTCACGCTCTACCGATACACCCCTCCGGCCTCAGAGCCTACCCCTTCCCCACAAACCCCCGCCCAAGCCTGACCTATGTCCGACAAGCCCGCCAACATCATCGGTATCGACCTCGGTACCACCACCACTTTGGTCGCCCGCTTCAACGAAGCCGGCAAGCCCGAGATCACGAATAACGTCGAAGGCAACCCCATCACCCCTTCCGTCATCCAAGTCGATGACGGCGGCGCGGTGATCATCGGCTCCGAGGCCAAGAAGTTCCTCGGCACCGGAGTGGGCAACGTCTTCGCCGAGTTCAAGCGAGAGATGGGCACCGACAAGTCCTGGACCGTCGGCTCCAAGACCGTCACGCCCGTCGAACTGAGCGCCCTGCTCCTCAAGAAGGTCGTCGCCGACTATGCCGATCAGTTCGGCCAGCCCCAGAGCGTCGTCATCACCTGGCCTGCGAACTACCGCAACGAACAGCGCGAAGCCACCAAGGAAGCCGCCGTCCGAGCCGGCCTCAAGGTGGAGTACTACATCGAAGAGCCCACCGCCGCCGCCCTTTACTACGCCACCGACACCGCCCTCGACGGCAAGTACCTCGTCTATGACTTCGGCGGAGGCACGTTCGACGTCACCCTGATCGAAGCCCACGGCAACAACATCACCGTCCTCTATCAGGACGGCGTCCAGCAGCTCGGCGGCAAGGACCTCGACAATGCGCTGCTTAAGCTCATCGGTGAGAAATTCCGTGCCAAGACCGGCGATGAGTTCGACGCGGTCGACTGCAATTTCGACAAGCTGAACGTCGAAAGCAACAAGCACACCCTCTCGACCCGCCCGTCCGTCCAGATCCGCCTTGTTTCCGGCAAGCACGGACCGATCACCATCGACGTCAGCCGCGATGAGTTCGAAGCCGGCATCTCCCACCTGGTCTCCCAAGCCGAGATGGCCTGTGAAAGCGTCCTCCGTTGCGGCAAGGACGAACCCTCCCAGCACGTCCAAAAGTCAGACATCAAGGAGATCTTCATGGCCGGCGGCACTTCCCGCGTCCCCGCCATGCAGGCCTCGGTCGAACGTCTTTTCGGCAAGAAGCCTAAGGTCAAGAACCCTGACCAGGCCATCGCCATGGGCGCCGCCATCTACGCCGCCCACAAGTCCAGCGGCGGCACCCTCAACGCGCTCCAAGCCCGCGCCGTCGCCGACATCGACGTCTCCCTGATCGCTCCGCACTTCTTCGGAACCAGCGTCCTCAGCGAGGATAACTCCGGAATCTATAATGACAGCGTCCTGACCAAAGGAACGAAGCTGCCCTGCCGCGAAGAGCGCACCTACTACACCGTCAGCGATAACCAGACCAAGGTGAATTGCGACGTCACGCAGTCTGCCATCGAGGAGAAGAACCCCGAGTACGTGAGCAAGATCTGGGAAGGCTCCCTCGAACTCCCTTCCGGCCGTCCCGCCGGCCAGCCGATCAAGGTCATCTACGCCTACGACATCAACGGCACGATGCAGTGCTCGTTCGAGGATGTGAAGACCGGCAAGGTGACGAAGGTCGACCTGAAGCCCGGTAACTGAGCCCAGGATGGCGTATATCATCGGAGCCATCGTCCTGTTCTGGGGGCTGAAGTTCTTCTTCGGCCAGCAGGAGCAGTCCGGAAACTCCGCCGGTAACCCCTCCCAGCCCGGACCGACCCGTCCGAACAAAGCCGAAGAAATGCTCGAAGCTGTCGCCTCCACCATGACCGTGGGCGTTTATTGCGCCCTCGGAGACGGCAACCTCGACAACCGCGAGACGGCAACCCTCCGTCGCTGGAAAGACGAATTCCTCAAGAAGGTACCCAGTGAGGCCGCCACCCTCATCGGCAAGGCCATGGAGGCCGAAATGCAACGCTCACTCCGCGGGGTCTCCGAGGATCGACTGCACCAGGCCTGCCTGAAGCAGAAATCCCTGCCCGAAGATCTCCGCGCCATGACGATGGGACTGGCTTTCGAAATCGTCGCCGCCGACAAGAAAGTCGAATCTTCCGAACTGGCCTGCTTGCAGAAGGTTGCCCGACTCTTGGCTATCCCGGAAGAGACATTCAAGCGCCTCGAAGAAAAATACCTCAAGCCCATCCAGGTGGCGGCCGCCACCTCGGGTCAGACTAGCGCTAACGAGCAGGAGCGGATCCTCGGCATCGATTCCACCTGGACGAAGGAGCGCAAACTTGCCCAGCTCACTTCCGAATTCGCCAAGTACAACGCCCGGATGCAGACGGCCCGCGATGACACCATGCGTGCCCAGTGCCGCAAGATGTTGGAGATCATCGCGGACATGCGCGAAGAATTGATCACCGGGCGTAAACCGAATCGGAACCCACCCCCGCAGCCCAAGCCGACGGCGAATAACGTGCCCCGGCCGACGACACCGTCTACCCCCCGCCCCGCCCCGACGATCCCCGCCCCAGTCGGCTCCAAGGACGAAATCCTCATCGGTGTGGATCTAAGCCTTCCCCCTCGCCAGAAACTAGCCTTCCTCGACGGAGAAGAAGCCCGCTGGAAAGGCCGGAAGGTGAATCACCTCCCGCCGGCGGCCTTGGCTAAGTGTGAGACGGCCCTTCAGGCCATCCGTCGCCTCCGTAACGTCTATCAGGCTCAGCTGTGACCGATCAGCAGGTGGGCGTCCAACTCGACGTCCAAGCGCCGCCTGAAGACTTCCAAGACGGCGTCTGACTTCAGCCAACCACCCTCATAGAGGTCGGCATGGCGCAGATGGACGACACCGTAACCGGCCCGTCCAAGCACGCCCACTCGCTCGCGCTGTAAGGCAGGGTAATGCTTGGTGATACCATACCCAGGGGCGCCGTCGAATTCGACATGGACGCCCTTCCCGCCGACATGATTCAGCAGGATGAGATCCATGGCTTCCTGACCGCACGCTTTGACACCCGCATGGACGGTGAATCCGAGACCGCCCACCCGGAGACTGCGTTCCTGAGCATAGCGCAGCACCTCGGACAGAAGCAGTTTCTTAGCCTCGCCGATGACGGAGTCAGCCTTGAGCGGCGGGAGACTGAAAGCGCCGTGCGTGGAGTCGCTCAGGTTGAGGTACCTGCGCAGGCGGTCAGCCGTGCGCGGAATCTCGCCGAGAATCGCCAGGGTGAACAAGCGCGCCCGGCTGGTGGCAACGTTGAAGCGGTTCGGATTCTCGTAATGACCCTTGGCATAACGAGTACCGACGCCAAGGCCGAACGTCAGGAGGATGATGTCGCGCTCGTTTCCTTGGAGCTCCTCGGGCGTGCCGACGATGAGTTCCATGGCCTTGAAGCGACCCTGCGTCTTCTCCCGGATCTCCAGCACCTGGTCGCGCGTGAACGAGACCACACCGACGGATAGCAACATTCCTGCGCTCTGACCCGCCAAGACGGCTCCGTCGAAGAAGGCCGAGCCATCTTCGATGGCTTCTAATATCTCAAGGACCTTCGCGACCTCGGCATCGACGATGGCTTGGTTGCCTCGGCGGTCCCCGCCGGTGATGATCGAGCGGAAAGCGCCTTTGCCATAGTTCTTGGCGGTTTCGGTCATGACCTTCAGCCCTCCGCGGTCGGAGTAGAACTCCTCGCTGGTGAAGGCCGCCAAGGTCGGACGGGAACGGAAATGCTCATCGAGCATGACCTGCGGAAGTTGGGCCGAATACGGGCTGCGTAGGATGAGATCGAGGATCGAGTGTTCGGTGACGAGGATACTCCGGGTCTTCGCGGTTTCATACGGCACCCCGGAGCAATGGCGCTCCCACGCCAAGCGCTCGAAATTACGGTTCAGCGCGAACAGGCCGGCGGCCCCGAGGCCGAGCTGCCTTTCATCGCCGACCACGCAGAAGCGCGTGCCGCGATAGAAGGCAGGAATCAGTTCCGCGATATTGACCTGGCTGGCTTCATCCACGACGACGAGGTCGAACAACTCCAGCTCGAAGGGAAAGACGGCGCTCAGGTCCTTGATCTCCGCCGCCCAGAGCGGCAGGGCCGTCAGGGCGTTCGCCACCTTGGTGGTGGCGAAGATCGATTTGAGCCTCGACGGCTTACGGAAGAAGAAGACCTGCTTGAAGCGCTGCAGGTCGCCAAGGTTCTCGGATGCGCGGGATAAGCGGATCATTTCCAGCTGGAGCTGCGCCAGCTGGCTGCAGAGTTCGGCGTGCTCCTTCCGTTTGACCTCGATCAGTTTGCGGATCTCACCGATCTGCCGGTCCAGACGCCCCTCCATCCGCGCGAGATCGTGGGCGGCGCGCAATGCCTTCACGTAGGCGTCGATCCGGCGCAAGGTGTCCACGGGTCGATCCACGGCACGAAGCCACTCCCCGCCTAGCTCATTGGCAGTGAAACCCAGCAAAGCGCGGACACGCAAGGCCTTGGCGCGAGGCAGCCCCTGCCCCGTCGCCCGCGCTTCTTCGACCATCCGCGCGACCTGCTCGACGGCTTTGACGAATGTGTCGTCGACCGGGATGGCACCATGGAGACCGGCGGACTGCAGGTCCCTCAACTGGTATTGATTGATGTAGAAATCTCTGGCCTGGCAAAGCCCGGCGAGCGCCCGCTCGGCCTGCGTGGCGCCGACGAGATACATCTCGATGGCATCCTCTTGGGCGAAGATGCCGGCGAGCTTCTGCTCGATCTGTTCGCGCAGATACTCGACCCCACGCTTAAGTTCATGGAAATCATGCGGGGCGGTGACGCTGTCGGCTCGGGCGATCAGTTCTTCGATGCGAGCCTTCTGATGTTTACGACCTTCCGGGTCGCCGACGGCCAGGGAAAGCGTGCCGGGGCCTAGGAGCTTCTCGATCTTCTCGCGCACGACATCAAGGGCCGCCTTCTTGTTTGAGACGAGCAACACCTTCTTACCCAGCAGGACCGCCGAGATAAGCATCGCGGTGATGGTATGGGACTTGCCTGTGCCCGGGGGGCCTTGGACATAACTGATGTCCGAAGACCAGGCATCGGCGATCGCCTGCTTCTGTGGCTCGGAAAGGGAGAGGGGGATCAGCGGAATGATCTGCTCGTAGACCGTCCCGCGTACATCGTCATCACGGACCAGCTGGGTGCCGGTCTGCTCGATCGAAGAGGTCAGCAGCTTGGCCAATACGGGGTTCTCGACACCTTCGCCGCCGTTCACGCCTTCGGTCTGCTTGATGAGCTTGGTGAGCGCCTGGTAGGTCGTGACCTCCGAGGGGCGGACGGCGATGAAGAGATATTGGCAGTTGATGGCCTCTCCGCTGGGCGAGCCGGCCAGCTTCTTCAGCTGACTAGGCGCCGGGCAGGCACCTTCACTGAAACTGAACTGGGCCAGCGCCGGAATCTGTGCGGCTAGGATACCGTAGACGGCCTTGACCAGGGCCACAGGGTCCCCCGGCAATCCGTTGGCCGTGGCTGACTCGACGTAGGCTTCCGCATCGGCGATCGCGCGCAGCAGTTCCTGCGTGAATAGGATGTTGTGCTCCACCGGAGCGGCGCCGTCCGGTACGCTGTCGGCTCCCGGGATCAGCAGGGCTAGCAGGTCATAGTTGATGAGGGTATCCTCGTGCTCGAATTCGAGATTAGCCGAAGCTTCACCTTCCGGGTCCAAGTCGACGGGCATGATGATCAGCGGGCCCGCCAGCTCGCGGCTGCGGCCTTCGATGGTCACCTTCCCTGCGATCAGTCCGTACCCCACGTAGACGCCTTGGTTCTCGTCGACATCGATCTTCAGTCTGGCCTGAGCCAGCCACGTGTCGCGGGAAAGGCCGGCATAAAGTCCCGAGCCCGAGCCGTGCAGGGGGGGCACGCCGGAGCCCGCCGGACGGGCCAAGCACGCCTCGAAACCGCCTCGGAAGGCGATCTTGCGGGACATGTCCCGCAGGTAGCCTAAGTAATCACTGACACGCATTCCCTGAGGCTCAGAGCTTGGTCGAATCGATGAGGGCTTCGCGTAGATCCTTGATCACGCCGCTCAGCTGGTCTGTAGCCTTCGAATTAGATTCCACGGCGGTATGCTGGGCGGTCAACATGACCTCGAGGGATTGCTGCGCCTTGGCCTGGGCCTCCATGAGACGCTGCAGACGCTGGTCCAGCTTCTCCGCGGAAACCTTCACATGCTCGCGGAGGGCCGCTTCAGCTTCTTCCTGACGCTTGGCGGCGGCCTCGGACTGGGCGAGGATTCGGTCGGCGCGCATGATCACGAAGATGAATCCTAAGGCGACCACCACGAGGAAGCCGAGGAGGACGTATAGCTGGGGGGTCATGCCGGCAAGGTAGATACCCCTAAATCTCCTTCAAGGCTTTTCCCTATTTTAATACCATAAGAGGAGGATTTTGGCCTGTTTTCTCTTGTTCGACGGGCGGGCGTTTCATAGTCCGTCTTATGGCAAATATCGTCGGCATCGACCTCGGCACCAGCACCACCATGGTGGCGCGCTTCAACGACACGGGCTTGGCCGAGAGCACGGGCAATATCGACGGGGATCAGCATACCCCTTCGGTCTTGCACATCGAATCCGACGGCGGCGTGACCTGCGGCAAGGAAGCCAAGAAACTCGTCGGGTTGGGCAACGCCAACGTCTTCGCGGAGTTCAAACGTGAGATGGGCGGCCATCAGTCGTGGCAGGTCAACGGACGGACGATCACCCCCGAAGACCTCAGCGCGATCCTGCTCAAGCAAGTGATGTCCGATTATGTGCAGCAGTTCGGACAACCCGAGACCTTGGTCATCAGTTGGCCGGCCAACTTCACGGATCGTCAGAAGGTCGCCACGCAAGAGGCCGCCCGCCGGGCGGGACTAAACGTCCAGCACTTCATCAACGAACCGACGGCCGCAGCCCTCTACTACACCCTCTCGCTCAAACTTAACGGGACGTTCCTGGTCTACGACATGGGCGGCGGCACGTTTGACGTCACGGTCGTGGAGGTCAAAGGCCATGACGTCCGCGTCATCTTCTCCGAGGGCGTCGCCCGCCTCGGCGGCGCCGACATGGACGCCGCGATGCTCGGCATCATCGGCCAGAAGTTCACCCAGAAGAGCGGCGCCGCCTTCGACCGGGTGGACTGCAATCTTTCCCAACTAGACATCGAGTCGCCCAAGCATTCGCTCAGCACCCGCGACTCCACTGACATCCGCCCGATTTCGGAGACGCATGGGCCGGTCAAGATGACGATCACACGCGCGGAGTTCGAAGACGCCATCCGTCCGCTCATCCAACAGGCCGAGAAAGCCTGCCTCGACATGCTGGCCGCCAATAACATCGACCGCTCCTCGCTCAGGGAAGTCTTCATGGTCGGAGGCACCTCCCGCATCCCGGCGCTGCAGGATAGCGTACAGAAGCTGTTCGGACGAAAGCCGATCATCCGCGAACCGGACCATGCCGTCGCCAGGGGTGCGGCCATCTTCGCAGCCCTGAAGACTGACCCGGCGAAGCTGACCCAGCTGCAGCGCAACGCCATCGGCGCCGTCAAGGTCATCGACATCACGCCGCATTATTTCGGCATCGCCATCCACGAGCAGCATTCGACTTCGTACCACTTCAACCGGGTACTCATCGAGAAAGGCCTGCCGGTCCCCCATTCCATCGTCAAACGGTTCTGCACCAGCGAAGGCGAGAATAAGACCGGCATCCAGCTCATCATCACGCAGTGTCCTCGGTCCGAGCGCGACATCTCCAAGGTCAAGATCCTCCACAACAAGTACGTGCCCATCAACCCTCGCGGCCAAGCCGGCGACCCAATCGATGTGACCTTCTCCTACGATGCCAACGGCATGATGGAATGCGTCCTGCACGAAATCACCACCGGCAAGAAGACCCAGCTCAACCTCCAGGCCGACTGAGCCATGCGCGAGATCGAGCATAGCGGCAGTCTGGCCAACATCATCGGGATAGACCTAGGGACAAGTAAAACATGCGTTGCGAGGTTCAGCACGGTGGGTGTGGCCGAATGCACCGGGAACCTTGAAGGCGATATGTTTACGCCTTCGGTCCTGCTCTTCGAAACCGACGGCGTCGTGACCTGCGGAAAAGAAGCCAGGAAATGCGTCGGCCTTGGCTACGATAACGTTTTCTCGGATTTCAAGCGGCATATGGGCACCGGGATTTCATGGAAAGTCGGCAGGAGCAACGTGACGCCAACCGACCTTATGGCCATATTGCTTAAGCAAGTGGTCGCAGACTACTCCCAGCAATTCGGCCATCCGGACAAGATTGCGATCACGTGGCCAGGTAATTTCGGGCAAGAGCAAAGAGAGGCGACCAAGATGGCCGCCCAACTTGCTGGACTTGATGATGTTTGCTTCGTCGAGGAATCAATCGCCGCCGCGTTATACTACGCTCAAGAAACAAGTCTCTACGGGCATTACCTCATATATGATTTCGGCGGCGGCACATTCGACGCAACCCTCATCAAGGCAACAGGCAGAGATATCGCAGTAATTAACCAATCCGGCGTCCATCAGCTCGGCGGAAAAGACTTTGACGAAGCCCTCCTGAAACTTGTCGGCAAAAAATTCCAGGAGGCGACCGGAGCAGGATTCGACAGGATTGACTGCAACTTCAACGACTTCGACATTCAAAGTGCCAAGCGATGCCTTTCAACGCGAACGTCTACGACGCTTCGCCTGGTATCCACTACGAATGGCGTCGTTTCCATCGTAGTAACCCGCGAAGAGTACGATAAATACACCTCGCACTTGATCGCCCAAGCCGAAATGGCCTGCGAGAGTGCGCTTTGTCCGCCCAAAGGTACGAACCATCCGCGCGTGAAGACCTCCGACATCATGGATATCTTCATGGTCGGCGACACCTGCCTTACACCTGCGATCCAAGAATCAGTTTTGCGTATGTTCGGGAAAAAGCCGATCATCCGAAATCCCTCACAGGTCGTAGCAATGGGCGCAGCCATTTTTGCGGCGCTCATGGCACGGCCCGAGGGAATGACACCCTTACAATTGAGGGCGCTAGAAAAGATTGAGGCCGAGCCAATTGCGCCCTATTTTTTCGGGACAACTGTTCTCGATCATGAAAGTGGCCGCACCCGAAACCTTGTCGTAATAAGCAAAGGAGAGAAATTGCCATGCCGAATCTCACGGACCTATTTCACGGCTCATGATAGCCAATCGACGATAAGATGCGACATGACTCAATCTGCAGACGATACGTCTGAACCGGACTTTACCGCTGTAATCTTCGAGTGTTCGTTGACATTACCCAAGAACACGCCCCGAGGAACGCCCATCAACGTGACGTTTGCATGCGACATCGAAGGCTGCGCCTCCCTCACGATATGCGCACCGCCGGAGGCAGGCGGAGGCTCAACAATCGCGACGGCCAAGATCAGCCCACCCACCCCTCCTACCTTTTCCGATGAGCACAGACCGTAAGTCCATCGGCTGCGTGGCCATCATCATCGGTGCCCTGATCATCGGCGGGGCGATCATGAATGACAGTAGCCCAAGGAATAAGGCCCCGGTCTTGAGCCAGCCTGAGACCGGACTTGTCCGCCGCGACCCACCCGCCGTCCGCGATTCGTCCTACACCCGCAATTCGGCGCCTACCCCTACCCCTACCCCTACCCCTACCCC
>JACCDP010991786.1_pt1 | contig 14140 bp, 9 predicted proteins | sample 7445841 | NCBI WGS metagenome assembly JACCDP01 (sample SAMN15323441, study PRJNA562643) | freshwater metagenome | isolation source: river surface water | place: USA:Blue River Watershed | collected 2017-08-17
CCAATATTCATTATTTACATGTGGGAGTAGATTATGAAAGTTTTCGAATATATCTTCGCGAACATCATCGGGAAGTACTGACAAAGTATGATCTAGTAAACGTTTTACTTGACGTGGTGCGACCTGTCTTTGATTGAGTGCCCCAACTAACCAATCTAAAAATATAGCCCAAGCCAAAACGCGATCACTTAGTTTGTTAGAAATCTTTCCTATAATTTCTTCAATTTCAAAAGGTAATCCACAATTTAACAAACGAGTCATGGCGTCTTCAAAGTCTGTGTTCGTAAGTGCTATTTCTTCCAAAATATTTAATAATTCAATCGGTTCTAACCCAATCAGCTTATGCTTTTCTTGGTTCATGTAAACAGACGTATCTGATCGACGCATATATGCAGGTTTTTCTTCAATAAATTGTGAAAAACTAGCACTTCTTGAAATTGAATAAAGTGGGCGAGAAAAGAGTATCTGATTTGAAGTTTTGATTTGTCTAACGCTTCCCATTCCATGCCAGCCAGCAGCTACCATTTGTTGAATTTGATGCGGTTCAGGTAAGCCTAATACCTTATCGCTCGTAGCGCGCTGTATAACCATAAAGAGGTTGGTGTGTTCAGTAACGAGTTGGTATTTCACAGCTAGCTGGCTAGCAATTTCGCTCGTAGCTGCACTTCGTAAACGCTTGGCTCCAATGACTCTAATAAGTGAACCATTCGATGAAGCTAATTTACTAATAGGTTGAGTATTTTCTGAGCTAGTAATATCATCCAACTTAATGAGATTTGATGAGGAAGCAGATATTGTCGGTGCTTGTTTAGGTATTTCGCCAAGCACTGCAGCCAGATGAATAGTCTCTCCTGGATAAATCACTTTTGGTATTGCGGAGCGCCAAACAACGGAAGATTTCCAATCAATAGATAACCCAGCAACTACACCTTGGCGCATGCGGTTTACCATACGCTGCATAGCTGCTTCCATGTCTTCATTTGGTGAGACTAGTTCGCACGCTCCGTCACTATTTTCAGCAATCTCCCGAAGTAGACTCTCAGCGGGTGAGCTACCTACACCAATGGCATAGATTCGATGATTTGATTCTCTAGCAGATTGAATTATATTTTCTATATCCCATACTTCGCCGTCAGTAATTAGAAGAACATTTACTGGTCGCTCGCTTCGTTCAGTCGTGATTTTGAAAGTGTCTGTTAATGCTTCATGCATCTCGGTACCACCAAGATCTGCAGAGGTTCTATCAATAGCAGGTTCTAGCGAATTAGCCTTAAATTCAGGTGATGCAGATGTAAGCTTGCCAATTACTCGGCGAGGCTGACTTCCAAAGAGGCTATAAGAGACTTTATCTGCTGAACTTAGCAATGGCAAAAGCGAATTCAATCCCTTACGTGCAAGCTCAATGCTGTCACCTACCATTGATCCTGAGCAGTCAACTAATATCTTCAATTCAATTTCTGAGGCGAGTGCCAAAGTCACTTGTGTAATTGACGGTGTAAAGCTGAAAAGAGCTGGGAACTCACCACCATCCTCCGCTATAGAGAACACACACTGATCTTGAACGTCTTCAATCAGTATTATTAGATCACGGTCTAGATAACCCTCGCGACTTAAGCTAACTAAAGTTTTTTCATTATCGAATCGAATACTAGTTTGGTGGCTTGGACAACTGATATTGCCTTTTGCAAGTTCGCCATTAATTGTTAGTGTTGTTGAAAAAGGATAGGAAACTCCTAAGCTTGCCTCTACAGATGTAGGTTTCTTTAACTTTCCTGTTTTGACTGGATCGCCATATCGCGGGGCGATGGTAGTCGGTATCGATAGACGCACTTGATGATCTTCAATTTTTAATAGCTGTGCGTACTCAATTTCTATAAATGCTTCTTCGTCAGGTTTTAAGTTACCCATATGAGCTGTATATAGGCCTTCACCTGATTTTTCGACCATGATGGGAGTGTCCCCATCTTGAATAGCTTTTTCGTAGTTTTCTTCTGCCTCAGATTTTGGTAATACCGTACCTTGCCAAGATTTACCACCAATAGTCGCACTTAAGCCTAGTAAAGTGCATCCCCAGGCTAATGGAAAGGTATAGATCGTCTCAACGTTTTTATTAGTCGTATTTTTATAAAACTGTCGTGCCTTGACAGTAAAAAGTAGACCCTCAACGTTTGCATCTATTTCAACTTTTTGTAGAAGAACAGGCTGACCTTTTGTGCCTTTAAGAATGACGTCTTGAATTGATTCGCTAGATGTTGACATTATTACCTCTCAGGTAAGTAGGGTGTGACAGTTAAAACAATAAATGAATAGTGCAAGTTCGATTACTAAAAAATGAACCATTAGAAATCACTTAGGTACAGTTTTTTCTTTTTTGCTTATTTTTTAAGTCGGTAAAGTCGTTATGAATCGATATTACTAACGCCGATATATTTGGAAATTGTAAATACGCTAGCTTTAAATCAAACATTAAAAACATTTATACCAACTAACAAGCTCAATAAGTGAGCTTGTAAATTTATATGAAATATTTTTAGGCTCATCCTATGAGCCTCTTTTTTTTTAAAATGCATTAATACTTGAAGATTGTAGATAGTTACTAATTTCGGAATTATTTAAAATATGAGAGCCACTACACGTGAAGCATGGCTAGAAGCTGCAGTTCAGGAGATAACTCCTATTTTCATGAAAGCAGGTTATGCAATTCCCTTATGTAGAGTGTCCTGTGGTTTTACCAGTACAGGTGTGCGAAGCGGTCATATAGGCCAGTGTTGGAGCAAAAAATCTAGCTCGGATGGTATCAATCAGATCTTTGTCTCGCCTGCACTAGAAGATACGATCGAAGTGCTGGACACATTGGTCCATGAGCTTGTTCATGCAGTAGATGATTGTCAGCATAAGCACGGTAAAGAATTTAAAAAAATATCAATCAAATTAGGAATGGTTGGTCCTATGCGAAGTGCTGGAGCAGGGGCAGAACTAAAAGAAAAACTAAAGGTAGTGGCAAGTAGGCTTGGCCCTTATCCTCATTCGCGCATAACAGTCTTTAAGAAAGTAATTTCGCGCCAGCCGCGACCAAGAGCGAAATGCAGCAAGTGCGGATTTACTGTACCAATGCTTAAAGATTTTCTGCACTATGGGCCTCCAATATGCCCCATAGATAGAATTGAAATGGAGGCTTTGGGAGATTGGGAAATTTAATTTTGTCGTAACCCTAGGTGGAAGTGGGGAGATAACTCCATCAACGAGTGCTCTCAGGCCTTTCGAATTTTGAATTAAACATGAGAGTGAGCTCGTCGAATCGCACCCGTAAGGTGCGCAAGATTATCTTAAACTTTTAATGCGGCTTGACATACTTCAAAGATTTTATTTTGTGATTACTCAGGTGAAATAACTTCTGCAGCAGAGCCATTAATCTAGAAAAGTACTATTGAATTTTATTTGTAAAAAAATAACAATCATTAGGTTGATGTTTTATTTAAATAGTTTTGAAAAGATTTAAGAATAATAAAGGAAATAAATTTTTTTACTTGACTGCTAATTTGCTTATCATATGCAAATGATAAAAAAACAGTGGCTCATTTCTTGGATTGGTAAGGCTGACTTGATGGCTTCCGAAGGTGGGGAGACCGAAGGGGTTGGGCCTATTGCTACAGCTCTACTAGGCGAAGTTCGTTATGACCGTATTTGCCTTCTTACTAATTATGATCACGAAAGAAGTGCAGAATTTTGTGATTGGCTTGATGCGAAGTGCGGCTATTCAAGCAACACTTTAGATTTGCAAGAGATTAATTTAATTAGTCCTATTCACTATGGATCTATTTACGAGGAAGTTTCAAAACATCTAAAAAGTTTAAGGTTGCCAAACGACGAAGTAGATTTAACCTTCCATCTAAGCCCAGGAACGCCGGCTATGGTAGCTATTTGGATTATGCTGGCAAAGACGAGGTTTCCAGCAAAGCTTATCCAAACTTCTCCTAACGGTGGTCCAGAACCTGTAGATTTTTCATTCGATTTAGCGAATGATTTTTTGCCGGAGTTTCTCAAACGAAGTGACGAACGAATTGAGCGCCTCGTACAAGGTGCCGTAGAAACATCGGGCCACTTCAACAAAATAATTCATAAAAGTAATTCGATATCACAGCAAATAATTCTTGCTAAACGAATCGCGGTTCATGAAGTTCCAGTATTGATCTTAGGGGAGACTGGCACGGGCAAGGAACTCTTCGCAGAGGCTATTCGCAACTCTAGTGACAGAGCAGACAAGCCCTTTATCATAGTCAATTGTGGAGCAATTGCTCCTGAATTGGCAAATTCAGAACTATTTGGACACGTCAAAGGGGCATTTACTGGAGCGTTAGTAGCTCGTAAAGGCCATTTTCAAGAGGCTGATGGCGGTACGCTATTTCTTGATGAGGTGGGTGATTTACCACTTGATACCCAAGTCCGTTTACTCAGGGCCCTTCAAGCTAAAGAAGTTACACCCTTGGGAGAATCCAAGTCAATCAGCGTGGATGTTCGAATCATTGCAGCTACTCATCGTGATTTGGCGGCGGATGTGGCTTCGGGACGATTCCGTGAGGATTTGTTCCATCGACTTGCGGTTGGCATTCTTAAATTGCCTCCCTTACGTGAGCGAGACGGAGACGTCGATTTGCTAATTGACACGTATCTAAAAAAAATCAATGATGATTCTAGGGGAAAACCTGAAGCCCAGAATAAGAAAATTTCCGCAGATGCAAGAAAAATTATGGTCAATTATTCTTGGCCGGGTAATATACGCGAGCTTTATCACTCTCTTTTGAGGGCATCAATTTGGTCCGAGGGTGCTGAAATCCAATCCGAAGATGTTCGGTCAGCATTGCTGCAAATGCAGAGTCAAAACGAAAATATTATGGGTCGTCCATTGACGCAAGACTTTGATTTACAGGCACTTTTGGATGAAATATCGATTGAATATATAACTCGAGCACTTAAAAAAACCGGGGATCGTAAAACACAAGCAGCTATACTTCTGGGCTTTACTAATCACCAGACGTTGAGTAATTGGATGAAACGGTTAGATCTAGATACTGAAGAAAATAAAACCTAAATGGAGGTTGGCACGGTTCTCGCTGTGGCTTGTAGATTATTACAATGTTTAACAACCAAATTTTCCAAGTTGGCGTTCTTATATTCACGACTGCTTTTCGATAATTTTCGTTACTGTGCTCGATCTTTATCCTTTAGTAGAAAAAAATAAGCGCCTACCTATAAGATGGAGTTCTGATTTGAAAGCCCAATCGAAAGAAACCGATGCGCGCATATTGATCGATGATCAGCTGCGTGTCGCTGGGTGGAATCCAGCTGACAAATCACAGGTCCTAACAGAAGTTAAGGTTTCAAGTAGTCCTTTATCTCTCGAGCCTAGTGCGCAGGCCGCATTGCATGTTTCAACTGATAGTGAAAAGATTTCAAACGGCCGCGCCGACTACGTCCTATTCGATCAGCAAGGCCATCCGCTTGCAATAATTGAGGCCAAAAAACAGGCGATCCAACCTTATGTTGCCAAGCAGCAGGCTTTGCCTTATGCCAAGCAGATAGGCGCGCCTTTTATTTTCCTGACCAACGGTGAATTGATCTATTTTTGGGACTACCTGAATGACGATGCTCGGATCATCAACTCGTTTTTCTCACGGCGCGATCTAGAACGTTTAGTTCATATGCGGACTGACCGCCAACCTATGGCTACTATTCCTATTCCTGAAACTTACTTGCGACAGGGTGAGACAAGGTTATTACGGCCTTATCAGAAAGAGGCTATGCAAGCTCTTGATCGAACGGTAGAGCTTGGTAAGCGTCGTTTCCTAATTGAGTTACCTACTGGTTGCGGCAAGACAGATCTTATAGCGCTGTATATCAAACGGCTAGTTAAGGCTGGCCAGGCAGAGCGGGTGTTATTTCTTGTTGATCGCGATCAGTTGGCCAAGCAGGCCATCGAAGCAATTCAGGATTTGTTACCAGAATATTCAAGCTATTGGCTCAAGCCAGGGATGGTTCGGCAAGAGAAACAGATAACAGTTTGCCTTCTGCAAACTATGGTCGGTCGTTATCACGAGTTTACTAGCGGGTATTTTGACGTAGTGGTTATGGATGAATGCCACCGATCTATTTATGGAGCTTGGCAGTCTGCGCTTTCACACTTCGATGCGATGCACATAGGCCTGACGGCAACACCTGCAATCTATATTGAACGTAACACTTTTCAGTTCTATCACTGCAAAGACGATGCGCCTGATTTCTCTTATCCCATACAGGAAGCATTTAAGGAAGGTTTCCTGACTCCCTATAAATTTGCCACTGGTATTACTTCGCTGGTCTCTGAGGGGGCAGACGTCAATGAGGATCATTACGACCCTGCAGCATTCGAGCGCAAATGGACTAATGAAGCGAGCAATCGTTTGATGATGGAGGAATTTGATAAGCTTGCTTGGGACAGCTACAAGAATTTGGCCCCGGGACAAAAAGCAGGTCCAGGTAAGTCAGTAGTGTTCGCTATTACAAAGCATCATGCGGCTAGACTTGCGCAGTACCTTAATGAATTACATCCAGAGTACTCGGGACGTTATGCAGAAGTTATTACTTCTGACGTTGCAAACGCTGACGATCTAATTCGCCGCTTCAAGCAGGAAGACCTGCCAATGATTGCAGTAAGTGTTGGAATGCTTGATACCGGTTTCGACTGTCGCGAATTACTTCATTTAGTGATGTGTCGTCGTGTACGAAGTCCTATCTTGTATCAGCAGATGCGCGGCCGCGGAACTCGTACAGCTCCACACATCGGCAAAGAGAAATTCGTTATCTATGATTTTTTCGGCAATCACAAATTTTTCAACGATTCGGATACCGATATCTTTACTAGTAGTGGTGGCGGTGGGTACACGACTAAGTCAAATCAGTCTGCGGCAAAGACACCCCGCGAGTTGATAGAGTTGGGTCTAGAAGATGAGTGGCTGGATGCTGTGCAATACGTTGAGGTTGGGCCTGATGGTGAGCGCGTAGACAAGCGCGAATATGTGGTCGAATGGGAGAAGACCATACAACAACAAGTCGACGATGATCCAATTCTTGGAAAGTTAAAGTCGGGCAAAGACTTAACCGAGCAAGAAGAGCAGCAGCTGGCTGATCGGCTTAACCAACCGCAGCGCTACTTTAATGAGGATAATTTACGTCGCGCCTACAAAAAACCAGGCGGTAATATAGTTGATTTTATTCGCGAAGCTCTTGGCTTACTTAAAACTAAGAGCCGTGAAGAAACAGTGGAAGAGAATTTTCGTGCATGGTTAGTCGCTAAGAATCTCAGTCCAGAGCAAGCTCAATATCTTTCGTTACTCAAAAACCGAGGCCTAGTGAAAGGTGAAGTCTCCCTTGATGACCTTTTCGCCCCACCACTGTCTATTCTCAATGCGGCAAATGTCGGTATAGAGCTTTTCGGTGAGCAAGGTTTGCGTAATGTGATGGATGAGATTAATCAATCCGTGCTAGTTGCATGATGCAATAACTTGAAGAAATTTAGAAAAAAATATGAATCAACAGCTTCGTCGTAAACTAGATCAGATTACCAATGTCCTTTGGGCAGGGGGCGTAACGAACCCTGTCACCTACATTGAACAGATCTCCTACCTTATTTTTCTGAAATTGTTAGATGAGGAAGAGTCCGATCGTGAGCTGCGTGCTCGGCTGGGTGGTACCGGTGGAAATACCAAACTGCTATACCCTTCGCAGTCACAGCGATATCGATGGAGCCAATGGCGTTTTAAGAGTGGAATCGAATTGCGCGACTTTATCCGCGATGAAGTTTTTCCTTTCATGGCATCACTTGCCAAAGATGAGCCAGAGGTCGCCGAGTACTTTCGTGACGCAGTGCTGGAAATCGTCGACCCAAACGTACTCAAACAAGTTATTGATGAGCTCGACGGCTTCGAGTTCCGAAAGTTAGGTCCAGATGTAAAGGGCGATATATTTGAATACTTGCTGGTACATCTAGGCTCCAGCTCGCTGAATGGCCAGTTCCGAACTCCTCGCCAAATTCGAGCCTTTATGGTTGAAATGCTTGATCCTGACATCGGTGACTCTATGTTCGACCCTGCATGTGGTACTGCGGGATTCCTCATAGATGCAATCGATCACTTATTGGTTAAGTATTCTGACCACATCACCGAATACCCAATCTACGGTGAGGATTGGATGGACAAAAAGGGAAAAACGATTGAAGCATTGAAGGCAGAGATGCCAAGACTGCAAACCTATCGTAAAGGTGCGGGTGAGAAAATTCCGGATTGGAGTCTGCTTGAGGCATCAGTATTTGGTACCGATGTTTCGCGCCAAATGGTGCGCATTAGCATGATGAATTTAGTGCTTCACGGTATTCGACACGCAAAAATGAAGCGTGCCAATTCGCTTTCAGATATGGGGGGGCTCTCAGAGGATGACCTGCGTCGCAAGTACAAAGTCATCCTTGCGAATCCTCCATTTGCAGGACAGTTACCTAAAGACTCGATTCGCGCCGACCTGCCCACTAATAGCAAGAAGAGCGAATTGCTGTTCATGTCTTTAATGATGCAGCACTTGGCACCTGGTGGCCGTTGTGCTGTGGTGGTACCCGAAGGACTTTTGTTCGGTTCCTCGGGGGCGCACTTAGAACTACGTAAGAAGTTAGTTCATGATTTTGATTTGCTTGCAGTTGTAAGCTTGCCTGCCGGAGTTTTTAAACCATACGCTGGAGTTAAGACTGCTGTCTTAGTCTTCCGTCGTCCTGCAACAGAAACGGCTAAGCGTGTTGATAAGGTGTGGTTCTATGAGATCCGCAACGATGGTTTTGACCCAGACAAGGTCTCTGGCGGCGGTCGGGTAGAGACGCCAGATAAAAACGATATCCCCGAACTACTTACGCAGTGGAAGACTTATAAGGCTAGTGGGTTTACTTCAGTCCCGGGACTTGAAGCTAATTCACAGCTTGCCCCCGGAAGCGAGCCAACATGCTGGTGGACCACAATTGAAAGGATTGTAGATGCGGACTTCAACCTTGGAGCAGGTCATTGGAAGCCTCGTGTAACCGAAAAGGCTAACGATGAAGATCCGAGTGAGTTGGTAGCAGAAGTGCTGAGTGATTATCGCAATTTGGTGGCTGGGTTGGAGAAGCTGCTTGATGAGATGCCGCGATGAAGTGGCCCTCTGTGCAACTTTCTCATGGTATTGCGGATGTAATTCGCGGTGTCACTTTCTCCCAAGGCGATTCCATTCATGAAGATCGGGAAGGCTATTTGCCTATACTGCGGGCTGGAAATATTGGGGAGAGACTAGAAATAGAGCGTGATTTGGTTTGGGTTCCCGAGAGATTAGTGTCGGAAAGGCAGCGGCTTCGTAAGCACGATATTTTGATGTGTACCTCGTCTGGCAGCGCGCTAGTTGTTGGAAAAACGGCTTTTGCAGAAAAGGACTTTATGGGTTCTTGGGGTGCTTTTAATGCAGTGTTAAGGCCTACCTCTGCGATTGTGCCTAAGTTTTTATTCTACTGGTTGCAATCAGGCGACTTCAGGGCATGGCGCGACCGGATGGCAAAAGGTGCAAATATTCAGAACATACGCAATTCGGATTTGATGAATCTTGCCATTCCGCTCCCAGCTAAGCGAGAGCAGTTTCGTGTAGTAGAACTTCTCGATGAAGCTTACGAACTGCGTCGCCTGCGTCGCGAAGCAGACTTTAAGGCAGTCCGTATTCTCCCCTCGCTTTTCCTGAAAATGTTCGGTGATCCAGCTACTAACCCTAAGGGAATTAGTAAGAAGCGAATTGAAGAATTAATTAGAATAAAAAGTGGAAATTTCTTGCCAGCTAGGGATATGGCAGAGGGAGGTACCTTTCCGGTTTATGGCGGAAACGGCGTTAGTGGCTTCCACGACAAATACATGTTCGAGGAAAGAAAAATTGTCCTGGGTCGAGTAGGCGCATATTGTGGTGTAGTTCACTATTCCGAACCAAAAGCATGGGTTACCGATAATGCTCTCTATGTATCTGAAAAGTTGGAGTTTCTTGAAGATTACTATCTTGTTGCAGCTCTTCAACAAGCGAATCTTAATCAATACGCAGGACGTGCTGGTCAGCCCCTTATTTCTGGTAGCCGTATAAATTCTGTTGAAATACTTATTCCATCCGCGGCCATGCAGTCTAGCTTTGCAAAATTAGTTTTTAGTCTGCTGAGGCTAGAAAATTCTTGGCATACCGCATCTGGTCGCTTGGATTCCTTATGTGATTTACTGATGAATCAAGCCTTTTCTGGAGAACTTACCTCGAAATGGCGTGAGGCGCACATGAAGGAAATAATGGTTGAAATGAGTCAGCAAGCTCGTGCTCTCAATGTAACGTTACCAAAGGTAATGGAGGCTATTTAATGACTCGTCGTCTCAAAGCCCTACGGGTCGGAAATTTCAAGGCTTTTGCTGATACGCAAAGCATCCCAATAAAACCCATCACACTAATTTTCGGACCCAACAGCGCTGGTAAGTCTAGTTTCATTCATAGCTTGGCACTTGCACATGAGGCACAGTTTGGTCGAGAGAAGCGAAGCCAGTCTAGGTTAGATGTGCACCACACCGATGTGGGCGGTAGCTCGATTGACCTCGGTGGTTTCCGACAGTATGTGCATCGCGGACAATTAAACAAACGAGTAGAGTGGGGCGCAGAGCTTGAAGTATCGGCTCTGTTGGACAGTAAAAGCAAGCGTCTGGCACAGCTATTAGAGTCGGTCACTACGATATCGCTTAGCATATCGATGGGCATTGAACTCGACAATTATGATCGTCCCAAAAGTGGTGCTTCGCCACAAGTAGAGGCCGTTGAAATTATGGCCGATGGCGAGGAGCTTTTGCGTATGAGTCGTCGTCGAACCGATGGCGTTGGCAACAGCTTGCGATTGGACAGGCTTGACAGCAAAAATCCGGTTTTTCAGCAAGTGCTTAAAGCCATTGTTGAATCAGCTACTACTTCTGAAAAAATTCGGCTAGAGGATTTTAAGACTGCCAATGAAGCTATTGACGATCTGCTGCCAGACTTGTTAATTCGTGTTGATCAATTTTTCCCGGCGGCCGTAGATTTGCCAAGAGGCGAAGGGATAGATCTTTCGCCAGCAAGCGTATTATTTCCTGTAAGCAAAGGCAATCGAGCGGAAGGCATATCCCAAGCTGTTCGTTTCTATTTGCCACGCATGCTGAACGACCTTATTCTTGGATTGGCCGACGCGTTCGCTGGCGAACTTAAGCAATTGCAGTATCTAGGTCCGTTGCGTTCTTTTCCACCTAGGCACTTGGCGTTTGCAGAGCATGAGGATGCTAATTGGTATGCCGGCGGTGGCTATGCATGGGATGTGGTGAGGCGAGACGATAGCGTCCGAGGAGCCGTTAACGGCTGGTTGGGGTCCAGCAAGCTGAAGACGCCCTATAAGTTGGTCGTCAGATCATTGGTAGCTGCAGATCAATTAAAAGATCCTCTGACAGTAGGTCTAGAAGAAGTCGTGAATGATACCGAGGCAATGTTTCTTGGTTCTATCGATAAGGATGGGTTCGTTATGAATGAATACCCACCTGGACGTGATGCACGTCCGTTCTTTCAAGACGTTGATGCTTCCGCGGAGGTTATTGCTAGAGCAGTGGAATCATCTGATATTGATCGGATTCGTGAACTTGTGTTGATTGATCAACGAACTGGAACAGTGGTGACCCATCGCGATGTCGGTATCGGCATCTCTCAAGTTCTACCGGTATTAGTTATGGCTTATGGTTCAGAGGGAAAGCTTTTGGCCATGGAGCAACCAGAGATACACCTTCACCCTGCACTACAAGCAGAACTAGCCGACGTTTTTATTGAGTCGGCACTCGGTCATCGAGATAATACGTTCATCTTGGAAACTCACAGTGAGCACTTGATATTGAGGCTCATGAGACGTATGCGTGAAAGTTACCAAGGGAAAAATACTGGTGGATTGCCACTGGTAACGCCTGCTGATGTTTCTATCCTTTATGTTGAGCCCGATGGTTCACGCAGTATAGTTCGTGAAATGCCACTAAATGAGTTGGGTGAATTGGTTAGGTCTTGGCCAGGTGGATTTTTTGAAGAAGGCTTAAGGGAGCAGTTTGGCGATGATTGACGAGTATGTAATGACTCCTGACGTATTCGATCCGGCAGCGTATTCGAACTCTGCTGCAATTGAAATATGTTTGTCACATTTAAAAGAGCCACTTCTTAAGGAGGCTTTAGTACGAGATTTGCGTGAGGGCGGCTGGAGCAAATTTTGCATGAATAACTTAAGCAGTCAGCATCGGCTTTGCAAGGAGATCCTAAAAAAACTCCACCAAAACAATCGATTACGTCGATTCCCAAAGGATAATGGGACTGATCCAACATCTAGTAAAGAATGGTGTCAAGAGGCTCTACTATCCACGAAGGCAGATGCTCCTACTGGGATCATTACAAGTCACTTAACTAAGCAATTATTTTCAGATAGAGAAGTTTCATCTATTGAAAAGTTGACTGGCACGACTTGGTGGCAAAATCGAAGCTCTTCAATGACCATTGATCGCAAAACCACGGAATATCTTGAAGCATTGCGCCTGATCTTAAGCCAAGCAAATTCTTTAATGTTCGTGGATCCTAATTTAGATCCTAGTAGTTGGTCTTACCGAGAGTTTTTCCAATTACTTGAGCCACTAGGGCGTCGCTTAATGAAACCTCGTGTAGAGATACACCGTAGTCTAGCCCTAGGAGATGGAGCTGCTCGAATTTTCCCTGTACTAAGCGAGTGGAAGGAGAAATTTAAAGTGCTAGAGCAAAATCTTCAAATTATTGGTTTGGAAGTGGAGGTATTCATTTGGGATGATTTTCATCCTCGTTATTTGATAACAGATTTGTTGGGCATCCTTTGTGAAGCAGGATTCGATGTGGCAGGAAAAAAAGACGAGCTTACTACTTGGGCGCGGCTTGGCCGCACGGATAAAGACAAAATTCAGAAGTTATATGATCCGGCTTATCGACGGCCTAAGTTTCGTTTTAGACTCGGACCCTTGCGAAATGGTGGATAAGTCTAAAGCCCAATAATTTGAAATATTAAATTTAAAAAGAATTAATGCGCTCTAGTTTTGAGTTGAGTATTTCAAAAGCATTTATAAGATTGGGTTGTGATTGGTCCGCTAGATGATTACATGCAATGCGAATCGTTTGAATTTCCTCAGGGCTAAACCAAATCCCCGGCAACCGTTTCCTGTCGCAAGTCCGATCAAGCTTGTATGCTCCAAGATCACGATCGTAAACGATAGGCACATCAAATCTGTCCCGTAAAGCCGCTAAGTCTCGCTTAAAAGTAGCGCACGATATTTCCATCACTTCTTGAAATTCAAGCGCTGTTACGTGGTGCTTGGTCTCAAGTAGTTCCATATATTTATACATACGTTCAATACTGATCATTTCAGAATTGCCCTTTCGTATAAATGTTTTCCGTCCCAAAACAAGCGGACAAACATGACTCCGTTATGATGCGCATGAGCGATAAAATCCCGCTTGTTTTCCCAGAAAACTCGGTTATCTTCTTTGTCGTAAATGACTAGAACGGTTTTTGTTGCTAAGCCTCTTCTAGCATCAGCGCAATAAATCAAATGGCTTCTTACTTGTTGTAGAACTTGGCATAAACCACCCGGTCCACGGGACCCATGTGCAATAGCAAGTGCTAGATTGCAGCATATGTTCTGTCCATTTGCATTACTCGGAATAACGTTGATCATCCCACCAGCTTCGGCTGTAATGATCGACTGTTCATCACTTTCATTCATTAGTTGATGCTGTATTACTTCCATACCTTTTTCGATCAAGAGTTTTTCGATTACTCGGATCAAGGAACTTAAGCTGGCAGATACCAATCGTGGATCAAATATTTCACCCATATTAATTCCTACTCATATGTGGACGGATACGAAGAACTCGTCGATAAGTTCGTTCGATATACATTTGTGCTAATTCTGGATTTTCTCGACGGAATTTCGAGGCATCAAATCTATCCACGCTCATACCCGAAAACGAAGCCCATCCTTCTACGCCGTCGCATGCGCCAATTCTTACCATA
>JACCDP010313076.1_pt1 | contig 14136 bp, 10 predicted proteins | sample 7445841 | NCBI WGS metagenome assembly JACCDP01 (sample SAMN15323441, study PRJNA562643) | freshwater metagenome | isolation source: river surface water | place: USA:Blue River Watershed | collected 2017-08-17
GCCTCCGCCTTCGCGTCCTCCTCCGCCTGGAGCTGGGTCCAGTGAGCAGCCAGGCGCCAGCGACCCGAGCCGTTGCGGAGCTTCTCGTCCAGCGCAAGCCACTCGCAGATGTCGTCGCCATACTTCGCCGGCTCCGCGATCATGTCCTTCCAGATCGCGAAGTCAAGGTCGAACTCGGTCCGGGGGCGAGGAGCCACCACCGGAACGGGACGAGGTACGACCGGCGGGCGCGCCGTGCGGCGACGATCGATCCGCTCGATCTCCGCGAGGCAGAGACGAATGTCCCTCCCGCGCCAGTTACGGAGCATGCGCGTCTGCTCCGCCTTCCACTCCGCCGCGCTCATGCGAAGCACGCGCGCGGTTTGACGTTCCTCCTCGTCGACGATGATGTCGTGCCACTGACGGTTGTCAACGACGAACGCCATCCTGCAGTTAGTAGTAGTAGAACTCCCTGGTCCAGCTGTCCCGCTGTGCGCGGCGCCAGACCCAAGAGTGAGAGTAGTGTTGATGAGTGCCATGGGGGCACTGACCCCCTTCCCTGTCCCTCACGAATCCGTTTTGCTGAGTTGCCCCCGGGCACCCCCCTCCAGAATGGAAAGACAGTTGACATGCAAGGGGGTCCCTGCCCCCTGTTCCTAGCCGTTACTCGTCCTCCGCACCCGTGCAGCAGGGGCACGCCGGGGAGAACCACAACCGCCGCCGGCAGCCGTTGCCTTCGTCATCCGAGTCGTCCAACGGCTGGATGCCCCCACCGTTGGTCCTGCGCGGGAGCAGAGGCGGCTCCGGTGGGATCACAGACGGAACCGGAGAGGGAGGGAGGTTGGACAAGCCGGGTGGCATAGGCACCACAACCGGTACCACCTGGCTGGGCACGCCAGTCCAGAGGTGGATGTGGTCCTCGCCAACGGGCGCCCGGTAGTCCGCGTACTTGGCGCGGACCGCCGCCTGGCGATCGCGCACAGCCGTTGGCAGACCGTTAGGGTAGTACTGCAGCCGCAGCTCGGTCCGGTAGACCTGCGCCTCAAACGGCTCCAGGATGCTCTTGGTCGCTACCACCACGCGCTTGACCAGGTAACGGTCACCGAAGAGCAGCGCGATGCGGTCCAGCAGGTCGGTCTTGCTCACGACCTGGTAGACCGTTTCCGGGCGAGAGTCCCACTCCCACTCCCAGGCGATGGTCTCGATCGTCTCAGGGTTGAACCCCGGGCGAACACGACCCACGAACCACTCGTAGCCGTTTCGGCGGAGCCAGCCCTCGAAGTGCCCGAACGCCATCGCGTCACGGCGGCTCTCCGCCCAGTTGGCGATGTAGGTGCTGTGGTAGGTCCAGAGGGGGACCTGGAGGTCGTCCTTGGAGGACGAATCGCGGATCGCCTTGAGGAGGCTCTCCTGAAGAGATGCCGCACGCGCACTGAAGTCGCGGCGGAGGTGCTCGTAGAGCATGTCGTTGTGCGCCTGAAGGCGCTGAGCCTTGAGCTCGTGGGCGCGAACGTCCCACGAGGTGACGAGAAGGTTGCTGTTGAAGAGAGCCATGGTTGCTAGTGAAGGGGGGGGACTGTCCATGGGATGGGGGTCCCACGGATCCGTTTTGGAGAGTTGCGGAAGAACTCCCGGGGGTTTACCCGCAACTCTTCAAAACGGAATCGTGAGAGCCACGCCCTGGGGTAGGTGTCCCGGTACCCTACAAGTCAAGCACTCCCGCTCAGACTCGTATCGTGACACCAAGCCCCCCAGCGTTCAAGATGTCTTCCCTCAAGCAGCTCATCTACAACACCCTGGTCAAGTGCGCGACTCCTGCGCCCGGCACCGTGCCGGATGCGTTCGAGACCGCGGAGGAGGCACGCGATTCCTTCATCGCGTTGGTGATGGCGGAGCTGTTCCCCGAGCACGGGTCCAGCGAGTCCGCTGTCGTGGAGGTTCCTGTGGTTGAAGCTGCGCCCGTCGCGTCGCCGGCGAAGAAGCTGACCAAGGAGGAGAAGGAGGCGGCGAAGGCTGCCAAGGAGGCTGAGAAGGCAGCGGCTGCCAAGGCGAAGGAGGAAGCCAAGGCTGCCAAGGAGGCGGAGAAGGCTGCCAAGGAGGAGGCGAAGGCGGCTGCCAAGCTCGCCAAGGAGGAGGCGAAGGCTGCCAAGGCAGCAACGCCCAAGAAGTCGCCTGAGGAGAAGGCGGCTGAGAAGGCTGCCGCTGCGGCTGAGAAGGCGGCTGCCAAGGAGGCGGAGAAGGAGGCTGCCAAGGCTGCCAAGCTCGCCGAGAAGGAGGCTGCCAAGGAGGCTGCCAGGGCTGCCAAGGAGGCTGAGAAGGAGGCTGCCAAGGCTGCCGCGGCTGCTGCCAAGGAGGTTGAGAAGGCTGCCAAGGAGGCTGCCAAGCTCGCCGAGAAGGAGGCTGCGAAGGCTGCCAAGGAGGCGGAGAAGGCGGCTGCGAAGGCTGAGAAGGCGGCTGCCAAGAAGTCGCCTGCCGCGGCTGCCGTGCCCCTGCCGGCGTCGCCCAAGCCCGAGGTCAATCTGGCGAAGATCGACCCGACCTGGCGCAAGGCGCTGAAGGAGGCGGACAAGGACCACGCCAAGGAGCTGGAGCCCGAGCTGCTCAAGTTCCTTAACGCGATGTCCAACGCCGGCTTCCACGGCAAGACCGCGCGTGAGCACGTGGCTGCGTTCCTCGCGTCACGCCGCCCGGTCGCCGAGCCTGTGGCTGCCGCCCCGGTGGACCTGGAGGTGGTGGAGTTCAACGGGACGGATTACTATGTCAACCGCGAGACGAAGCGGGTGTATGAGGGCGTGATGAACGCCGAGGGCGAGTTGACAATCACTCGCCCCGTCGGCTACGTCGGGATGGCGGACTTCAAGGACATGGAGCTGGAGGATGAGTAAATGCCCAGCGTGTCCGACTGCATGAAGCCCACTAGGGGCACAACCAAAATTTTCCATTAGCACTTCTGGCAGTTGGGGTCCCCGGGCGCCGAGACCGAGTCAGGAGGCTCAGGACGAGTGAACTCGCCCAGTGGAGGCTCTGTGGCAGGAAGGACCCTGCCGTTGACGGAGTTCTGTGCGGCGTTGACAGTTGTATACTGGCGGACAAGGGACGTCCAGGCACCTGCCGAGTTCTGCTGTTTCTGGACCGTTGGAAGGATAGTGCGCATTGCGATCGGCAACGCTGCAACACCGCCACCACCCCCTCCAGGGTTCAGAGCCGCATAGAGGATGATCCTCTGAAAAGCATCGCTGAACTGGGTTGAGGTGCCTGTGATGGAAGACTCAATGCCCGACGCGTCCAAGTTCAGAGTCAGCCCTCGCGGGAGACCTGAGGCGTAGTAGTAGAGGAAGCTTCCCGGAACGGGGTTCGATGCAATCACCGGAATCGTAGGAATCGGGACAAACTGCCAGTTCGTATACTGGGTCTGCGTTGGACTTGTGAAGGCAATCCCCGACGCGTCGTAAGGGATGGAGAACGTCAGGGTCGGATTGGCAGGAGCCACTGTCGTATCTGCATAGAGACGCTTGAACTCGACTGCCCCAATGGTGTTTGAGAGGGCTGCATCGGTTGCAAGTGTTCCGTTGGAATTCCACCGAGTGGGTTGGAAGGTCGCTACGACGCCAACCGACATCCACGTGATCCCATTTTCCGTTGTGGCAGAGTAGGTTCCAGGCAGACCCCCACCCCTGTCCTCCCAGGCGATGAGGTTGGAAGAAGACTGAAGGAAGGAAAAGCCGTTCGAGATCCCTCCAGCGAACCAGAACCCATACTTCTGGAATACGTCCGCGTACCGATAGGCATCCGTGATGCTACCGGGTCCCGGGTTCGGGTTGGTTCCAGCAGACCATGTCGTCCCGTTGTTGGTAGAGACAAACGTCGCCGTTCCGTTGGAGTCATCGCCTGCCGCAAAGACCGTTGAGTTGCTAAAGCCGATTCCAATGATGGAGCCGTTGAGACCGAGGGTTGTCAGCGGGTTCGTCCATGACGTGATGTTGGAGCTATCTGCGTAGTAGAATGCATTGGACGTGGAGCCTGCGACTTGGCGTCCGGTGTAGAAGAGGCGTCCCTGGTTGTAGGAGAGCTTGTTCGACTGGAGGATGAAGGGACTGACGGACCCCGAGAGGGCAAGGGAGATGTCCACCCACGTCTGTCCATTGTCCGTTGACCTACGAACGAAGCTGAGAGGCGCCCAGAACCCGGAGACGTCGGTAGTCCCTGCCCCCATTGCCCACCAGGTCGATGCACCATCCGAAACGACCGCTCCAAAGGTAGGGTTAGCAAAGCGAATGCGAGGAGGACCAGGAATCAACGGGTCGGGAAGACCGCTGTATTGAATTCCAAAGACGTTTGGCACCGTCTGAATGTTGGACGACGGTACCTGCGACCACGTATTGCCGTAATCCGTGGACCGGATGATGTTGGACCCCAACACTGCCACAAAGACGTTCGAGTTGCGCGCCATGTCATATCCGGGACCCTCCACATCCGTGAACGTATACCGAGCCGACCACGTCGAAGGTCCGGTGGACGCCACGTCCGTCGTAAAGGGAATGGGAAAGCTAATAGGGCTGTCGGTCGACGCAAGAATGCGACCGGAGACCCTCGGAATCTGAGGGGAGAAGGTCAGAGGGAAGGGGTAGACAATGTTGTCTGCTACAATGGTGGTGTGCTGAATCGTCGGGGGATTCGTCACGATGGCGTTGATCTGCTTGACACTTGTGAAGGACCCCGCGGTTCCCAACACCCGGAACCGATACTCGGGTGCAAGCACTGGGACGCCTGAGAAATTTCCCGACATTAGGTTCGGAGCTGTCGTCGTGATTGTCGCCATGGTGCTCTGCGCGGGAGCCATCCCCGATGGAAACGCAGGGTTAAACTCTCCTTCCGTACCACTGTACGCAAGGATATCAAACTCCACCCCCGAAAAGGTAGGCTGCACAGTTACCGTGGTCGTTGGAATGACGATAAGGACGTTGTCCTGCACGGTGTTGTAGGTGTAGGTCTTCGTTTGAGAGGCATATCCCGTCGACGCCGTAACCGTGAACGTCGTGGGGCTAAACGTAGCATCTGTCGGGGTTCCTGAGAGAAGTCCGTTCGTCGAAAGATTGATTCCACTTGGGAGATTCGCGCTCGTGAAGGAGGTCACCGGGCGCTCTGACAGCGTGGTTGCCGACAGCTGGATGGGGGTGATCGCACGGTTCTGCACAAAGCTCAGCAAGGAGGACGAGATATCGGAGATCGTGATGACATCATTCAGAATGGCAAGCTTGAAGTTGCGAGTGGCAGTTGCCGGGGTTCCGATGGCGCTGGCAGTGACGGCTATCGTGGTCAGGGGCGTGACCGTGTCGGGGATTCCAACGAGCTGAACAATGCCATTGGAGATGTTGGAGAAACTGAGCCCCGTTCCGGAAAGTCCCGGAGCACTGAACGTCACGGACTTGCCCGATGCAGCAGAGGCTTGGAAGCGAATATTCGACGTGTAGTAGCCTGACAGCTCAAGTGCGATAGGGCGTGAGAGGACAAAATTGTAGCAGATGTCAACTGCAGGTGTCGGCGGAGACAGGAAAGAGACCGAGTCAGCTGCAACCGTAATCGAAGCCGACAGATCTCGGAGGATTGCGTTCGAGTTGATGGCGCGAATCGTATATGCATTTGTACCCGTTGTCGTAGTCGGGGTTCCTGTGAGATAGGCTCGCCCCTGGGAAGGGACAAAGTTCAGGGAAAGATCATTCCGGAGGTTCGGAGAGAAGATGTTCGAGATCGCAGATGCCGTTCCAAAGTAGGTCTGCGCGCGAAAGAAGGTTGCACTTGGATCCAGAGCCACTCCCGAGTAGAAGGTCGGAATGGAAGGCGTATCGAAGAGCACTGTCTCTCCGAAGCCAAATGTAATCGCCTGGCTGTTCGATAGCGACGGCAGAGGATTCGTACGTGTGGCAGTAAAGGTGACCACATTCGAGGAGATATTCGCGTCACGGTAGGAGTTCGCGGCAGTGATCGTCGGTGTTCCTGTGATGATCAGTGTGGAGGAGGCATCTACGGGCGTGAACGTGGGACCCACCTGTGTGTTCCCGGACAAGTCCTTGACGACGATGCCATCGGGAAGACCCGACCAGGAGTAGCGTAGTGTGCCTCCACTGGGATAGGGAGGGAACCTTGCCGTCAAGACTCGGTTGGTGATGGGTGTGTCAATCGTCATGGGGCTGACGATGGGGGTTCCCGAGAGATTCAGGAGCACGCGCTCGTTGCTGACCACCATCCCGATCTGCGAGGTCACAATTTTTCCCAAGTTCGTTCCCGATCCCTTTCCGATGATGAGGTAGTTGCTTTGCGGCACTGTCGTCAGCGGTGTCCCGGTGATGTCGTAGGTCGTCGACGAAACAGACGAATAGGTGAGTCCCGGAGGAATCGTCGGAACAGAGGTGGGCGCTGCAATCGCAAACGGTGCCACCAGTCGAACAGGCGTGATTGGCTCGTTCTTGTAGAAGGTGAAGAGGGTCCCAGCAGGATATCCGCTGCCTGACCCGTCCAGGAAGCGACCTGCGCCAATGGTCACATTGTTGCTGGAGGTTGCAATCGTAGTCCCCGACGCATCCTTGGCTGTGACGGTGAAGACCTCCGTGCCGATGTTCATGCCATTGCTTGCGTTGGAGAACACCACATTGCTACCGTTGTTCACGAGATAGCCAGGTGGAATGCCCGGCGTGTTGCTGGTGGTCAGCGTATACGTCCCCGGAGCGGGGTTGGATATCGTATACGAGAACGATTCATAGAGAAAGGTGGGAACGATATTGCTCCCAAAGGGTAGGATGGTGCTCATTACTTTACGGGGGGACTAAAGCTTTAACCGTCTTCCGCTTGGGTTTCTTCTTGGCGGGCTCCAGGACCTTGGTTCCAACTTCCCCCAGGGGCTTCTCTTCCGGAGCCTCCGAGAGCTCTGCGAACTTCTTCTGCGCTTCCTCCGCAGACAGGTCACGGTAGACCATATCGAGTTTCAGCTTCAAACGGTTGGAGTTGACGTCCATACTCTTCACTGCGAACGTTTCGTGTGGCACTATACCACACCTGCGGCTCAAAGGGAATGCGCTTCTCCTCGTGTTCAGCGGCAATGGCAGTTGCCTCATACTGCACGTAGAGGAAGTAGGCAAAGCCTCCGAGGACGAGACACAGAAGGAACCAATTAAACAGCATGCTGGTCTCCTGGACGAGCTGGTTCCGACGCTCCAACAGGGAGCTCTCGATTCGCCCCATGTCGAAGGCACTCACGAGATGGTTCATTATCGTAGACTGCGCCAAGAAACGCAAGAGTCTTGCGCGTCCACGGGCTCAAGCCTCCGCACGGACAAATCCGGATCTTCTGGGGGAACACGTAGACCTGTCGGAGGACATTGTTTATTTCCTCGCGCGTCTTCCCATGGAGACAGACATGGAGAACTGTCTCCGAGTAACCGAGGAGGTCCATTAAGCGCTAGAGTTCAGGCTCTGTGTATACGGGTTGCTCTTGAACGCATCCAGGATGCTCGGCTGGTTGCGCTGCACGTAGATGTCCTCCTGGAGAGGCACCAGGTACTTGGTGGAGCCCTGCTGATCGGCAGTCGGGGGCTGACCACCGAAGGTCTTCAGCGGCGCCTCAAATGCACGCGAGTTGACGAGCAAGTTCTCATCGCGGTGGGTCTGGACACTGAACGACTGCTGACCAGCTGCGATGTTGTTCATGCCGCCCACAGGACCCGCGGGAGGCGCGCGACCCTCGACGGTCAGCTTCATGAACTCCTCGAAGGGCTCTGTGAAGGAGCGGATGTATGACAGGTAGCCGCCTGCAGCTGCCTGGGCTGTGCCTTCGTATTCCACGCTCGTGCTCTCGCGGTTCTGGAGCTTCATGATGGAGGTCGGGTAGACAGCCGAAGCAACCTGCTGACCAAGCGTGGTGTTGACGTGGGGCAGAGAGCCATCCTCTCCCTGGAGGATCTGGAAGCGGTCGGGCTTGTTCTTCTTGACAGGCGCCTGGATACCCATATCGGTAATGAAGTGAGAGCCGGGCACGGGGTCCGAAGTATAGGTGAGCTTCGGCTTGTTGACTGTGCGGATCTCATCGGTCGTCCTGGGTAGAGCGAACTCACGCATCGTATCCTGCTGGTAGCCACCGGACGGGAGGTTCGTGTAGCCATCGTTCACACCAGGACCGACCTGCACCTGATCAATCGGGAAGACGTTCTTCATCGCGAGAGAGGTGACCATGCGCGACTGCTCAAAGTCCGTCTCGACCTGCTTGCCGAAGGGGAGACCCGTGGCAACCTCAGGCTCGAAGAATGCCGGCGCCTCCTCCTTGTGGAAGAAGGTGTGCTTACCGGAGCCGGTGTAGGTATCGAGGATGCCATCGGTCGCACCACTGTACATGGACTGGGTCACAGAGCTCCCGAAGAAGGGCACCATGTTGTTGTGCCCCTCGGTTGCCTGGATGACAGTGACCTTGTCGGTGTCGTTGAACGGCAGAGGGCTCAGAAAGGTTTCCTTGGGATCAATCTTCCCCTTCTTCTTCCGCTCATTCAGAGTTCGTTGTTCTGCTGCAATCTGAGGAGCCAGCGCATATCCTAGCGCTGCAAGCCCGAGTAAGAGAGCGACCTCCATCTTTGTCTTTGACCCTCAGAACAAATTTACAGACATAACCCGGAAGGTATCCAGCGACATAGCTCAGCGGAAGAGCGTTGGGCTCATAGGATCCTATGAGGTCACCCAAAGGTCCATCGATCGAAACGATGTGTCGCTAGTTTTACATCCATAGCTCAGCCCGGTAGAGCACCTGTCTTATGCCGACGAGCGAGCAGGGTGTCGCGGGTTCAACTCCCGCTGGATGTATCCGTGTGGATGTCCGAGTTGGTCAAGGAGAGGGTCTTAAGATCCCTTGGAGAAATCCGCGTGGGTTCGAGTCCCACTCCACACATCGGGTTAGCGAGGTCCAGACGGACCACTTGCCCGCTGTGTGTTCTCATTTCGGGACGCGCAATTCATTTCGAACGGAGCACAAGCATGTGCCTGCGGCTTGAACAAAAGCCACTGGAAGGGCCAGGTCACTTCCACTCCCCCTTTCGCATTCGGGACCTGAGCCTGCTGCTGAAACCTCTCACGAGTATACTTCTTTGGCTGAACAACGACGGTCTCCATCTTAAAATGTGAAGAGGAAATAATGTGGGCTCTCTTGCTCGTTGCCATTCTTGTGGCATTCTTGATCTTGAAACGACGCGAGACGCGCGAGACGTTTGTGCTCAAATATGGCAATCCATTCGACGGGGAGGATCTCCTTTCCTTCGATCCAAGTGCGAAAGGCACTCGCTTGTTCAGCATAACACCCGACACATGTCCGTTAGACAGACCTGTGTTGGATGCTGGGTTATGCTATGAACAGTGCGACGAGGGCTATCATGGTGTAGGACCTGTCTGCTGGGCAGACACTGAGAATCGTGGAATTGCCATCCTTGCAGAGGCAAAATCCTGTTCCGATATGGGTCTTGGAGCGGACTATCGCGATGACCCGCTCACTTGTTGGAAGGACTTGAAGTGCACGACAAAATGTGACGGCACGTGGGATTGGTCATCCGGAGGGTTCTGTAAGACCAAATGCACAGGTCCTGACCTCAAACTCAAGGGGTTCAAGTGCCCAGGTCGTAAATTTCAGTTGACATTCCTCACAGACTTGATCGGACTCACATCGGGAGGGATTGACGCGTATACGGAATTAGTCGATGGCGTTTGCTACAAGAAATGCCCAGAAAGCAAGCCGAACTATGTGCCAGGCATGCCCTATCTTTGCATGAAGGGAGACCGCGGGTTATCGTATGGACGCGGAGCCGGAACCGTTCCTCCCATTTTCCACTTCGGAGCTTAACCAGAGATCACCTTTGCGGATCCAGAGATAAACTCCCAAGCTCCTGTATCGCAGGGCAGCTTGCATCGGTAGAGCTGGTCGGATGCATTCGTTCCGTACACGTATTCCCTTCCGACATCAATCTGCTTGAGGCTGCCAACGACCTGTTGCCATGATCCCGAGGCGCAAGGAGCCCTGCACCGGTAAATTTCATTTCTGGAATTCACTGCCCAGAGGTAGTCGTTCGGTCCAATTGTCATACCACTTCCCGTGGGACCTGTCGCTCCCGCGGCTCCCGCGGTTCCCGCGGTTCCGGTGGCTCCGGTGGGACCAGTGGCTCCAGCCGGTCCAGCATCGCCCTTGTTTCCGCGAAGTCCAAACGGTCCGTTGGGTGCATACTCTCCCCCAGTCACCGACCATTCGACCGTCGACGGATCCGCGTTCTCGAACTTTTCCAGACCTCCGAGATTCTGACGGAAGTTCTTGCCATACGACTCAACCATTTGCACGCCATTGCCGTTGCCGAACCCTTCTACCAGCTTCCGCCCCTGCGCGACCGTGCGGTTCACAAGGTTGGAATCATAACCACTCCACTCGTTGCGCGAGAAGGGTGAGAGCTGCAGAGTTCGAATCATCTCTCGGAACTTGTTGACCATCTCATCGAACTTCTTGCGATCCGTTCCAGGAACGGGAGCCGGAGGAGTAAATTCACCAGCAGGCTTGAAGCCGAAGCAATTCACACCGAACTTGAGCGTGGGATCGAAATAGCCACCGTTGACACCCGGGCGACCGCAGGCTGTGCGCTTGCCGGGATCCACCTCACGCTGGAGCTCTTCCCAGGTACGCTTCTGAGTCGGGTAGAGCGCCATACCACCCGCAGACCAGCCATAGCCGCACCACTCCGCTCCCGAGTTGTAAGCTTCGATGATCTGCTCGAGCGTTGCCAACTGAGCGCCATACGCTGCACAAACCGCCGGGGCTTCGTCATAGGTAAACTGGTTCTGGCTGATGTGGAAGACCTCGGATCCTACCATGGGACCTCCACCCGGGATATTTGGGGGTCTTGGGATCACTTCGGGAACCTTGGACTTCTTGACTCCGAGAATCTTCTCCAGATCGATGAACCCGTAGTAGAAAAGCACGGTGATGATCAGTCCAACGAGCATCCAGAGAACGAAAACGGCGAGAATCGACCCTGTCGTGAAGAGAACAACAAGGGTGAGTGCCACACCAAAAATAGCAACAAAGATACCATACACATCTGCGGTTACGATTTCGGCTGCTCCCTCAGCCGCGACTACAGGGTCTACGGTTGCCGACCCCGGGTTTGTTGCGTTGGACGTTCCACTAACGGCTCCCGCGCTTCCACTCGTTGTTGTGGTGGACATTCTTGCTTATTCATTGAGACGATAATACATCAACAGACGCATGTTGTCTGCGAGCGGGAAGAAGTTCGCGGTGTGAGACTGGATGTGCCCGTCATCCAAGCGATACCACGGCTGACCCGGGGGAAGGTTTCGACCCCAGGTGAACCAGTGACCGCCGGTGAAGCACACAACAGACATGAGAGCATAGCGAATCTTGTTCAGGACGAGGATCGGTGTGTAGGATGCAGAGGTACCGATCGACGTCTGGTGGAACATGAGGACCTGGGGGAACTCTGCGAGGAGCAGCTGCTTCGTGCAGCCCTGCTTCCCACACTTGTCACACTTCCAGTCCGGGATGGAGAGCGGCTTGACCGCCTCTGCGATGGCATCCGACACCGTCTGCTTCTTCTGAGACGGCGCAATGCTGAACTCGGTCAGCGTGTCGGGCTTGGTCTCCTGGTGGGCACAGTTATTGCACTTGATGACGTTCGCTACCCTGAAGCGCATCAGCTTATCAAGGAAGGGAACTTTGTCGACGAGGAACTCGATCAACTCGTGAGAGTCGCCGATGTCCTCGCCCGCGGGCATATGGGGAGAGACCTTCACGCACTCGTAGAATGCCTTGAGTCCCTCATCACCCTTGCTTGCCCAAATCTCTGCGAGGCATGTCTCGACGGTGTTGTTGCCGTCCTCCTCATTCTCGTTGACCCGGCGCTGCAGGTCGGGGATGCGGAACACCGCTTGGAGGGCTGCGTTGATCCAGCAGGATCCGTTCTTGTTGCGAAGACCGAACATCTTTATCTCTGGAAGGCTGAGAAATCAGTTAGGAATGGAACGGGTTCCGTTTTGGAGGCATAGGAGGAGGTTGAGAAGGTCTGCGCCACTCGGTAGGGATCCGGGATGACATCCATATCTCCCGGAGTCCTCGAGAAGGGGAAATAGCGAGACATTTCATCGGATCCCATCGAGGTCCTTGTGGGCAGAGACCCGTTCTTGGTGAGCGTCCAGTTCTTGGACGGCGGCTGAATGCCTGCTCCCGGGATCCGGCTCGAGGAATCAATCATGCCGCCCAGCAGCTCGGGATATACATTTGTCTGCGAGGAGTCGCCCCCTAACAAGCCGGAGAGGTCACCTCCTGATCCAGTAAACTGAGGACCAAACACCTGGCGAAGACGGTTCGTCGGACCTCCAGTCGTGGGACCTTGCATCGAGGTTGTCGATCCGCCTGTGGTGGTAGGCGGAACAACACGCCTCCTCATGCACTTGCCTTCCCGGAGCTGATAACCACTGGGGCATGTCTGATCGACGGGAGCTGGCTCGCACTCTCCGAGCTCCACGTTGTAAACATATCCGCTCTCACAGACGGCTTCGACCGTCTCACTTCCGCCGACACGACGACACGGCTTGCCTGGCGTTCCTCCCCTAGACTCGCGCGTGGGCTCGTATCCGTCAGGACAGGTATACGGGACAAGCTCATCGCTATAGCACTGTTCGCGTGCGGTCTCCAGGTCTCGAATCTCGCCGTCTATCATCTCCCACGTGATGGTCCGAAGACTTGTTCCCACCGGACAGACGGGTGCCGGTCCCTCTTCCCATTCGTCTGTGGTCACGCTCGCAGCAGAGGATGCCGCAGACGACGATGCACCAGTAACACCCCCAGAGCCAGCGGAGCCACCCGCACCACCACCAGCGCCCGCAGCACCACCAGCACCACCAGCAGCACCAGCAGCACCACCCGCAGCACCGCCCGCAGCACCAGCAGCACCGCCCGCAGCGCCACCCGCAGCGGAGCCACCCGTGGCACCACTAGCGCCAGAGGTTGACCCTGTGCCAGATACCAAGTATCCGGCATTCTGCCCGAGCGCTGCAAGTGCTGCGGCATACGAGTTCGCCCCTCCCTGCCCAGAGGTGCCCGTACCGCTCTGTCCCACGAAATACGTCGTCAGAATGTCCTTCTCAATCATCTTGATATCCGATGACCGAGCATCCACGAATGCATTGACCTGTTGCGCCGTGATCGGGGTCGTCGCAGGCTTGAACACAGTCGTAAAGAAGGACTCAACAGCAGGGGCGACAATTCCACCTGCCGCCTCCTTCAGCTTGTCCTGATTGGTTTCGTTGGGAAGCTGCTGCTTCGCTTTGTCCATCAGAATGTCCTGGTATCCGAGGAAGGAGTAAGGAGGGGTCGCGCTACGTTGACGGACCATGTCAAAGATACGGCGCTTCTCAGCAGCGTCATAGGGAGGTGCCTTGATGCTGGGAGTCGCCTCGAACCGCTCGCGGACAAGGCTCCAGACCAAGAGCGCCACTGCGGCAATCACAAGAACCCAGAACTTCATCGTTGTCTTTAGAGAACATTTTGTGCGCACTTCCCTCCCTCACAGACAGACGCAAATGCCGCAGGTGACCAACTCGTTGACTTGTCGTCCCAGATCCCTTCGCGACTCGGCTCCGTCTGGGGAGTCGCTGCATAAATACCCTCGGGCAACTCTCCAATTCGTTTGTCGGCAGGCACGTACACCTCTTCCTTGCGACGCCCGTAGACCTGATCAACTCCGTCCCGAGGTTCCAGGGCTTCACTGGGTTGGAACTTGACCTGCTTCTCTTCGCGAGCAGCTGCGGAAAGTGTCCTGTCAATCGAGAACCCCGAGAGGATAATCTGACGGAGGGAATCCTTGGAAATGTTGGGAAGGGTCAGTCCATCCAGAAACGTCTCTACCTGTGTGTCCTTTGGCGATGCCGTCTTGTTGGCAGTCCGCATTGGAGAGTAGATCTCATCGTAGAACTTCTGGAGCGCGGTCATGTAGTCCTCCTCGGACCCCCCGATGGGGATTTGCGCTTCAATCTTGCTCCTCCAGGCTGCACCTTCGGCTCCGTCAAAGGAAGGGCGTTCCCCGGGTCCTTCCCGTTCGACATAGTGCTCCCGGAGCGTCATGAGCACCA
>JACCDP010574191.1_pt1 | contig 14135 bp, 15 predicted proteins | sample 7445841 | NCBI WGS metagenome assembly JACCDP01 (sample SAMN15323441, study PRJNA562643) | freshwater metagenome | isolation source: river surface water | place: USA:Blue River Watershed | collected 2017-08-17
AGCGGTTCCTTGTTCACATTGATAGCATTCAAATAATCAGTGAGTTGATAGGTCACTTGAACTTCACTTCCATCATTAGTTGAACAAGACACGCCGTGAGATTGATCTCATGGTCGGCTGCAAACGCTGCCTTGTACTGGTAGTCGCCAAGCACAAGAATGGCTTGAGGAATGGAGCCAGGCTCCGCAGTCTCGTACAGGCTGTCGTAGATCGCACGGAAGATGCGGGTCTGATCGTTGTCCAAGTTCTCCACCACCCACTTGCGGACAGCACCGAAATCCTTGGACTTCATGTGCTTGATGAGTTCCTTCACAGCCACATCACCCACGCTGTTCAGGATGCCCACATCAATCTTGCCGTTGGCGGCGTACCGCTGCAACTCGTTGAGGGTTCGGCGGAAGTCAGGGAAGTACTTCATGATGAGTTGGGCAACCACCTTCTCATCGTACTGAACCCCCTCCGCTTCAAGGATTTCCGCTGCCCGCTTCAGGAACTTCACCGCGAGAGCAGGCTTCTCCTTGGACGGAATGCGGAAGTCAATGCAGGTGCATCGGGAGTGCAGCGGCTCAATCACCCTGTTCTTGAAGTTGCAAGTCAGGATGAAGCGGCAGTTGTCCGCAAACTCTTCAATGAAACCGCGAAGGGCGGGTTGAGTGGACTGTGCGTTTGAGTAGTCAAACTCGTCCAAGATCACCACCTTCTTGACCCCATCGGTCAAGGACACGGTGGAAGCAAAACTGCGAATCTTCGTGCGGAGGGTGTCAATGTTTCCATCCTCCGAACAGTTGATGATCATGGTGTCACAACCAAGATCATTGCAGAGTGCCTTCGCCACGGAGGTCTTGCCACAGCCTGGTCCTCCCGACAACAGGAGGTTCTGTGGTTCTCCCCGTTCAACCATCCGCATGAAACTCTCATGCGTTTCCGTTGGCAGAATGCAGTCTTCCACGGTCTGTGGACGATACTTCTCAACCCAAAGACCCTTCACGGTTTCAATTGTAGTCACGAATCAAGCCTCGTAGGTAGAATCAGCGTTCAGAGCAATCCAATAGGTCAGCGGTTCATTCTTGTTGGAGAAGGACGAAACAACCTTCTCCGAAATGGCAACGGTGTAGTCGCCAGGCAGAATCTTCAGGTTCTCCACATCAAAGATGAACTCAAATGTGGCTCCTGAAGTGTTGTCTCCCACCACAAGCGAATAGAAGTTGGAGGTCACATCACCCTTGTCCGTGGCGGCAAGTTCAATCTTGGAGCCGTCAGCAGACGAGCGGACGCACAGGTGTCCCACCTGAAGCACGGACGCTGCCTTGATGATGTCCGCAAAGTCCTTTGCCGTGAGATCAAACTGCACCACGGGGGACGGCATGGCAATCTTCTTGCTTGTGGAAGTCACCAACTTCGGGTCGCAGTAGTAGTATCGCACACTGGACTTGCCGCTCTTTACCGTGATGTAGTTCTCCTCAAACACGAACTCTGGATCCTTGAACAGGCTCACGGTGCCAAGAAACTTGTTCAAGTCCCAAATGGCAAACGACTTCGTGAAAGTCTCGCCAACCTTGGCTTCCGCAAGAATGTTCTTCGTGGACGACAGCGTGTTCAGGGTGTTGCCCTCGTTCACGATGATGCCAGAGTTGATGGACGCGAAGTTCTTGAGGATTTCAAGAGTTCGCTTTGAGATGGTGATGGTATTAGTCATTGTCTTCGTACTCGTCATAATTAAAGTCCTTTCGTCCTGCGTTCAGATCGTCCACATAGTCCTTGAGTTGCTGCTTTTCATCGTGCCGCCTCGCACTCTTGTGCTTGCGATCTACGCTTTTGCGCGCCTTTCTCGCACTAGGGTCGCGGTCGTGTTCGCTCCAGTCATTGCTTCTGCTCATTTCAGAAATCTCCGATATCCTCAATCAGGTTGCGTAGTCCCTTCTCAATCATGTAGTTCAGTATCTTGGCGCGAGAAGGGGTAAAAGGTTTATTCCACTCCGATTCAATTCTTTCCTCGTACTCCGCAGGAATGTGCAGCAAGTCAATCAGCGTCTTGTTGCGATTCCAATTAGCGGAATACTTTGTCGGAATATTGCCTGTATCGGCGTAGAACTCCAAGATTTCTTCCATTCGCTTCTTCGTCACAGGCTTCTGTCGCTTGGACTCGTCCACGAATGAATCATCGTCAGAAAGAATGTTTGGAACACCATCAGAGGAGTCTCCCTTGATGATGTGTTCAAGCAGATACTGCTTGGGATTCTCTACAGTGATGAACTTCTTCAGCAGGGGAGAGTATTGATCCACGCCCGTGTGGAGTTGCAGTTGACCGAAATCCTTGTCCCCGCTCAAGATGAGAATCTTCTCGGTGGGAGCGTATCGCTTTGCGAGGAACGCAATGATGTCATCGGCTTCGCAGCCCTGCACAATCATGTTCCTGTACGGGAAGTTTTCCGCGACTTCATCGCGGATGGTGTTGATGATGCCATAGAACCGCTCCCACTGCTCGGGGTTTTCCTTGCGGTCAGCCCTGCGCTTTGCCTTGTATAGTGGGAAGAAATCGCGCCGCCAAGACGCACCGCCATCTTGACAGATCACCAATTCTCCGTACTCGCGGAAGAACTTCTTACGGTACATACGATAGGTGTTCAGCACCATGTGTCGCACAAGATGTTCGTCAATTGCACCGATGTCCCGTTGCTGTGCAAAGATGGAGGACATCAGAACCTGTGTGTTGTCTACGAGAATCATTACTGTACCTGTAGAATGAGGCAGTGCTTGTTGACACGACCTGTGGGAACTCCCGCCTTCGTCTTCACGCCGTTGAGGTAACGCACCGCAGCGGTAAAACTCTTTCTGCATCCATCGGCATTCTTCACAAAGTCTTCAGGCTTGCGGACAGTCTTTTCAAAGGACTTTGCAGAATCAAATCCCATGATCGTAGACCCCTTCACGGACAGTCCGCTCTTGGGTTCTACTGCCACGAAAACCGTAGCCTTGTTGTTCTTGGTGTTGAACATGATGAAGCCTTGTGATCCAATGATATCACTTGCTTTCGCAGAGTCAACACCAAAGGTTTCACATCTTGACAAGAACTTCAATCCCTTTATCTGTGCCTGTACGCTCTTCGGCTTGCGCTTGCGAGGCTTGCGGGACGCTCGGAGAACACCAAGGCGGTCATTCAAATTTTGAATTGCCTCTTCATAATATTCCACCAAATACTTCAGACTCTTGGGCTTGAGATACGAGTATCCCTCCACAAGATCAGGATCAGTCTTATCATGTGCTGCCTTGAGATCCGCATAGGAAGCCTGTAGGCGGTTCAGGGCAACAGTAGCCATTGGCTTGTTCAAGTCTGCACTCTTGATCCAATCCATCAGTGGATTAGGCTTCTTGCGAGAGGAAGCAACGGATTCCGTAGCCATATCAATCACAGGCTCAAGAGTGGTTAGCATCTCGTTTGCCTTTGCCTCAATGCGATCCTGAACGCTTACCCGCTCAACCGCATCTGCGGGTACACGCTTTCGTGCGCTATCCAACAGTTCGTCTACATTCTTGCGGATAAATTCCCGCTGCTTGTCTGTGAGGGGAAACCCACGACTGGCGCAGCGGCAGTACGGAGAGATCATCTTTAGTGAATTTTTAGATGCACGGGACACCAGTTTTGCGTTCTCGTCACAACCCTCCGTAGTTAGCCACTCCACAATCCACTTCTTCGCGGCAGACGAATTGAAATTCTGCCGATACCAGTGGAGAGACTTTTCCAAAAGCAGATCGGTGTCTGCGTCTTGAGGAATGGCTGTGAAGTCAGGCTCATCGCCTCCCGAAAGAATGCTGCGAGCGCGTTCGTTGGACAGTTTCCGACTCATGGTTAGCATAGTTTGCTGAAGTTGTTGACCTTCTTGTAGGTCAAGATATTTTGGAACTTGTCTAGCAGTTGATCCGACTTGTGAGAAATCACGAATATGTTGTTTGACCCGCCCATGCTCTGTAGGATCTTGATGACCTCTTCAGTACCCACGGCATCCAAAGAAGAATCAAATACCTCGTCCAAGATGAGAAGGTTCGTGTTGGCACTGTTCTTCATTCTAGCAATGTCTCGCCACGCTAGCAAGAGGGACAGATCAATTCTCAATTTTTCACCCTCACTGAAATTATCATACGAAAATTCATCGCGGTGGCGGCTCTTGATTATTTCATTGAAGTCTTCGTTCAGCGTGAACTGTGCGAAGAAGTCCATTGAAATCAAGTACTTGTTAATGATCTTGTTCAGAGCAGGAATGTATTTACGAATAATCTTGCGCTTGATGCCGCTGTCCTTCAGTAGCACCGTGGCAATCTCCATTGTGTGAAGATCCTCCACGAACTCCTTCCGCTGTGCTTCCGCGCTCTGCTCCTCCGTCTGTAGAGCAGCCATGCCGTCCCGCTCGGTCTGCACCGATCCCTTCTCCTCTTCAGTCTTGCGGGACAGATCCTGCAACTGCTTCATGTACTTCTTGGAAGAAGCAATAGCAGAATCCGTCTTGTGGGACTCCTGCTTCTTGGATTCAATCATGGACAGAACCTCTGTGGACTTGTCTAGTTTGGTTCGTGCATCCTCAAGCATCGTCTGCATTTTTTGAAGTGCTGTGACCAACTCAATCTCACGAGAGTCCTTCTTGCCGATCATGTCCTGACGGAACTCGTCAGGCAATCCGTGCTTGCACACAGGACACTCCTCGTTCTGTTCATAGAACGATTTCTCTTCCTGCACCTTCTTCACACTGGACTGCATCTGCTTTCGTAGAGCAGTCATCTGCGAGATGGAGTCCCGCTGCTTGTCAACAGATGCCACGCTCTCTGCAAGCGTAGCAATCTCACTTTGGAGATTAGCCTTCCGCTCAAGCAGTGCTGTGAGTGCCGTCTGCTCTTCTGCCAGAGACTTGTTGTAAGACTCCAACTGACTGTCGGACTTCTCCTCAATCTTGGCGATCATGTCCGCCTTGTGTTCTATCTTTAGTTTGAGGGTAGAAATCTGCGACTCTACCCCACGGAGTTCTTCCTTCGTGGAGGAAATGCGATTCTTCAGAGCCTCGTTCATCTTGGAGAACACATCAATGTCCAACAGGTTCTCCACGATGTTGCGGCGATCAGCAGCAGGAAGCCGCATGAACGGCACATAGTTCGTGGAGCCAAGAATCACAACCTGACAGAATGTCTTGTAGTTCATCTTGAGGATTTGCCCCTCAAGAATGGCTTGGTAGTCCTTCGCGTTAGCCGTCTGCTCAACGGTCTTCCCGTCCTTCTCAATCGTGAATACCTTCGGAGACAGCCCACGGACTACCTTGTATGAGTGTCCGTTCATGGTGAACTCAATCTCTACCACGCAGTCCTTGCCGTTGATGGAGTTTACGATCTGCGGCAGATTGATGTTTCGGAACGGCTTGCCGTACAGTACAAAGGTCAGGGCATCCAACATGGTGGTCTTACCCGCACCGTTCTCGCCACAGATGAGCGTAGTAGAGTGCTTGTCCAACTGGACTTCCGTGAAGTAGTTTCCCGTGCTTAGGAGATTCTTCCATCGTATCTTGTTGAATGTAATCATGGCTTGGCACTCTCGTTTGCAATGCACTCCGCGTACAGTTCACGCACAAGCGTCTTCAGTCGCTTCGGATCAGAGATATTCTGTAGGGATTCAATCTCCTTGTTGATGATGCTGATCGTGTCTTCGCTCAAATCCACCGTTTCGCTGTCCCCGCCGCTCTGATCCGCTTGCAGGTCTTCCACAATCGTGACCCCGTGTGGGCTAGTGGAGTAAACCGAATCAACGAACTTCTCAAACAGATACGGCTTTGTCTTCTGCTCCACTATGATGCGAACAAACTTGCCGCGTGTCCGCTCTTCGTCCACCTTGATATGGGTAGTCTCGCTCACCTCGCTGTCATCGTAGCGAATCTGCGTGAAGATCGTATGCGGATTCTTGACGAACTCCAACTCATGGGTTTCGGTGTCAAGAATGTGGAATCCCTTCTTGTCACCGTAGTCATTCATGGTGATTTGGTAGGGACATCCCAAATAGTGGATGTTCTCGCGTGAATGACGAGTATGGAAATGTCCTGTGTACACAGCCTTGAACCGCTTGAATGGCTCTGGACTCATACCACCATCAAACGGCGTGTTCCGCAGCACCTGATAGCCGTTCAGTTCAAGGTGACCACACAGGATTTCGGCAGGAGTTTCCGCAATGAACTTCAGGGATTCCGCTTCGTTCTCCTTGTTGATCCACGGCAGCAGCGCAATCGGTGTGCCGTCAAACTCAACTGTGGTTGGCTTGTCATACACCACGAACTTGTCAGAGAACAGTTCCTGAAGCGAGTTCACCTCGCTCTTGTTCTTGAAGAAGATGTCGTGGTTGCCAAGAATACAGTGCATGACAGCACCGCTCTCTTCAAGCCGCTTCACAAAACCATTACGGACAGCATTCAGCGTGAGGAAGTTCACGAACTTGCGGCGATCAAGAAAGTCGCCCATGTGAATAATGGTGGTGATGCCTTCCGCTTGGATGCGAGGAAAGAACACGCGGTCAAAGAACCGCATGAAGTGTTCCATGAATACAGGGGAATCATTACGAGCACCAAAGTGCGTGTCCGTCACGATGGCAATCTTCACTTCTTCTTGCCTTTCTTTGAAACCTTTGCCTTCGGCTTTGAAGGCTTCTTTGGCTTCGTGGTCTTCTTCGGCTTTTCTAGTGGCTCGTCCACAACGATTTCAGCCTCACCCGTCTTCTTCTCAAACGAGTTGATGTCGTTTTCGGTAAGGAATGTCGGCAGAGTCTCAAAGTTGTCGCCAACCTTCAGGTAGTTCTCGCGGAACCACTTCTTCATCTGTGAGTCTACATCGCTCATCTCAATCTTCTTCAGTTTGATATATGCCTGCTTCTTCTCCTTCTGAATGCGGCGAAGGAAAGCATAGTAGATGATCTGCGTAAAGTACGAGAACGGGTTCTTGGACTTGGACGGATCAAAGTTGTATGCGTACAGCAGACAGTTCTCTATGCCGTCAGAGATCATCTCGTCACGATACGGATAGTTGATGAAGTTCGGCTTGCGGGACAGGTTCTCCGCAATCTTCATAAAGCACTCGCCAATGTAGTGCGTGACAGGTGGGTGCGGAGTTCCCGCCTTGTCTGCTGCATTCACAAGCATTTTCCACTCGCGCATCTCTTCAAAAAACTGCTGATTGTCTATGTAATGTTCACTTTTCTTTTTTGCCATCATGTTCCTTTCACGGATCATTATCCATCATGTAGTGTTTTTGTCAACCCTCATCTTCATTTTTTGGAGGCTCTTGCTCTGGCAAGTAGTCCTTCAGATACGGCGACCAGTCTTCGTGGCTGTTCCCGTAGTTGGGCTTCTTTTTCAAATCATCGGACGGCTCTTTCCATTCGTCCTTGGAAATCTTTTCCCGCTTGTTTCGCTTCTTCTTTGGCTTCTGCGGAACCTCGTCCTCTTCATCGTTCATAATCTCTTCAAGAAAATCTGTGGTGATGAAGTCTTGAACGCTGTCTTTCAGGTAGTCAATGAATCCGCTCTCTACCCAAGCAGCAAGTATGTCCTGCGGAATACTAACACTGAACAGAATAGAATTTGGCAGTCGTGGAGGCATTCCCATACCAGGATTCACGAACGGCAACGGTGGAGTGAGCGGAAGAGGATTGGGAGGATTTGAAGCGTTCCAATCCACTGGAATAGGATTTATGGCACCTCCAGAAGATCCCTGCGGTTCTTCGCTAGCCAACTGCTTCAGCATCTCTTCTAGTTTCTCGTCAATCTCATCAGACATTTTCTGAATGTCTGCTTCGCTCATGTTCGGAAACAGAGACTTTGGATTCTTTGGAGCAGGGGTGTTGTTCGTGTCTTCTATTTCTGTCTGCTTGGAGTACAGCGAGATCATATCAGGATCAGGAGACAGTTCCACCACAATGAAGTCAAGCGGAATATCAGCAGACAGTTCTGCGGTGTTTCCAAGCCAATTGGTGAAAAACACAAACTGACGCTTTGCTCCCGTGAAAGGATCGGTCTGATAGTTCTCCACGATCCTCATCGGACGCTGCAACTTGATCTTGTCTTTGGATTTGCCAGCAACCTTCGCAATGATCTCTTCACCGCTACGAAGTTTGAAGACTCTGAGTTCCGACTTCTTTGATCTTCTCATGCGTCTTCTCCTAACTGTATCTTGATTAGTTTGTGTTCAAACCCTTCCGCTTCGTACAATCTCATACGCTCGTTCATGTGTCGTAGCGTGTGGTTTTTCCAAGATTTCCACGAAAGGTCATCACCGATGTCGTAAAGTCGCGCCACCGTTTTGTCCTGTGACACCCGCAACTGTCGCCCTATGCTCTGTAGGACACGAATGCGGGATTTGGACGGTGAGGCGAATATGATGTTATGGAGGCGGCGGATAGAGATTCCTGTGCTGAATGTGCCATATGACGCGATGATTACTGCATCGGACTCGCTTTCAACAATCTTACGAATCTCCTCTCTATCAGCAGCCTCCGTACCACCATGCACAAAGAATACCTTACGCTCGGGAGGAACGCAAGCCCTCACAAGACTATTTAGCACCTTTCCGTGGTCTTCTACGAATTGAAATAGTATCAGGGTGTTGCCTTTGAGTCGCTGACACATACCAGCGATGAATGCGTTGCGCCGCTTGGAGCCGATGATCCACTTGATCTCGTCTTGATATTTCGCTCGCCTCACAGACTCACGATCAAGATCAGGATATGAGAGCAGCAAACACTCAATCTTTAGATCGCTGAGTATTTGCTTCTCCATGAGTATTTTTGTTTTGGTGACTTCATAGGCTTTTCCAAAAAGTCCTTCAAGCACCAATTTGTGAGTATTGGTTCCGTCCAGTGTTCCCGTGGTTCCCACGCGATACGGACAGGTCTTTAGTTTAGACATGATCGCGGTGAGAGACTTTGACTTGAACAGGTGAGCCTCGTCACCAACCACCGCACCAAACTGCTGAAACCACTTCTCGCTCTGCTTGTATATGCTCTGCCAAGTGGACACCACCACCCGCTTGTCGCTGTTCTTTTCTTCACCTGACATGATCTTGTGGCAGTTGTTCTTCACGCTCCACCCGTTCGCAGATGAGTAGTCCGTGAAATCTGACAGCATCTGCTCTACAAGAGACACCGTTGGAACCACTATCAGTACCTTCTTGTCCGAAGGGATCTTGTCCAAGTAGTACCGCAGGAGCGTGTAGATGATGAGGCTCTTGCCGCTGCCTGTGGGAGACAAGAGCAAGCAACGCTCCTGCTGCATCGCATGATGCACCGCGTTTACTTGGTGATCGTGTGCGTCTACCTTCTTGCCGCCAACATGAACCTGTAAGAAGTCCTGCATAAACTTTCTCACAGCGTCAGGCGTGATGTTGATTTCGTTTCGCGCAGGAAAAGTAACGGTGTACTGCCGCTCGTCCGCGAACTTCTTGATGTAGTCCACCAAACCCGCGTAGATGAGTTGGCTGTGGATGTTGTACAGTTTGATCTCGCCGTTCCACAGACGGGAACGATACGCAGGCATGAACTTGTAGCCAGGCACCTTGAATGTGAAGTAGTCAGACAGTTCGTGCGCGATCCCTCTGTCGCACTGAACACGAACATAAACCGAATCCACTACACTCACATCAAGGTCAAACATCAAATCAAGTCCTTTTCTGTGATCTTTTTCCCGCCAAATCTCATGCTCAATTCCATTCCTATGTCTCCTCTCCAACCAACAACAGATATTCCGCAATCTCGCATCATGCGAATTCCATGAAAAACACTGTCTTGCCAATGCTGACTGCTTCCATCCACAAGTGCGGAAAAGGTTACTACCCTAGATATACCAAAATTGATTATGGATCTGGCACACTCAGAACAGGATGCCCATGTGCAATACATGGTCATCCCATCAGTCTTCAATCCATTTCTAATGGCATTAAATATGACCGCTCGTTCTGCGTGTTCTGTGCAGTAATTTTTTTCCTCTGTGCGGATAGGATATCCAGCCTGCAAAAGTTTTGGCGGAACAGCATTCCATGCTCGCACCACAACTCCAATTCCCGTGGGAACAACCAGAACAGATCCAACTTGAGTATTTGGATCCACACTGCGCTTTGCCGCCCTCACCGCATCTTGCAAGTACATACGGTCAAGCCACCAGTGCTTTTCGTCTGTAATAAGAAGAGAAGATGGTTTACTGTCCACCAATAAACTTTCTCCAATCAATGGCGTTACGAATTTTCCAGTGTCTATTGTTCAATTCCTTTACAATCTCTTCAAGCAGGGAGATTTTTTCTTTCTGATACGCTATTCTCTGTCTGCTCTTGTTCAGGTCTTCATCGCCGTTCAGATACACATCCAAATCATTACGCAGTATCTTCAACGGAAACGGTTGCCATCCGCGAGCAGAGAGTTCTTCGTGAGACATTTTACCTGTGTAATATTCCCACTTTGCTTTCAGCAGCATAGAAAAGTCTCCCTCCGTTTTACGAAGAGAAAGTCTTTCGTCAGTCAAAAAATTCAAGTACTTGCTGTGCAGTTGGGGAATCTTCATGGACTCCAAATCCAGAGCAGACTCGTCCAATCGCACATCTCGTTCAATCTCTTTACGGATTTCGTCTAGGGTCATATGGTTCTCCGTTTTGGTAGTCTACACCAACAAGCAACGGAGTCAATAACCAATCACAGCATTTCTATATTGTAGTTTCTGTAAGAGAATGTGGCTGTGCATTGGAAAGGCTCAGGGTCTACGAGAGTAGAACTGAAATCAATAGAACCAAGTGTTCGCGGATACAGCCCTTCAAATGTGACATTTATTTTCGGGTTCTTGGTGCTGTTCAAAATGATAAGATTCGCCGTACAGGTGTGTGTGTTTGGCGCACGAAACTCTTCGTAGTTTTCAACATTCGTACAGGAGCGCATCCAGTTGAATATCTCAAGCCAGTTTTTCATCTCTTCGTCCACGATGAATGAAATACTCAACTCGTCAAAATCCATCTTTGATGGAGCCTTTATGGGCATGAACGGGTTGGGCATCTGTACCTCACTCATCGTGATGGTGGGTAGGGACGCGCTCTGACAGAAATAAACCGTATTAGGCAGACGAGATATGCTAAACCTATAGTAGGTCGGAAGCATCGGATTGATGCGTTCAGGATACCTGTACTTTATGTCTTCGGGTATGTCTGCGAATGTAAAGGGGTTTGCCATACTAGTATGTAGAAAAGAAAAGGGGAGGGCTTTCGCCCTCCCCCGTTCGGTTCGTTACCGCTGCTTCTATTACGAAGCCACGCCGTGGAGGTTGTCCACACGGAAGATGCGGTAGTACTGGTTGCTGCGCTGTGCGAGGCGACCCAGACCAGCAGCAGTTCCCTCCGCGAAGGGGTTCGCAACCATGCCGTAGCGGGTCTTGAACGCCATCTTGGGCTGGAAGGTAGCGGTATCAACAGCACGCATCATCTGTAGGGGGACATAGGGGCAGTAGAACAGACCCGCGTCATACGGGCTGGTTCCCTTATATCCAACGCAGACGAAGTTTGCGCTTGCGCTTGTGGTGTCGATGTACGGATCAATGTAGACCTTGATCTTGCCGTTGAGGGTACCAGCAAAGGTGTTGCCTGTGTCATCAACATCAAGGCTGACATTCAGCGCGGGGCTGATGTTCAGGAAGCCACCCATTGCGAGGGCTGAAGCAACATCTGCCGAGCAGATGATGAAGTTGCCCTTGCCACGGCGGGTATCCTTGGCGATCTTGTTGCACTCACGCTCAATCTGGAACATCAGACCACGGAACTTCTCCGCGCTCCAACGACCATCCGAGTCCTGAATGAGGTCGTACACGCCACCGACAGCAAGCGAACCAGCCGAGGTCAGACCACCAACTACGGTCTTGTAGTAGAGGTCGCTCTGCTGCGCTCCGAGTTTGGCGCAACGATAGATGTTACGGACAACCTCGCGGTTGATTTCAGCAAGGATTTCCGTGCTGAGAATGTTGGCGAGTTCTGTCTCGGCATCAAGACCGTGAACAGCCTTGAGGTCTTGGGCGAGTTCAACGCTGTAGGACGCAGCAAGAGCGCGGGTGTTAGCCTGTACAGCAACACGCTCAATGCTGAAGCCCATCTCGTTGGGGGTAAGTGATTCACCGACATTAGTGTTCATTCCCATACCCTGAGTCATGCCAGTAATTGCATCGGGAGTACCGAGTGCTGGCATACCAAGGAACGGATCAACAAATCCGAAGGTTCCGCCCAGTGCGCCAGTGGTTCCGCGAGCAACAGAACCACCAGTGCTGCCATTGAATGCAGCAGCAGCAGTTCCGCCCGAGAATGCGGTGTCAGCCTCGTTGAAGAAGGCTTCTGCACCCTGATTGGTGTTGCCGTATGTGCCGCCGTACTTGCTACGCATTGCGAAGATCAGACCAGTCGGAGCCGACATAGCCTGAACGCCGCAGATGTCGTAAGCCATGAGGTTTGGCATGGCGCGACGAACGAGTTGGATGAGGATCGGGTCATAACCCTTGATGTTACCTTCGCTGCCGATGACGGGCGACATACCGCCACCAACGACATTGTTGGTTTCAATAAGGATCTGCTCGCGGATAGCCTTCTCCTGGTTCTCCAGAAGAGTGGCAATCGTGGCACGCTTGTGAGCGTCCGTGATTGGAGCCATGTCCTTGTGGTCGATGACAGGCTTCCACTTGCGGAGTGCCTGCTCTGTTAGAAACTTGTCTTCCATGTTCTCTATCTCCTTGAAATGTGTTAACAGTCTATTGACTGAATATTACTCTCGTGACTTGCTCATTGAACGCGCGAATGCTTCAACAAGCGGGGAAGCCTCGGAAGCGTCCTCGTAGGATTCCTCTAGGGACTCCCCCGTGGCTTCTCCCTCGGTGACTGTGCTGCCGATGGTTTCAATGTTCTCACGGAGAACACCCAACTTCTCGGCAAATTGCTCTACGGTATCAAACTCAAGGTCTTCGGCAAGACGGCGAAGTTTCTCGCTGTCGGTGTCGGTTAGACCTTCTGCGATCTCGCGGAAAACGATCTCGCACTTCAACTGCTCAACTTCTTCAGCGAGTTCAATGTTCTTGTCAACCTGCTCCTGAAGTTCGCCGTCAAGGGCTTCAGCCTGCTCAACGGTGGACTCAAAGAGGTCAAGTTTCTCCTCGGGAACCTCAATGTACGACTCGGCAAAGAGTCCACGGAGGTTCGTGATGAAGTTCTCGGTGATCTCGGTGCGGAGTCCCTGCTCAACGGCAAGGCGGTTCTCCTGCATCCACTCTTCAACCACATAGTTGAGGTAATCGTCAATGCGCTCAACGAGTTCTTCGGTAACAGCAACGGTGTGCTGCTCAAGCAGATCCTCGTACTTCGCCTGAACCTCTTCCTCAATCTGACGAGCGCGCTCGTTCAGGTGAGCCTCAAAGAGGGTAGCAGCCGAGGTCTTGAAGTCTTCCGAAAGTTCCTGACCGCTGAGAAGAACAGCAATGTCCTCCTTCACGGTGGGCTTCACTTCTGGAATCTTGGTTTCAGCCTTGGCACCCGATGGCTTCGCCTTGATGCTTGCCATGTTCTTGCCGCTGGCATCACCAGTTGGCTCTGCGATCTTGGCGGTCTTGCCGTTGGCAGTCTTGTACATCTTCTCGGAAGCGTAGTCAGAGGCGGCTTCTTCAACCTTCTCCTTCTTCTTGCCAAACTTGCCCTTGAGGAAGGCGGGCATCTTCTTCTTGCCCTTGGAGTCCTCTTCGTCCTCCTCCTCTTCTTCCTCTTCTTCCTCTTCTTCCTCTTCCTCGTCTTCTTCCTCAGACTCTTCGTCCTTGGCTTCTTCGAGTTCTTCTTCCTCTACGATTTCTTCTGCGTCCTCGTAGACTTCCTCCTCAGCGATGGCATCCTCATCGGAGGTGTCCTCGTCGCCCTCGGGGATGTTCTGCTCCTCGGCGTTCTCCGCGAGGAAGCCTTCGCCCAGGATTACCTTCTTGATGACATCTTCGATCTTTTCGTTAGCCATGACTGTGAGTCTCCTTCTAGAGAATATGTAGAATCGTCAAAGTTTTGAAATGAAGTCCTTGAACAGCCGCATGGCTTGTTCTTCCAAATTCCGTGATGGGGTCTTTTCAATAATC
>JACCDP010906205.1_pt1 | contig 14134 bp, 13 predicted proteins | sample 7445841 | NCBI WGS metagenome assembly JACCDP01 (sample SAMN15323441, study PRJNA562643) | freshwater metagenome | isolation source: river surface water | place: USA:Blue River Watershed | collected 2017-08-17
CCTGGTTTTGCTCCTCTTTCGTAGACCGCAACAGTATGTCCAGCTCGTGTCAATTGTTGCGCTGCCGCTAAACCTGCTGGGCCGGAACCAATTACCGCAACTGTTTTACCAGTAAGGCGCTCTGATGGAAGTGGCACAACTGAACCATTTGCGAAAGCTTCCTCAATAGTGCGAAGTTCGACTTGCTTGATTGTTACTGCGTCCGCATTAATTCCGACAACGCAGGCAGTTTCGCAAGGCGCTGGGCATAAGCGACCAGTGAATTCTGGAAAATTATTGGTAGCGTGCAGTCGATCAATAGCTTCGCGCATCTCGCCTCGCCAGATTAAGTCATTCCACTCTGGAATTAAGTTACCGAGTGGGCAACCCTGATGACAGAACGGGATCCCGCAATCCATGCAACGTCCTGCTTGCTTTTTCAGAACCGATAAATCTTGAGGTTCGTAAACTTCTTTCCAATCAAGAATCCGAACATCTACTGGTCGGCGCTTAGGTGTCTCTCTTGGAGTTGTTAAAAATCCTTTTGGATCAGCCATTTACTGCCTCCATAACTACCTTGTCGACTGGCAAACCTTCGCGCTCTGCACGATCCATTGCGGCAAGAACTCGAGCATAATCTCGCGGCATAATCATCGAGATTCGTTTCTTACTCTCATCCCAATTCTTCAACAATTGTGCTGCAACAACTGATCCAGTTTCCGCTTCGAATTTGGATAATAGTTCTCTTACGAATTTTTCCTGATCAGCTGGCATGGCCAAGACATCAACCAATTCTGTATTTACTAGTGCAGCATCTAGGTCTAGAACAAAAGCTCTTCCACCAGACATTCCTGCTGCAAGATTTCGGCCGGTTCGTCCAAGTATTAGTGCAACTCCACCAGTCATATATTCGCAGCCATGATCGCCTATACCTTCAACTACGGCAACAGCACCAGAATTTCTAACACAGAAACGCTCTCCGACTCGGCCTCTAATGAATATCTCGCCAGAGGTTGAGCCATAACCAATTACGTTTCCGGCAATAACATTTAACTCTGATGCAAAAGTAGCTTTCTCATCTGGCCGAACAATTACTCGACCGCCTGAAAGGCCCTTTCCAACATAATCATTAGCATCTCCGCAAAGTCGAAGTGTTAAGCCCTTAGGGATGAATGCTCCGAAGGAGTTCCCGGCGGTTCCATGTAACGAAATGTTCACAGTGTTTTCTGCAAGACCAGCGCCACCAAACTTGCGAGTGATTTCAGATCCCAACATAGTTCCTACGGTCCGGTTTACATTCTTTATTGGCATTTCAATATTTATAACTTCACCTGATTTAAGTGCTGGGGCTGCCAATTCGATCAACTTATTGTCGAGCGCTCGAACTAAACCGTGGTCCTGTGTAGTCAGGTTTCTACGTGGTGCATCGGTATCAAATACTGGGGCTTGCAATAGCGGAGCTAAATCAAGACCACTTGCCTTCCAATGCTTGATTGCTTTCTTGGTATCCAAAAATTCAACTTGTCCGATTGCTTCCTGAAGTGTTCTAAAACCTAGAGCAGCTAAGTTTTCACGAACTTCATCAGCGATATATTCGAAGAAGGTCTCGACAAATTCTGGTTTGCCGTTGAATTTTGCACGCAGTTCTGGATTCTGTGTTGCAACACCGACTGGGCAGGTATCCAAGTGGCAAACTCGCATCATTACACAACCTGAAACAACTAGTGGCGCAGTTGCGAAACCAAATTCTTCGCCGCCCAATAAAGCAGCAATAACGATGTCGCGACCAGTCTTCATTTGACCATCCACCTGAACAACAATGCGATCGCGTAGCCCGTTAAGCATCAATGTTTGTTGAGTTTCAGCTAGGCCTAACTCCCAAGGAGCTCCCGCATGCTTCAATGAAGTAAGTGGAGATGCACCTGTTCCACCATCGTGGCCAGAAATCAGAACTACATCAGCGTGTGCTTTGCTAACACCAGCTGCAACCGTTCCGACTCCAACTTCGGCTACGAGCTTCACATGAACCCGGGCATCTTTATTTGCATTCTTAAGATCGTGAATAAGTTGAGCTAGATCTTCGATTGAATAAATATCATGGTGAGGTGGTGGTGAAATTAATCCAACACCCGGAGTTGAATAGCGAACCTTCGCAATCCATGGATAAACCTTGCCGCCGGGAAGTTGACCACCTTCACCTGGCTTTGCTCCTTGCGCCATTTTGATTTGAATGTCGTCAGCATTTACTAAATATTCACTTGTCACGCCAAAGCGTCCAGATGCAACCTGCTTGATTGCTGATCGACGAGAATCACCATTGGCCTCTAGCTTGTAACGCTCTGGATCTTCTCCGCCTTCGCCGGTATTTGATTTACCGCCAAGTCGGTTCATTGCAATCGCAAGCGTTTCATGTGCCTCTGCAGAAATTGAACCGTAAGACATTGCTCCGGTAGAGAAACGCTTAATAATTTCAGATCTGCTTTCGACTTCCTCGATAGGAATTGCTGGACGAAGGCCAGTCTTAAATTCAAAGAGACCACGAAGAGTCATCAATCGTTTGGATTGGTCATCGACTCGACTGGTGTATTTCTTAAAGATGTCGTAACGCTTATTACGGGTTGCATGCTGAAGGGCGAAAACTGTTTCAGGATCAAATAGATGAGGTTCGCCATCGCGACGCCACTGATATTCCCCGCCAATTGGCAAGCGCTTGGTTCCGGGAATTTCTCCCCCAGGTGGATATGCAATGTGATGTCGCGCAATTGTTTCTTGAGCAATCATGTCAATTGAAACGCCACCCAATTTAGATGTAACTCCAACGAAATATTCGTCAACAACTTCGCGAGATAACCCAATAGCTTCAAAGACTTGAGCGCCGGTATAAGAAGCAATTGTCGAAATACCCATCTTCGACATAACTTTCAACACGCCTTTACCGAGAGATTTAATTAAGTTTGCAACTGCCTTCTCTGGAGTAATTCCAGTAATGACGCCTTGACGAACTAAATCTTCCGCTGATTCCATCGCAAGATATGGATTGATTGCAGCAGCTCCGAAACCAATAAGCAGCGCGACATGGTGAACTTCTCGAACTTCGCCAGATTCAACAATTAGCCCTACCTTGGTCCTTGTTTTCTCACGAATTAAATGGTGATGAACTGCGGCAGTTAGCAGCAGTGATGGAATCGGTGCATCTTCGGCATCGCCATCCCGATCTGAGAGAACAATTATGTGTGCACCATCTTTGATTGCCTGGGAAACTTCCTGGCGAATTTCAGTAATGCGATTAGCTAGCGCTTCGCCCCCACCTTGAACTGGGAAAAGCCCGCGAACTACATGCGCTGCGAAACCCGGATGATTTCCGTCAGCATTTACGTGAATTATCTTTGCAAGTTCATCGTTATCAATTACCGGAAAATCTAAAGCGATCTGGCGGCATGATGCAGGCCCCGGATCAAGAAGATTAAATTCTGGTCCGACTGAACCAGCAAGGCTTGTTACTAGCTCTTCTCGGATAGCATCGAGTGGAGGATTTGTAACTTGCGCAAATAGCTGCGAGAAATAATCGTAAAGCAACCTTGGTTTTGCAGACAAAGCCGCGATTGGCGAATCGGTTCCCATTGACCCAAGTGCCTCGCCACCAGACTTAGCCATTGGCGTCAAAATAATTCTTAATTCCTCTTCGGTATAGCCAAATGCGCGTTGACGTCTTACAACAGATGAATGCGGATAAACAATATGTTCGCGCGCTGGTAAATCTTCTAACCGCACTAGCCCGGCATGCAACCACTCGCCATAAGGCGCTGCATTAGCTAAGCCATCTTTAATCTCATCATCTTCAATGATCCGACCTGCTTCGGTATCTACCAAGAACATTCGTCCTGGCTTCAATCTGCCTTTACTTTCAATCTCTTCAGGCTTGAAATCCAATACGCCGAACTCACTTGCAAGAACTACTAAACCAGTTTTTGTTATCCAATAACGAGAAGGCCGCAGTCCATTGCGATCCAAGACCGCACCGATTTGCTTGCCATCTGTAAAAGTAATGCAAGCCGGTCCATCCCATGGTTCCATGATGCTTGAGTGGAATGCATAAAAATCTTTTCGAGATTGCGACATCGTCGCGTGGTTCTCCCAAGCTTCGGGGATCATCATCAGAACGGAGTGAGGAAGTGAGCGGCCACCAAGATACAAAAGTTCTAGGACTTCATCAAAGGATCCAGAGTCGCTACTTGAATCATCAACAATTGGGAACAGACGAGAGATATCTCCCGGAATTATTTCACTAGCCAATAAAGATTCACGGGCACGCATCCAGTTTCGGTTTCCGCGAACCGTGTTTATCTCGCCGTTGTGTGCAATAAATCGGTAAGGATGTGCAAGCGGCCAAGATGGAAAAGTATTGGTAGAGAATCTGGAGTGAACTAAGGCCAGCGTTGAAACAACACGGTCATCGGATAAATCTGGGAAGAACTCCTCTAGTTGTCCGGTGGTAAGCATCCCTTTGTAAACAATAGTTCTGACGGAGAGCGACGGCACATAAAGTGGGAATTGATGCTCGATACGCTTTCTAAAACAGAAAGCTAAACGCTCTAAATCTAAATCAAATTCTTGATTAGCCCCTTCAATAAATATTTGCTCGAACTTGGGCATAACAGATAGCGCAGTCTTACCAATTGATTTGGGATCGATTGGTAGTTCGCGCCACCCAATGATCCGTAAACCCTCTTCTTTTGCAATGACTTCTATCGCTGCGCGGTCAGTGAATGATTTATCTATAAAGATTATTCCGGTGGCATATTTGCCGGGTTCTGGCAATTTAAAGTCAACGACATCACGATAGAAGTTATCTGGAATGCAGATTAAAATTCCTGCGCCATCGCCGCTATCAGGTTCAGCACCGGTTGCACCGCGATGCTCCATATTGCGAAGCGCAGTTAAACCTTGAGAAACAATTTCGTGAGTTGCTTTACGAGTTAGCGTTGCGACCATTGCAACGCCACAAGAGTCTCGCTCTTGTGCTGGGTCATAAAGACCCTGTGCTGTTGGCACGCTCGAAAATAAAGTCACGAAAACTCCTAAAAAATTAAATTAGGTTATTCGGGACGACAGTGGCCCAAAGGATTAACTGGAAAAGATTACAGCAGAAAGGATAGCAATCGCAGGCCGATTTATATACCCGTCAAATGAACTAAGGATCCAATTCCCGCGGTGATTGCCATTCCTAAGGAGCCGCCAATCAAAATTCGAACGGTGGTTTTTAGGTAAGGCGAACCCGCTATCCGAGCGCTCAGAACACCAGTTCCGATGAGTCCGGCAAGAGTGAAGGCGATAATGCTTATAACTTTTGTGCCTAAAGTTGGTGCAAGTGCGCCAGCAAACGGAATAAGTCCACCAGCAGTGAAGCTCAGAGCAGATGCAATCGATGCTTGAACTGGACGCGCCTTGGTATGAGGAAATTGCCCAAGTTCATCGCGAAGATGTGCTTCAAGAGCATCTTTCTCGGTCATAGTTTTTGCAACTTGTGTCGCCAACTCGCGATCAAGTCCACGATTCATATAAATTTCAACTAACTCTTCTAGCTCTCCTGCTGGATCAACCTTTAAATGTTCAATCTCTAACAATCGATCCGACTCTTCGATGTCATTCTGTGATCGCACCGAAATGTATTCACCGACTGCCATCGACATGGCGCCCGCAGCAATTCCTGCAGCTCCTGCTGTTACCAAGAAGTTATCTGCACGTGCTGCAGAAACACCAATCATCAAACTCGCAGTAGAAACCAGACCATCATTTGCGCCGAGGACTGCAGCACGCAACCAACCTGCTCTGTGAATTTTGTGATGTGCATTTCTGCGATAAACATCCTCTAAAGCCATGGCTTAACCATATCTCGTAGCTTTAGGGCTTTTGGGTATTTGCTGAATTTCTCCTTAAGAAAAGTCCAAATGACCCAATAAAAAGGGCTCCCGCTACCCAAAGGTTGAGTCGAATTCCAAAAATCAGGTTAGCTTCATCGATTCGAATACTCTCGATAAAGAATCTTCCTAGCGAGTATGCCGAAACATAGAAGACGAAGACGCTTCCTGCGCGATGGAAGTTATTAAATCTCTTTGCTTTCAGAATTAATGCGGCGACTATGAAGCACCAGATCGCCTCGTAGAGGAAAGTTGGGTGGAAGGTCGAGAAACTCTCGTATCCAACCATCCGATTTTCTTCCGGTATCTCTAGCGCCCAGAAGAGTGATGTGGGTCTGCCAAATAATTCTGCATTGAACCAATTGCCAAATCTTCCTATTCCCTGCGCAATTAATAGTCCAGGCGCTATCGCATCTGCCAATTGATAAAAAGATAGTGAGGTTTTCTTTACTTTAAAAAAGATAAATGCAGCAAGCGCACCAAAACCAATAGCACCCCAAATACCTAGGCCACCGCGCCAAATTTGTAGCGCTTGTATTGGTGAACCCGCTTCGCCGAAATACTTTTGAGGAGATGTGAAAACATGATAGATCCGACCACCAATGATTCCGGCAGGGACGACTACGAAAGCTAAATCCGTAATGTCATTTGGATCGCCACCAAGAGCTCTATATCGTTTCTTGGTTAACCAGACTGCAATGAAAATCCCTAGCAAGATTGCCAGGGCATAAAAGTGGATAGTGAAAAATCCCAACTCCAAAGTTGAAGAACTCGGAGTTGGGATGAATTTCCTCATTTAGGGTTGTGAATAGCAGTCCTAATTGATTACTTAATTCCGGCAGCTGCAAGTGCTGCTTGGAACTTAGCTGGATTGTTGTATTCGTTGTCCGGAGTCTCTCGGCTTAACTCTTTACCATTTACGGTGACTGTTGGAGTCGAGTTAACGTTCTTGACTGCCGCAAATGAAGCACTTGCTTCAGTCCAGTCATCGTATTCCCCATTACTTACACAATCTTGGAATTTGGCCGAACTTAAGCCAGCCTTGATACCTAACATGATCATGAATTCCTTGGAAAATCTTCCAGAGTTCTCGGCTCCCTGATTTTGATAAATCAATTCGTGCATTTCAAGGAATTTACCTTCGTCCATTGCGCAGGCCGCAGCATTTGCCGCGATGATTGATTCATTGACGCCATTGCTTGAGCGCGCACCTACAAATGTGAGTGGGTGATAAACAACTTTAGCTTTCTTCTCAACAATCATCTTTTTGATGTATTCGTTATTAACCGCTTCAAAGCTACGGCAGGCCGGGCATTGGAAGTCTTCCCAAATATCTATCTGATTTGTTAGCTCTGGATTAAAGACTAATCCTGAACCATCGGCCTTAGAGATTGATGCTGGCGCGGCAACATTTGTCGCAGGCTTCTTATCAAAATAAATGAAAATTCCGGTGACTGTTATTACGAAAACAATCATTCCAATTACGATTGCACGTAATCCTTTATCGCCTGATTTACCGTTTGCCATTGCATTTCTCCTTGATGTTATTTGTCCTATTTATCGAGACCTAATTTACCCTTTGGGAAGCGATAAATGTAGAAAGCGAATACTGCAAGAACGATATCTCTTGCTATCTCTATCGTGTAATTCCAAACTGGAAGTTCGTCGGTTTCGAGCAGTCCGCCTTTGCCAAAGCAACCACAATCGAGGGATATTCCTCTGATCCAGGCCTGACCAATAGCGATAATGAACATCACCATCAAAGCGCCACCAGCAATAGCATTTAGTCGAACCCAGATTCCGACTATTAAGAAAATTCCAATCACAACCTCAGCAAAGGGCAGAACGAATCCAAGGAAGTTTGCTAAATCAACTGGAAGTATTTGATATGCCCGAACCGAGGTTGCCGATGAATAAGGATCAGAAACCTTCAGGGCGCCAGCCACTAGAAGCACGCCACCAAGGATTAGTCTGAAAGCAAGTGTTAGCCACGGCTGATATTTAGCCGAGGTAAATTTCGTAATGAATTTATTCATATGGTTGGGTCGATTCCATCATTTAATGCGCTCCATGCGCTTTCAGGTTTGCGGTCATATTTCTTAGAAATTCCTCTTTTTGAAATCCGAAATATTAAGAAGCCAAGCACTCCGGTTGAAATTAGAAGAAGAATTACTTTAATCATACGAGCTCAATTCCTGAGTGAAAACAAGTGCGCTCCCCGGTATGGCAGGCGGCTCCAGTTTGCTTCACTGTTAAGAGCAAACAATCACTGTCGCAGTCATAAGAGAGTGAAACTAGATCTTGATAATGTCCAGAAGTTTCACCTTTGACCCATAGTTCATTTCGACTTCGGCTCCAATAAGTTGCGCGTTTAGTTTCGATGGTTTTAGTTAGGGACTCTTCATTCATCCAAGCCATCATCAAAACTTCTTTTGAATCAGCATCTTGTGCGATAGCTGCAATTAACTCACCAGCACTAAATCGATTCGCTATGGCTGGTGGCAACGTAATCATGTGACTATTGTCCACTATTTCGGCTCACGCGCGAATTGGAAAACCGCGTTTTGCCAAGTCATTTTTAACATCCGAAATCCGTAGTTCTCCGAAGTGGAAGACGCTGGCGGCTAATACCGCATCTGCGCCAGCAGTTAGCGCCTCTGCAAAGTCAGAAATTTTTCCCGCTCCACCACTTGCAATCACAGGAACGCTCGAAATCTTTCTTACGGCCGACAACATTTCGATATCAAATCCAGCTTTTGTGCCATCTGCATCCATAGAATTCAAAAGAATTTCTCCTACTCCTCTAAGGATTGCATCTTCGATCCAATCCAAAGCATCTAGGCCGGCGCTCTCCCGTCCACCATGAGTTGTTACTTCGAATCCAGATTTGGTTTTTGCTCGTCTGGCGTCCACCGATAGAACTAGAACTTGATTTCCGAATCGATCAGAAATTTCATTAATCAAATTTGGCCTAGCAATTGCTGCAGTATTGATTGAAACTTTGTCAGCTCCAGCTCTAAGTAATTCGTTAACATTTTCAGCACTGCGGATTCCACCGCCAACAGTTAGCGGTATAAACACCTGTTCAGCAGTTTTGCGCACAACTTCTAGGGTTGTTTCGCGCTCTTCTACACTTGCCGAAATATCAAGAAAAGTTAATTCGTCAGCGCCTTCAAGATCGTATTTCTTCGCAAGCTCTACCGGGTCTCCGGCATCCTTTAAATCCTTAAAGTTCACGCCTTTGACAACTCGGCCCCCCGTAACATCAAGGCACGGAATAATTCGCTTTGCTAGTGTCACTTGCTTGCAACTTCCAAAGCTTGCCCAACGGTGAATGCTCCGGCGTAAATCGCTTTACCAACAATCGCGCCCTCGATTCCGATATCTGTCATTGATCGAAGTTCAATCAAATCTTGAAGCACCGCGATTCCGCCACTGGCTACGATCGGCGCTTTTGTAGCGGAACAAACTTCACGCAGCAATTGCAAATTTGGTCCAGCAAGAGTTCCGTCTTTGCTTACATCTGTAACTATGTAACGCGAGCAGCCGGCGGAATCGAGTTTTGCAATCATTTCGAAGAGATCTCCACCAGATTCGGTCCAGCCACGAGTAGCAAGAGTGTGACCGCGCACATCAAGTCCTACCGCAATCTTTGCTCCGTATTTGGAGATGACTTTTGCGGTCCAATCCGGATTTTCGATTGCAGCTGTTCCTAAATTAACTCGGCTACATCCAGTAGCAAGTGCTCGTTCGAGGGAGGCGTCATCACGAATTCCACCAGACAGTTCTACATTTATATCGACGCTCGAAATAACTTCTCGAATTAAATCAAAGTTACTTCCCGTTCCAAATGCCGCATCTAGATCCACTAAATGAATCCAATTGGCGCCTTGTGAAACAAAATCACTAGCTACTTCAACTGGCAGCCCATAAGTGCTGGTTGCTGCTAACTCCCCCTGAACCAGGCGGACCGCTCGACCATCTTTAACATCGATTGCAGGCAGAATTTCTAATTTAGGCAGAGTCATAATGTTTTTACCCAATTTGAAATTAGCTTTGCGCCCGCGGATCCACTCTTTTCTGGGTGGAATTGCGTAGCAACTACAAAATCTCGCTCGACGGCAGCCAAGAAATCCTCGCCATAATTTGTTGTCGTATTTGCTGAATTTGGAACCAGAGTTTTTGAAGCATATGAATGAACAAAATAAAATGATTCTTCTTCAATGCCATTAAATAATTTAGAGGTTGGCGCCGCTACTACGCTGTTCCAACCCATATGTGGCAGCACCGGTGCGCTTAACTCAATTACCTTTCCGGGCAGGATACCGAGACCTTGGGTCTCTTTCTTTTCATTACTTGATTCAAAAAGAATTTGCATTCCGACACAGATACCGAAAATTGGACGCGATTTCGCGACCCGATCTGCAATTATTTCCGCGCCACCGGCATCGAGTAATTGCTCCATGCATGCGGCAAATGCGCCGACACCAGGAACAACTAAAGCGGTGGCCTCACTGCAAGTTTTAGCATCTCGAGTTACAACAACGTTATCTGCTGCAAGTTCAAATGCCCGCTGCGCGGAACGTAAATTGCCAGAACCATAATCAAGAATTGCTATCAAAGAACGCCCTTGGTTGATGGAATTCCACTGACCCGATTATCGATTGCGCAAGCATCGCGAAGCGCTCTTGCAACCGCCTTAAATTGCGCTTCAAAAACGTGATGAGCATTGCGACCCTCTAAAACGCGTACGTGCAGCGCAATCCGAGCTTCAGCAACAATTGATTCCCAAATGTGTCGACCCAGCGTTGTATCAAAAGTTCCAATTAGTTCAACGATTTCAGGTTGGCGGTGCACTAAGTAAGGTCTTCCAGATAGATCTACAGCTGCTTGAACTAGAACTTCATCAAGTGGGACCATGGCATCACCGAAGCGGCGAATTCCGGACTTATCCCCCAACGCTTCACGGAGCGCTTGGCCAAATGCAAGTGAAGTATCTTCAACTGTGTGATGTGAATCCACATCAACATCACCTTTGGTTTTTACAGTTAAGTCAAAGCCAGCATGCTTACCTAATTGCGAAAGCATATGGTCGAAAAATGGAACACCAGTATCAATATCTATCGCACCAGTTCCATCTAAATTGATTTTCACATCAACGCTAGATTCCTTGGTCTGACGAGCTACGTGGGCTGTTCTCATTTTTCTCCTCTTTAGCTTTTTCGAATACGTAATTATGACCTAAGAGCGGCAATAGCCGTTAGAAATTCATCATTCTCGCTAGGCAAGCCAATAGTTACTCTTAAATAACCAGTTAAACCAACGTCTCGCACGAGAATTCCAGTCGCTACTAATGATTCCCAGGCAGATTTAGAATCCCCTTTGAATCCACGGAAGAGCAAGAAGTTGGCGCTGCTCGGTGATACTTCGAAACCGAATTTTGTTAGTTGTGCTGCCACTCGATCACGTTCGGCAATTAGGGCATCCACTTCAGCAAGTAGCGCCTTCGAATTATCTAGAGCTACCAGGGCCAGAGCTTGGGTCGTAGAACTTAAGTGGTATGGCAATCTTGTAACCAGCATCGCATCAACTATTGCTTGGTTGCAGACTGCGTAACCAACCCGGGCACCTGCAAAGGCGAATGCCTTACTCATAGTTCTGACGACTACAACATTTGGATACTGTTCAATCAAATTTACTGCAGACTTTTCTTGCGAAAATTCGGCATAAGCTTCATCGACCACTAATAGACCTTTGACTTCGCTACAAGCAATCGCAAGTTTTTCGAGGTCGGCATATGGAGTTGAAGTTCCTGTTGGATTGTTCGGTGTCGTGATGAAGGTTATTCCGGGTTTAATCTCTAAGACCGCAATGACTGACTTCTTGATATCAAGATTGAATGATGATTCGCGTTCACCAGAAACCCATTTGGTCCCGGTGGCTTTGGCAATAAGCGGATGAACTGAATATGAAGGAAGAAAACCAAGTGCTCCTCGCCCACCACAAGCCAGCATCAGGGTCTGCAAAATCTCATTACTTCCATTTGCTGCCCAAATATTATGAGAGCTGAACTCTTTGCCCGCACTTTTGTTTATGTATTTCGCTAGGGCCTCGCGCAAGGCAACTGCATCACGATCTGGATAGCGATTAAGGTTTGTCAAAACTTGAGGAAGTGCGTCGAGCATTTCAGAAACAACTTTTTTCGGTAAGTCATATGGGTTCTCATTTGTATTGAGGGCTCGGACACCAGAAATTTGTGGCGCTCCATATGGTTTTAGATCTGCTAGTTCACTTCGAATTGGCAGCCAGCTTGGCCAGTTCTGATTGTTCTCAGGGGTCATTATTTATTTCCTTCAAAGCGTGCACTCATTGCTTCACCATGTGCTGGCAGATCTTCCGAGTTAGCAAGCGTGATGACATTAGGTGCAATTTCAGTAAATGCACTCTCGTTATATTCAATAAAACTTACGCCCTTTAGAAATGTTTGAACCGACAGCCCACTCGAATGGCATGCGCAACCGCCGGTAGGCAGAACGTGGTTTGAGCCAGCGGAATAATCTCCTAAAGAAACCGGTGTGAAGCGTCCGATAAATACGGCGCCAGCATTTCTAATCTGTTTTGAGACCTGCTTTGAATTCACTGTTTGAATCTCAAGGTGCTCGGCCGCATAAGCATTTGCTACTTCAACGCCTTGGTCGATTGAATCAACAAGAACGATTGCAGATTGCTTTCCAGATAGCGCGGCCCGAATTCGTTCTTCGTGTTTAGTCTTGGACACTTTGATACCTAATTGGATTTGCACTGCATCTGCCAACTGCGGTGAATCAGTAATCAAAATTGCCGCGGCGATTACATCGTGTTCGGCCTGACTAATTAAATCTGCGGCCACTTCATTCGCATTTGCACTCTGGTCGGCGATGATCGCGACTTCAGTCGGACCGGCTTCAGAGTCGATTCCAACTAATCCACGCAGCGCACGTTTGGCTGCTGCAACATAAATGTTTCCTGGGCCGGTAACCACATCGACACTTTCGCAAACACCTTCTACGCCATATGCAAACATCGCAATCGCCTGCGCACCACCAATTGCATAAACTTCGGTGATTCCAAGCAAAGCACACGTTGCCAGAATTGTTTTATTCGGAAGGCCGCCATTATCGGATTGTGGTGGTGATGCAACTGCGATACTTGCAACTTTTGCAATCTGGGCTGGAACTACATTCATAATTACCGAACTTGGATACACCGCGCGCCCACCGGGAACATAAAGACCAACTCGGTCAACAGGTATTTGTTTATGTGTAACTTCTCCGCCCGGCACAACCTGCGTAAAAATCTCACTTCGTAATTGATCTGAATGCGCTTTTGTAACTCTGCGAATCGCTTCTTCTAAAGCTTCTCTGATTTCAGAATTTAGAGAATCGAGAGCTGCATTGATTTCGGAGATCGGAACTCGAATTGATTTTGGTCGAGAACGATCCAATTTTTCACATAAATCCAGTAGGTCAGATTCAGTACCATTTTTAACGCTCTGCAGGATTGGCGAAATGCTTACTAGCGCAGTTTCGATATCTAGTTCGGCCCGCGGAAGCTCGTTGCGATATCCAACTTTTGATAACGAACGCCCACGAAAATCTACGGTTCTAATAGCGGTGGGATTCACGCGCCAATTCTAATCTAAACGAGACAGTCGGGGCCGAGAATTGCCTTTAGGTCAGCGCTCAAACTTGGCGATGCTGTGACGCGTAAGTCATCTCCAATTTTCATTACCAGGCTCTTGCGACCGTCATCTAGTTTTAAATGGACTTCGCGTTTTCCGGGATGCGAACGAAGAATCTCTTTTATTCGGTCCACTACTGGTGGGGTGCAGCGGACGGTATCCATAGAAATAATTAGTGGTCCGCTTGGCGCAAGTGAGATATCTGGCACAGATAGATCCAGTGCCATAACTTTTACTTGCTCTTCGCGCTTATCTACCCGACCACGAATAATAACGATTCGATCTTCCATTAGATTCATTGAATGTTGGGTATAAGAATTTGCAAAGAACATTACATCGACAGCGCCCTCTAAATCTTCAACGGTCACAATTGCCCACGAATCACCTCGTCTAGAAACCTTTCGTTGAATTTGAGTAATCAGTCCACCGATTGTGACAATCTGCTCGTGGCCAACTGATTCATCATTAACTTGGCTGATCGGCATATCTGTCGAGGAGCGAAGTAAATGCTCGACCC
>JACCDP010068583.1_pt1 | contig 14132 bp, 12 predicted proteins | sample 7445841 | NCBI WGS metagenome assembly JACCDP01 (sample SAMN15323441, study PRJNA562643) | freshwater metagenome | isolation source: river surface water | place: USA:Blue River Watershed | collected 2017-08-17
AGGGGCAAGGTCAGAAGCAAGAGTTTGTGTCTTTGAAAGGCGGCTACCACGGTGAAACGGTTGGGGCCCTGGGTGTCACCGATGTGCCCATCTTCCGAGACGCTTACAACGCGATGCTGCGGCCCGCGCATTGCATCATGTCGCCCGATGCCAGACAGGCCAAACCGGGCGAAACCGATGTGCAAGTTGCGCTTCGTGCTGCCCAAGCGCTTGAGACCTTGTTGCAACGCCGTTCTGACCGCATCAGTGCCGTCATCATCGAACCCTTGGTGCAATGCGCGGGCGGCATGGCCATGCACAGCCCCGTTTACCTGCAAGAAGTCAGGCGCTTGTGCACCGCTTTCAATGTGCACCTGATTGCCGATGAAATTGCCGTGGGTTGCGGTCGCACCGGGCGTTTCTTTGCGTGTGAACAGGCTCAGGTGTGGCCTGATTTTTTGTGTTTGTCCAAAGGCATCAGCGGCGGTTATTTGCCCTTGTCCTTGGTGATGACGAGCGAAGAGGTGTATGCCTCGTTTTACAGCGACAGCATGGCGCGTGGTTTCTTGCATTCGCATTCCTACACAGGCAATCCGCTGGCTTGTCGCGCCGCCTTGGCCACGCTCGACATCTTTGAACAGGATGACGTGATTGCGCAAAACCACAAGCGGGCCCAACAGATATCGAAGGGTCTGTCATCGCTGGCCCAGCATCCCCAGGTGAAGCATTTCCGGCAGCAGGGCATGATCTGGGCTTTTGATGCACAGCTTGAAGACCCGCACCTGGCCGCCACTTTTTCTCGGCGGTTTTTTGCCAGTGCCTTGAAGCACGAGCTGCTGCTGCGCCCGATCGGGACCACGGTTTATTGCATGCCACCCTACATCTTGAATGAAGAGGACGCCGAGTTTTTAACGCAGCGCCTGAGCACGGTGTTTCACGAGGTCATGCAGCCATGAGCTTCAAACCCCTGGACACCTTGGCCACCCGGTTGCAGGCTTTGGACGCCCAAGGTTTGCGCCGGCAAAGACGCAGCACCGAAACGGCCTGTGATGTGCGCATGGCGGTGGATGGCCGCACCTTGCTGACTTTCAACAGCAACGACTATTTGGGTTTGGCCTCCCACCCCCAAGTGATTGAAGCGCTCAAAGAAGGCGTGTCTTTGTATGGCGCTGGCAGCGGCGCTTCTCATTTGATCAGCGGCCATTCAAGGGCCCATGATCGGTTGGAAGAAGGGCTGGCCGCCAGTTTGTCACCGCACGTGCCATCTGCCAAAGCGCTTTTTTTCTCCAGCGGTTACATGGCCAACTTGGGTGTGCTCACAGCCTTGGCCGCTGCAGCGCCCAACGACACGGTTTTTTTCTCAGACCGCTTGAACCACGCATCTTTGATCGATGGCATCCGCTTGACCCGGGAGCCCTGCCATGTTTATGCACACGCCGACGTGGGCGATTTGTCGCGCCAATTGGCAGCTTGTTCCACCGACACCAAAGTGGTGGTGACCGATGGGGTGTTCAGCATGGATGGCGACATTGCACCCTTGCCGGACTTGTTGCGCGTGTGCGAAGAACACGGCGCTTGGTTGTTGGTGGATGACGCCCATGGTTTTGGTGTGTTGGGTGAGACGGGCGCAGGCATCTTGCAGCATTTCAATCTGCACTCGCCGCAATTGATTTATGTCGGTACTTTGGGCAAAGCAGCCGGCGTGGCTGGGGCCTTTGTGGCAGCACACGAGCAGGTGATGGAATGGTTGCTGCAACGCGCCAGGCCCTACATCTACACCACGGCAGCACCTGCGGCTTTGGCCCATGCTTTGCTCACCAGTGTGCGCATCATGCGCAGCGACGAGGGCCGCCGTCGGCGTGCCCATTTGCAATCCTTGGTGCAGCAGTTGTCCACCGCACCGGTTCCTGCCGCTTGGCAGCGATTGGCTTCCACCACACCGATCCAGCCCTTGGTGTTGGGCAGCAATGAACAGGTGTTGCAAGCCTCCGCAGCGCTGCAAGCGCAAGGCATTTGGATCAGTGCCATCCGGGCCCCCACCGTGCCCGTCAACACGGCGCGATTGCGCATCACGCTGTCAGCCAATCACACATCCGAAGATGTCCACCACTTGGTGCAGGCCTTGGCCCGCGCCGCACAAGCATGAGCCACGCATTACCAACACACGCTTTTTCCTGTTTTGTCACGGGCACCGACACCGAGATTGGCAAAACCTTGGTGGCCAGTGCCTTGGTGCATTGGCAAGCGCAACAAGGTTGGCGGGTGGCGGCCATGAAGCCCATCGCTGCTGGTGCCGAGTGGCGCGATGGGCGTTGGTGCAACGAGGATGTCGATGCCTTGGCGGCCAGTGTGTCGGTGCAGCTGCCCCAAGACATCACCACCCCTTGTTTGTTCAAAACACCGGCGGCTCCGCACATCGCTGCGCATTTGGAAGCGCGCCAGATCGACCCCGTGCACATCCTGCGTTGTTTCGAGCAGGTGAGGGCGCAGTCTGATGCTGTGGTGGTGGAAGGAGTTGGCGGCTTTCGTGTGCCCTTGAACGAAAGTTATGACACGGCCGATCTGGCCAAAGACCTGGGCCTGCCCGTGCTGCTGGTGGTGGGCATGCGCTTGGGCTGCATCAACCAAGCCTTGTTGACGGCTGAAGCGATCGCCGCAAGGGGCTTGAAGTTGATGGGATGGGTGGCCAACACGGTGGATGCGCAGATGCTGTTTCCGCAAGAGAACATCGAAGCCCTCGCGCAACGCATCCCAGCCCCTTTGCTGGCCACGGTGCCCAGACTCGCTCATGCCAGTGCAGCCGCCGCGGCCGCTTGTTTCAAGTCCGCATCAGGGCGCTGACACTTCAATCATGATTTCATTGCGCCTGAGCATGGGCAAGGTCCAAGGCGGGTCGTAACGGGACAGCTGGGGTTGGCCGATCATCTTCAAATTGTTTTTCGTGGCCCATGCCTGGGCTTCTTGTGCTTTGGCTTGAACTTTGGAGAGGGTGTTGAAACCCGAGTATTTCAAAACAGCGTAGTGCTTGCTTGGGATTTCACGCAAACTCACGGCATTGTTTTTGGGTTTGGGGATGGAGGCCATCGTGTATTGGCTGGGCATCACAAATTGAACCAACCATTGCTTGGCAGTTTGCATATTGGCCTCGCCGCTTTGCGGCTCCAGCGTCACCGGTGCGGTCATGGCGATTTTGGAAGACTGCGGCTCCAAAATCACCGGCGCGGTCATGGCAATTTTGCCGCTGCTGGCGGCGTTGGGCAGTTGGTTGTTGCCAAAAATATAGTCGGCAATCAGCCGAAACCCCTTGCTCGAGGCGTCATCCATGTCCCCGTCCACCAAGGTTTCAGCCACCATCACGGGTGCATATTTCCTCAGCTCAAACTGCTTGTCCGTCACCAGCACCTCGAATTTGGGTTCTTCAATCGCCATGGCTTCTCCTGCGCAAAAAAGGCTGATCAGCAAGGGGATCAGGAAGGTTGTGTGTGCGGTCATGGTCGTTCCTTGGTCCAGTGGATAGGCTTGAATGGGCCCGTGGGGCGAATTTTCTCAGCGTCTGAGAGACCCTTGGTCGCCCAACCAGCATAGCCCTGATTTGTGCTGGCCCTTCTTTGGCAAGTCTGCGGGCATAGAATTTGGGAAATATGCCTTCTACGCTTTTAGACCGTTACACCGCCCTGCGTCAATACTCTTTGCAATTGGCCACCCCGCTGAGCGATGAAGACCAATGTGTTCAGTCCATGCCCGACACCAGTCCCACCAAATGGCACTTGGCCCACACCAGTTGGTTTTTTGAACATGTGGTGTTGCTGCCTTTTGTGCCCGGCTATCAGGTGTTCGATGAGGCCTTTGCGCGGCTGTTCAATTCCTACTATGAAGCGCTGGGCCCACGACACCCCAGGCCGCAACGCGGCTTGCTCACACGCCCTGGCATGAACGAGGTGCTGGCGTTTCGCCACCACGTCGATGCATCCCTACAGCAGTACTTGCGTCAACCCCAAACCCTGAACCCTCAAGCCCTGGCCTTGATCGAGCTGGGTCTGAACCACGAGCAACAGCACCAAGAGCTGATGCAAACCGACATGCTGCATTTGCTGTCATGCAACCCGTTGCTGCCCGCTTATGACCGTGCTTTGGCGCAACCAAGCGCAGCCGTTGGCGATCTGCAATGGTTGTCATTCGAAGCGGGTTTGCACAGCTTTGGACGCCACACCCATGAACCCGGCTTTGCCTTTGACAACGAAACACCAGCGCACCAGCGCTTTGTGCAGGGTTTTCAAATGGCCCATCGTTTGGTGAACTGTGGCGAGTACTTGGCCTTCATTCAAGACGGTGGCTACGAGGATGCCGATCTGTGGCTGTCGGAAGGTCGTGCCCAAGTGCTGGACAACGATTGGCAATGCCCGCTCTATTGGTTGGCCCCACAAGACCCGCGTGCCCCCTCAGACCATTGGCAGGTGTTTGGTTTGAATGGTGTGCAAACACTGGACCCGCAAGCCCCCGTGTGCAACTTGAGCTTTTACGAAGCCTGTGCGTATGCGCAGTGGGCTGGTGCGCGGTTGCCCACCGAGTTTGAATGGGAGTTGGCCAGTGCGCACCCGCACATGCGTGACTTGCATGGCCAGGTATGGCAGTGGACCCGCTCGGCCTACGAACCCTACCCGGGCTTTGTGCCCGCCAGTGGGGCGGTGCGCGAGTACAACGGCAAATTCATGGTGGGTCAACAAGTCTTGCGTGGCAGCAGTTTTGCCACCATCGCACAGCACAGCCGGCACACGTACCGCAACTTTTTTCCTGCCTCAGCACGCTGGCAATTCAGTGGCTTGCGATTGGCCAAAGACCTGCAAAGTCCACACTCATGACCCTTGCCGCCACTGAAGACCTGCAGTTCATGCACGACATGCAAACCGCACTGTCGCAAACACCCAAAAGCATTTCACCCAAGTATTTTTACGACCAAGCAGGCTCGGCCTTGTTTGACCGCATTTGTGAACTGCCCGAGTACTACCCCACGCGCACCGAGTTGACGCTGTTGCAAACCCACGCGGGTGCCATGGCCGAATGCATGGGTGCGCATGCCGACATCCTCGAATTTGGCGCGGGCTCCTTGCAAAAAATCAGGTTGTTGTTGAAGGCGATGCAGCAACCGGCCCGTTATGTACCCATGGATATATCTGGGGCGCACTTGGAGGTGGCCAGCCTGAGCTTGCAAGCAGAATTCCCAAACCTGCGCGTTCAGCCCCTGGTGGCCGACTACACACAAGATTGGCAATTGCCAACGGCATTGCCGGGTGCGGGCCAGCGCGTGGCGTTTTTTCCTGGGTCCACCATCGGGAATTTTTCACCCGCGCAAGCCCATGCTTTTTTTCAAAACTGTGCCCGCCATTTGCCCGGTGGCGCATTGCTGTTGGGCGTGGATCTGGTCAAGTCGCCGGATGTTTTGCACGCCGCCTACAACGATGCCCAAGGCGTGACGGCCGCGTTCAACCTCAATCTGTTGGCCCGCGCCAACCGCGAACTGGGTTGTGATTTTGAGGTGACGCAGTTTGCACACAGCGCTTTTTACAACGCCCCTTTGCAACGCATTGAAATGCACTTGCTCAGCCTGCAAGCGCAGACCGTGCATTTGAATGGGATGGCTTATTCTTTTGCCCAAGGAGAAACCTTGCACACCGAGTACTCGCACAAGTTCACCATCGCTGGGGTACAACAAGCCGCGCTTGCAGCCGGTTTGCAAGCCGGTGCTTATTGGACCGACCCGCAACACCACTTTGGCCTTCTTTGGCTGAACATCCCCCACACACAGGAGCACTGAACATGAAAGCCATTTGGAACGACACCGTGGTTGCCGAGAGCGACGACACCGTATTGGTTGAAGGCAACCATTACTTTCCCGCAGCAGCGTTGAATCAAAACTTTGTCTCCAACAGCAACCACAAAACCGTGTGCGCCTGGAAAGGGCAGGCCAGCTATTACTCCTTGCTGGTGAATGGTGAAGTCAACACCGATGCGGTTTGGTACTACGCCGACCCGAAACCTGAAGCCGACAACATCCGGGGCCGCGTCGCCTTCTGGAAGGGCGTCAAAGTGGTGGCGTGATGCCCGACTGGGCTGCGTGAAGTTCATCACAGACACGCGCCAAGCGGATGTCTTTCTCGGTCAAACCACCGGCATCATGGGTGGTCCAAGTGATCGTCACTTTGTTGTATACGTTGCGCCATTCGGGGTGGTGGTCGTGCGTTTGGGCCGCCTCGGCCACGCGGCCCATGAACGCGAACGCCTGCAAAAAATCAGGCAGAACATAGTCTCGAGTGATGGCCCCGCGCTGTGCATCCAAGGACCAGTGCACCAAGCCTGAACGCTGAAAAAGGGTTGTGGGATCACTCATTTGTTTTTGATTTTCACATAACCTGATCATCAACAGGGTCATCGCAAATCGGCAATTGTTGTCTTTTTAATCTAGGGGAACTACCAAGACTTATTTCAAAACCTGATCCTAGAATGATTTTCGAAGCTGACGTTTTTAACCGTTGAGGAAATGAAATGATTGTTCTGGCTTGGTTGTTTGGGATCGTGGTTTTCATTGTTGCTGTCGCGATCCTCGTCACATTTCTCAATCATTTCTACCGCAAATCCAGCCGAGATGTGGCCATCATCCGCACGGGTTTTGGCGGACAAAAAACCCTCATCTCCGGCGGTTGCTTGGCGCTTCCATTCCTGCACAAGATTGATGAAATCAACATGCGCACCATCCGAGTGGAGGTCAAGAGAGTGGCTGAGAAATCGCTCATCACCGACGATCGCATGCGGGTCGATGCCGAGCTTGAGTTCTATGTGCGTGTTCAACCCACCACAGAAGGTGTGGCCACAGCGGCCCAGTCCCTGGGCTCCAAGGCCTTCAATCCCGATGGCATGCGCAATTTGTTGGAAGGCCGTTTCATCGACGCGGTGCAAGCCGTGGCTGCCAGCCGCACCATGGACCAAATCCACGAAAAGCGGTCTTTGTTTGTGTCGGATATTTCCGCCTTGCTCAAAGACAACTTGGCCGAAAACGGCGTGGTGCTGGACTCGGTTTCACTCACCCGCTTGGATCAGACGTCTTTCTCAGCGCTGGACGAAAACAACGCTTTCAATTCAGTCGGTATGCGTCGATTGGCCGAAATCATCGCAGTCAACCGCAAAAAGCGTGTGCAAATCGAGGCCGAGGCCGACATCTCTGTGCGTCAAACCCAACTCGACGCCACCAAACAGCGCTTGTTGTTGAACCAACAAGAAGAAGAGGCGCAAATCAACCAGCGTTTGGAGTTGGAAAAAGTCAAAGCGCAAAGTGACGCTGAAACCGCGCGCTCCCGCGAAGAGTCTCAAGCGGCCACCGAGGCGGCACGCATCTCACGCGAGCAAGAAACACGCATGCGTGAAATTGACAAGCAACGCGAGTTGCGCAAGTCTGAAATCGAAGCCCAACTCAATTCCGAAGTGCGCAAGCTGGAAAGTTCCATCACCCTGTCATCCAAGCAAGCCGAAGAAGCCCATGCGCAAGCCGCGGCTGAATTGGCCCGCACCGAGGTGATCTTGGCGCAAGAAAAAGTGCAAACCGACCGTGAACGTGCCATTGCAGACCGCTCCCTTGAAATGGCGGTCAAGCGCGTCAAAGAAGCCGGTGAAGTGGCCGAGGCCAATGCGGCAACCGAAGTCACCGTGTTGCTCAAACGCGCCAAGGCCGAAGCTGAAGCCACCCACACCCGTGCAGCTGCTGAAAAAGCCCGCATGCTGGCTGAATCGGAAGGGTCTCGTGCACTCATCGACGCAGAAAACGCGCTCAGCACACCCGTGTTGCACATGAAGCTGGAGCAATACCGCCTCGACCGCATGCCCGAAATCATGTCGCACATGATGAAGCCGATTGAAAAAATCGACAGCATCCGCATCAACCATGTCAGTGGCTTTGGCGCCAGCCAAGGCGGCTCAGGAGGTGGCGGGTCTTCCGATGAGGGCGGCGGTGGCGCTGGCAAACCACCCGTGACCCAAGTCATGGACAGCATTTTGGGCATGGCCCTGCAATTGCCGGCGCTCAAAAGCATTGGCGACCAAATTGGCGTTGACCTCTCTGGGTCCATAGACGCCGCCAAAGGCAACTCGTCATCGGGCAACAAATAAGCCCGACTGCGCTTTCACTTCTATTGTTCGTTTCCCCAACCCAAGAGCATTTCGCTCAACTTCAGGAGTATCACCATGAGCTTTTCACGCCGCCGATTTTTGGCAGGAACTGGATCAGCAGGTCTGACCGCACTGGGCGCCACGATTCCCTTCGAGATGGTTTTGGCACAGGGCGCGCCCATCAAATTGGGCTCCATTCTTGACAACTCGGGCAACCTGGATGCCTATGGCAAACCCATGGTGATGGCCACCACCTTGGCTGCTGAAGAAATCAACGCGGCTGGTGGTTTGCTGGGTCGCAAAATCCAAGTGGTGCAATACGACTCGCAGTCCGATATTGCGCTCTACACCAAATATGCCCAACAACTGACCCGTGACGACAAGGTTGATGTGACACACGGTGGCATCACTTCCGCTTCGCGCGAAGCCATTCGCCAAACCTTCAACCGCGCCAACTCACTGTATTTTTACAACGTGTTGTACGAAGGCGGTGTTTGCGATCGCAACATTGTTTGCACCGGCACCACACCTGCCCAAGCCGTTGAACCTATCGTGGAAGTGGCTTTGAAGCAATGGGGCAAAACGGCCTATGTGCTGGCCGCTGATTACAACTACGGTCAAATCACTTCCAAGTGGTTGACACACTACATCACCAAAGGTGGTGGCAAAGTGCTGCAAAGCAGCTTCTTCCCCTTGGATGTCTCTGACTTTGGCTCCACCATTGCCAAAATTCAGCAAGAAAAACCCAAGTTCGTGGTGGCCGCATTGGTCGGTGGTGCACACATGTCCTTCTTCCGCCAATGGGCAGCCTCGGGCATGAACAAAAAGATCCCCTTGTGTTCCACCACCTTTGGTGTGGGCAACGAACACTTGGCCTTGTCGGCTGCTGAAGGCGATGGCATTTTGATTGCCGGCAATTACAGCCAAGAAAACACCAATGCTGCCAACAAAGACTTCTTGGCCAAGTGGGCCAAGCGTTTTGGCGACACCAAGCTGGTGCATGAAATTGCCGTGTCTCAGTACCAAGGCATCATGCTGTGGGCCGCTTGCGTGAAGAAAGCCGGTTCGCTGGACCGCGAAAAAATGCTGGCCGCCATCGAGTCGGGCATCAGCATCCAAGGCCCCGGCGGCACGGTCACCCTGGACCCCAAAACGCACCATGCGATTTTGGACATCAACGTGATGGAAGTGAAAAACCAAAAGCTCACCATCAAGCAGCAGTTCAAGGCCCGTCCGCCATCAGACACCTTGCAATTCTGTGATTTGCAAAAAAATCCGAAAGACAACAAGCAATACGAAGTGAAGATTTGATCCTTGACAGCAGGCATCCCGGTTCATGTGAATTGGGATGCCGACTTTTTGAGAGAGTAAGCATGGATTACGCGGCGGTTGTTCTTCTCGAAATCATCTACATGATTGCTTTTTTGGCACTCACCAGTGCTGGACTGGCGGTGGTGTTTGGCATGATGCGTGTCATCAACCTCGCGCACGGTGAGTTCGTCATGATTGGCGGCTACACCACCATCGCTTGCGCCAAAGCAGACATCAATATTTACTTTGCCATGCTGGTCATCTCACCCTTGGTGGTGGGTATTTTGGGCTTGCTGGTCGAGCGTCTGGTGGTGCGCCAGTTGTATGGCCGCATGATTGACACCATGCTTGCCACGTGGGGCCTGTCCCTGCTCATGGTCGGTATCGTGACGTTCATTTTCGGCAACACGGCCGTCAGTGTCCCTGCACCCATTCCCGGCTACGAGCTCGGCGAGTTTCAAATGGGCGGCTACAACCTGTTCATCATTGGCATTGCCACCTTGCTCATGCTGTGCATGTGGCTGGTGATGCGCTTCACCCGACTGGGGCTGGTTGCGCGTGGTGCGATGCAAAGCGCCGATGTCGCTTCTTCTTTGGGTTATGACCCGAAGAAGGTGTACATGTGGACCTTCACCGTGGGTGCAGCCCTGTCTGGCTTGGCCGGTGGCGTGCTGGCACCGCTGACTGGTTTGCTGCCTTCCTCAGGGGGTGCCTACATTGCCAAAGCCTTCATCACAGTCATCACCGGCGGCGCGGCTGTCATCACCGGCACCTTGTCCAGTTCGGTTATTTTTGGAACCATCAACCAGGTGGTGTCCTTTGGTTCAACGCCCGTGATCGGAGAAATTGCCATGTTGGCATTTGCAGTCGTCTTGCTTCGCCTCATGCCCCAAGGCATCACGGGTCGGTTTTTCCGTAACGCGCCATGATGGGAGACGCTGCCAATTTCCCCAGTGCGGGCAAAACGCATTGGGGTTGGATCATCACGGTGACCTTGTTGCTGCTGTTGCTGCCAGCCGTTTTGGACACCAACACACCCACCTTGCTGGGCATCTGGGCACTGCTGGCCTTGTCACTGGGTTTGATGTGGGGCTATGCCGGCATCTTGAGCTTCGGCCATGCCGCGTATTTTGGCTTGGGTGCCTACACCTATGCCATCACGTCCATGAACATGGGCGAAAGCACGGCTGCTTGGATCTTGGCCATTTTGCTGCCGGCATTCGTGGCTGCGCTCATTGGCGCCATGATGTTTTATGGCCGCATCAGCGATGTGTACATGGGCGTCATCACCTTGGTGTTTTCACTCATCATGGCCAAATTCATGGGTGCCACAGCCGGTGACGCCTACAGCATTGGCAATGCCCGCTTGGGTGGCTTCAACGGGATTCCTGCTTTCCCCATCTTGAACGTTCCCGGCGACCCCAGCACACCTGTTTTTGGCACCGCGCTTTATTACGTCGTGGTGTCTTGTCTGGTCATTTGCTATCTGATTTCCCGCTGGGTCATGTCCAGTGCCTTTGGCCGCATCTTGCTGGGGATTCGCGAAAACGAATCGCGCATCGAATTGCTGGGCTACAACGCCCCGGCCTACAAGACGGCTATTTTTTCTTTGTCTGCCGCCATGGCGGGTTTGGCCGGGTGTTTGTTTGCCAGTTGGGCTGAAATCGTCACACCCGCCTTGTTTGGTTTGGGGCAGTCGGTGGAAGTCATCATCTGGGTGATTGCAGGCGGTCTGGGCACCCTGATCGGGCCGGTCGTTGGCGCCATTTTGCTGGGGCTGCTCAAACTCCAATTGGGCGCGCAAACTTTCATCGACAACTCCTTGGTGATTGGTGCCATTTTGGTGTTGGTGGTGTTGTTGTTGCCGCGTGGCTTGATTCCCACCATCATGGGTTGGATTCGCCACCAAGACCAGCGCAGTGTCAACCGTGCACGCAACAACAGCATGCGTCGCCGCGCGGGTGAAAGGCGCACCCCCAAGTCCCCCGATCAAGCCCACAAATCGGTGAAACATCATGAGTGAAATGATTGTTGAAACCCGAGACTTGTCCATGCGTTTTGGCGGCGTGCTGGCCGTCAACAACGTCAATTTCAATTTGCGCGAGCGCGAGTTGCGTTGTCTGATTGGCCCCAACGGTGCAGGCAAAAGCACCTTGTTCAAATGCATCACGGGGTTGCACCCTATCAACCACACCAATGGACGCGTTTTCATTCGGGGACACGATGTCACTGGCTGGCGTCCGCACGAAATTGTGCAGCTCGGTGTGGGCATCAAGACCCAAGTGCCCTCGGTCATGAATGGTTTGACGGTGTGGGAAAACCTGTGGCTGTCGGCGCGCCGCATTCACGGCAAAAAGGGTGCTTCTGGCGAAGTTGATCGTGTTGTCACAGAACTCGGCCTGCAAACCAATTTGCGCCGCAGCGTTGGTGAACTGGCGCATGGCCAGCGACAAATTGTGGAGATCGGTTTGGTCTTGTGCCAACGCCCCAAATTGGTGTTGCTCGATGAACCGGCAGCAGGGATCACCGGCGCGGAAGCCGACCGTTTGGTGGAATTGATCCATGACATCAACCAGCAAGCCGCTGTGGTGGTGGTGGACCACGACATGAATTTTGTGCGCATGTTGGGGGGCACGGTCACGGTGTTGCACCAAGGTGCCGTGCTCATGGAAGGGGCCACTGACGCGGTGATGAATAACGCCAAAGTGCGTGAGGTTTACATTGGCAACCGGGCGAAATAAGCATGGCTGAGTTCAACACCACCACCGATTCATTTGAACGATCCGATGTCGTTTTGCAAGTGACCGATCTGCGTGCAGGCTATGGTCGTGTCCCGGTTTTGCATGGTGTCAATTTGCAAATCCACGAAGGAGAAGCGGTCGGCATTGTGGGTCACAACGGCATGGGCAAAACCACCTTGCTCAAGGTCATCATGGGCCTCATGCCCTCCACGGGTGGTCGCATTGAACTCGATGGGACCGATGCCACGGGCTCTGCTGCCCACCAACGTTCCCAAATGGGCATTGGCTATGTGCCGCAAGGGCGCGGCATCTTGCCCGGCCTGACCGCCTTGGAAAACCTGCGCATGGCATGGCGCGAAGACATCGGTGAAACCGAAGAGCAATCGGTCGAACGTGTGGTGGATCAATTCCCACGCTTGCGTGTGCTGCTGGACCGCAAAGGCGGTTCTTTGTCGGGGGGTGAACAACAAATTTTGGCCTTGGCTCGGGCTTTGATGCCCAAGCCTTGGTTGTTGTTGTTGGATGAACCCAGTGAAGGGATTCAACCATCCATCGTGCAAGAGATTGGCACCACTTTGGCCAAGCTGCGCGATGAATACGGCTTGGCACTGATCATCGTCGAGCAAAACCTCGATTTGGTGTTGGATGTGGCGCACCGGGTGGCGGTGTTTGAGCGTGGCGCCATCCTCAAAGAATTGCACGCCAGTCAATTGAGTGGTGGTGGATTGAGCGAGTTGCTCGGCATGGGGTCTGCCCGCATGACGCATTCACCCCATGCGCACACGCAGAAATCGACTGAACACCCAAGCGCCAAATCCTCACCACCACCTGCCAGGTCCACACCAGCGGCAACGCCTGTGGTACACCACGACAACACCGAACACCACCGTCACCACGGTCTCCCATCTTCAACACCATCTGTCAACAAGCGCTCACCATCAAGCGCCACCGCATCAATGGCCACTGGCCCCGGGGGAATCATGTCTACTGTCAAACGTCCTACTGTCGATCAGATGCACGCCATCGTCGATTCGCTGCACATGAACATGTCATCGCGTGAAGTGGCCGAATACCTCGAAATCATGGAAGGCACATTCCAGTCCTACGACCGCTTGACCCAGTTGCCCGACAACTTGCCACCGGTGCGCTATCCACGCACCCCTGGCATCAAGCCCAGCCAAGCCGACAACCCCTTGAATGCCTGGGCGGTGAAGAGTGAAGTGCGCGGCGCTGTGCATGGCCCATTGGCTGGCAAACGCATCGTCCTCAAAGACAACGTGTGTTTGGCCGGTGTGCCCATGATGAATGGCGCGTCTTCACTGGAAGGCTATGTGCCCGATGTGGACGCCACCTTGGTCACGCGCATTTTGGACGCGGGCGGCACGATTGTGGGCAAAGCCCATTGCGAGTATTTTTGCTTGTCCGGTGGCAGCCACACCAATGCAGCCGGCCCCGTGCACAACCCTTACCGCTATGGCTATTCAGCCGGTGGATCTTCTTCAGGCTCCGCCGCTTTGGTCGGCGCGGGTGAACTGGACCTGGCCATCGGCGGTGACCAAGGCGGTTCAATTCGCATGCCCGCCTCATGGTGCGGCATTTACGGCATGAAACCCACGCACGGTTTGGTGCCTTACACCGGCGTCATGCCCATCGAAGCCACCATCGACCATGCTGGACCCATGACGGCCACGGTGGCCGACAACGCCTTGTTGCTCGAGGTGATTGCCGGTGCCGATGGTTTGGACCCGCGCCAATACAGTCCCCGCGTCGACCGTTACACCGCCGCTTTGGGGCGGGGCGTGTCTGGTTTGCGTATTGGGGTATTGCTCGAAGGCTTCAACCGCGCAGACAGCGAGCCCGATGTGGACCACAAGGTGCGTCAAGCCGCCGATCGTTTGCGATCCATGGGTGCGATTGTGGAAGACGTGTCGGTGCCCATGCACATGG
>JACCDP010908567.1_pt1 | contig 14132 bp, 10 predicted proteins | sample 7445841 | NCBI WGS metagenome assembly JACCDP01 (sample SAMN15323441, study PRJNA562643) | freshwater metagenome | isolation source: river surface water | place: USA:Blue River Watershed | collected 2017-08-17
CAGGAAAAAAAAAAACAACTCTAAAGGCCGTTTCTCTCGTTCAACGTCCGTCTTTGGTCCGGACGATTTCGTCGACTGTCGGACAAAACGGTCTTTATATCACGACGCTCTATCGCGATCTTTTTCTTCGCCGGTCATTACCATGAACCCGGCCGCACGCTACGTTCTTGCGCAAAAACAAAAAAAAGAGAGTGCTACATTAGTCTAAAAGAGGGGGGTAAAGAAAACGATTTAAGAAAGAATGAGACAGAAAAGGAGATGGAGATGGCATTAACAAATGTATCGCGCTTGCAAGAGCTCGCGGGAAAAAAACAAAAAACAAAAACAGGTAGGAGCGCTCAACTCGGGAGTCTCCAACCTGGTCCATTTCCTGTCTTTTACAACGCCTAATTTGCCCAGCGCATCAGGTAGCGGCAAAGGGCACCTTTCTCCGTCTCTTCATCTCGTCCTTGCTGCCTGCGTCTTTTCCCTCCTTTTTCGGCTCTTGAAAATGAAAAATAAAATAAAAAAACACAGTCTTCTTACTTGACGTCATTCAGTGACTCGGATGATTTTCTGCCGTGCGGGATGTCACTTGTCGTTTCTGTCGTCACTTGGCGAATTGTTCAGAGACCGATTATTTCACGTCAACGTCTGTCGGGGTGCCAATTCACTTTCGCCGATTCTTCGTGCAGCGTCAGAAAATAAAACAATCAACTTTTTAGTTTTTTTCACAACCGCACGCAAATCTATCGAGTCAACGTCTTACATCACGCGCAGTTGGGAAACTTCATTCTTGTTCTAAATATCGCGCCGGGTAGTACATTTGTTTTCATTGACCAGCACTAGAAAATAATTTATATTTTAAAAAAAGGGAAAAAGGCTTTTGATGTTTCTTTTTTTTTAAATCCACAGGATAATAGAAGCGATTTTAAATGGGTAGAAAGCGATGACAAGCTCTGAGAGTTGACTAGGCAGATTGTATGTTTATCGTTAGTAATGGGAAAAAAAGAACGAACCGAATAAGTGTCGGAGGAAACTTCATTTCAAACAATTCAGCTGCGAGCTAAAATGTAATTGTCTCATCAGAAACGGACACGATGATCCCGTCCGTTGCATCTTTTCCCAAGATGACGGCACGACAGGTCCCTTAATTCATGTATTCTCGTGTAGGACGACGACGAAGACGACGACGGCGAGTTCTATTGTTGTCGAGAGCCCTTTCATCTTATCCTCAGATATGAGAATACCAAAATGAAGAGATAGAGCCGGAATTCGCGGAGAGGTTGTTAGCACAGGTGAATGGCAGGCCAGCGTGAGTGGCTTCCTATCTAAAAAAACCACTCCCAAGGAAGAGGTTAATTACGACGAGGCGCATTGAGGTGGGAAAAGGCAGTCAGGACGATACTCATAGAGTTCTCTTCTTCCACGCTTAGATGCGTAGAGCGAACCGCCGTGCGTGTAATCATAGTCAGCATACTACCAAGATGCCCTTATACGAGGCTTAAGGTGTCTCCAGGTCTCAATTGATGCGATTTAGATGGTAACACCATACGAAAAAAAATATATATAAAAAAAATTCAAAAAAAAAGAAGAAGAATCTCGAAAGTGAGAACTGCCGTTGACGCCACCGCGGCCGCCGCCACCGCTGAATACTTTTACATGTTTTCTATTGAGCCGGCAATAAAACAACTTAGAGTTCCATGTTACTTTTCGGTCGTCGTCGTCGTCGTCGACTTTTCAACTTCTCTCACGGCGAAAAGGTCGACCAAGAAGGTTACGCTGTATAGTCAAGAAACGTCGACTCACGCGATTTCCATCCATTGCGCTTCACCCTTTTAGTGAAAGTAAGAAAAGGCACAATTTAAAAACACCCAAAAGAAAACCTATCAAATTTCCCAGAGTGCCTACGAAAAAGGATTTTTCGCTCCCATTTTACCTCCATTTTCGGATGCCAGACAAACTTGATGAGATTTAACAGGCGCGACTAGACGAGGTTGAGACATTTACTTTCTTCCGATATTGAACTTGCGGTTTTAGCAGCTTGGCAATTTCAACAGTTTCGAAAGGAACTGCATCAAGTCACGAAAGAGAGGTCCACTGTCACTAAGTGGTCCGCTCCATAAAGGCGAAAAAAAGGTCCACGTTTTCTTGTCTCTGTTTTTGCCGCCGATGAGGAAAAAGAGAAACAAAACAAGGAGCAAGGCTGCGTCCTTGGCGTGCTACCTGTGTCCAATGATGACGAAGAGAAAAGTCATAGATAAAGGTGATGAAACCGAGGGAGAAGGAAGGAAGGTGAACGGCCGCACGCTCCTCGCTCCCGTTCTTCCAATATATTATGCCCGTTTCCCAAGAGTTATCCGGAATCCCGGCATGTCAGTTTCTATTTACCTCGTCTGTTTCTTTTTTTTTTAACGGTTGAGAACATTCACGCCGTTCTTCAATTCAGTTTCTTTTGTTATTATCGGACACTAGAAAAAAGAACAAGCACACATCAAAAAGAAAACAAACAATAATCCTGTTCTGGTTACTTTATTCCTTCTTTTTTGTGTGTGTTAGTTTTCTTATCTTTTTTTTTTATTATTGTTTGTATATTTACTTGATTTAATTTCGGGGGTATGTGGGGTTCTTTTTCCCTCGGTACCACTCATAAAAAAAAAGAGCGAGAGATAAAAAAGATAGGTAAGAAGCAGTGACTGGGTTATTTAATTGCTGCGCAGCTGCGTGTGTGTGGAACGGGAAAACGAGTCGGAGAAAATAATAAAGAGACTCTCTCTCCCCCTCTTTTTCTCGACTTCTACAATAATACAAAGGCCGGTAGGAAAAAAAAAAACAAGTGACCGAAAGATTCAATTGCGATATCAATCGATCGGAACGCGCATCACCTCATCGCTGTCGCACACAACAAACAAAATATGACTAACGGGATCGAAGCGGGTGAGCAACGTTTTATGTTTCGACATCGTCATCATTCGATTGTTCGGCCGATGATGCTGCTGCTGTTGCATCGTTTTCTCCTCTCTTCTTCATTCACGAATCGCCGTTAAAAAAAAAAGAATGGCGGGAAGTTACAAATCGTTAGAACGCATCAGAGAAGACGGGGAAACGTAGCTAAATCATCGCTGGCCCCGTTTTGCGTTGACAATTCCCTTTCTTGTTCCCTACCATTTCCTTTTAATTAGTACTGTTTAATCTCTTCGCTTTCTTCGTGACTTGCAACCGCGAGGGAATGATTCCGATCATCCGTGACCGCAGCCTTCACCTGGATGTCACGCTCCGACTATCTCTCTATCTCCTCCATTTTAGAAGGGAATTTTTGCGAATAAAAAAAAAGAGAGACCTAAAAAAAAACCTGACAGGCGACTCCATCTTTTCCTGGGAATGTCGCGATTGAAATGCTGATTCGTTACAGCTAGTGAATTGCTTTCAAAGTTGTTTTGTGAGTAAAGAAAAACAAGAAGAAGAAGAAGAAAAAAAACATGGGAAATTCGACGTGTCTCTTTTTTCTTTGTTGAATTCCATCGACCGTGTAAATGGACAAGTTTTTAAAAAAAAATTTTCCAATGCAAAAACAATTCTGCATCCATTTTAGTTTTAAAGAGCTTTAGGACGCATAATCGAGTTCAGTGGAGAAAAATCTTTATGGCTAAAATGCGTTTAGTTAACGGACCCCGTCGTCCTATTTAACTTTTACTGCAGCGGTATTATAGGACGACAAGGAGTTTGGCGCACTCAACACAGGAGAGAAACAAAAAAAACCGAACTTGAACGAGACGACAAGAATCGTGAAACAGTCACTTACTTTGTTTCGTTTTTACGTGCTGCGCAGAGCTCCAGATAACGACTCGTTCCATCGTCGCCTATTTGAGCATACGTAGATCGAAACTAATAGTGGCTTCCCGGTCTGAATTGTTTACCATCTTCCCGGTCTGGTGTTTTGGTTAAACAGTTTACTCCTTCCTATCTCTCGGCTGTTGTGTCTTTTTTTTTCATAATTACCACTGGGAGAAATGAAGGCAGTTAAAAACTCGAAACGATACCACATGTCGTCCTCTCTCGGACGCAAACTGACTTGGTTTTTATTCCGGGCTTTGTTTCGAACTACTCAGATTAGCTTCGCACACAGATGGGCCCTCCATATTTCTTCTTCTATTTTCTAAATCCCGATCGTGAAACTCGTCATGCATCCAAGCCATTCTTTTGGCCCGTAATGTGAAACAAAAGTAATATAAGAGAACCAAAGAAACGGCAGCAAAGTTCAAGGCGAATCCGGGTGATGTACGCCAGAAATAACTGCGGTGGCCAGCAGACGGCTGCGGCCACGTGACTTGTCGTCGACGTTGCAAAATTTAGTCTCGATCGTGCCCCATCATTTCGTTCTGCCTCTCTCTCGCTCCCTGATTGCGAATTCTCTATGTAATGTCCGTATTTTTAAGAGTCATAAAAACAACACCAAGCCCTGTAATCTTCTGGTCCAGACGACTAGACTCGATTGGTATTTGTATTTCAGGTTTTTTTTCCTTTTCTCCAGCATTCCTTAATGCAACGCAGGACTATTCCTAATCTTGTGCGTGTTTTTGTTTTCTTCGTACAACAAACCGACTAAACTCGTGAACTCTGTTGACCGAAATAGAAAATAGGACCCCCGGAGCTAACGCGATGGTGCGGAATGATAACGTCTTCCATAATATACGCCATCTCCAATAGAAAACAATCAGTGTACAGAGAGACCATAGTCCAACCTCCCATTTCACCTGTCGTTAACACTTTGTTAATCATCGACTGGAGCTAGATCACGACTGAACATAAGTGTAACTCTTTCTCTCTCTCTTATCTCACCCGGCATTCCGGGCCGGCAGCCTTGAAGGGTCAACTGGGGGAAAGAAAAGTGGTGCCGACCCTGAGCAAGGACGCGAGGTTGTTGGTGGCGTCGGCGGCGGGTATAGGAGTTCCTCTCTTCTGCCCCCCTCGGCGCGAATTGGATGGTATAAAACGTTTTTAAAACCGGCTCACAACAGTTGCTGTCTATGCGCAATGGTTTTCGCCTTCTTCCTTTTCGCGTTCGGCGGCCATTTCTCTCTCTCTCCCTTACTTACCTGGTGGTCAGATTGATGTTTGCCTTCAGGTGGGTGAGACTTAAAAGCAATCGTCGTGAAGAAAGAGAAGCAATTCAAGTCTGTTTAATGGACCTAAAACAACAAGTAGAGCTACTACTACAATCATACTGCAGCACAACTCCAGTTTCCTTCAATTGTCATTTACATTCTTTCTTCCTCAATCTCTTTTCTTCGGCGTACGCCGTACTTGTTTCTTCGTATTTCTTTTCTCCAGTAATAATGCTTGTATTTTATATTCATTTCGGCCCGCTTTAGGATTATGCTGTTGTCAGTTCTCCTGATGGTAATGAGTGGTTGTCAGCCGAGCTCCGCCATTCCCCGGCTGAACAACGCTATGCTGTGGAAGCGGTTGGGTCTCAATCGAGCAATTGGCGGCGACCGGCCGCAAATCACATCCAGCAAGAAGAAAGGCGAGTCGACCGTGTACTTCATCAAACTACCGCCACAACCTCACTACTACATCCCACTCAATCTCCTGCCATCATCCGGCTCCGGCGGCTACCAGCAGAAGAACACGCCAGATCCATTCGAAACGGTAACTAACATTAGACTTGCTTTGTAGCCGTTTCATGGGAGAGCTACTCTCGTACTGTACCTCATCGGATATGAGACTGAACGGTCTGGAACGAATCGTTTCGTTCCGTATACATAAAGGGGAAACCCGTCATTAAAGCATTTTCATCAATGATCTTATTGATTGACGCGATTAGGTGTCGGTCGACTTCACGGCCAACGGGAAACCGGAGAATGTTTACCATTGGAATCTACCCTTGGGTGTGACTATGCCCACGACGGCACACAGTCCACTTTCTACTTCGTCAACGACGACGACGACAACGACGACAACAACTACACCACAACCGCCATCTTCGACACGATTGCCGTTCAATAATAAAAAGCCCTACCGCCATAGTTACTACAATAACGGCAAACCTCATAAGTTATATTTCGTCAAACCCTCTTACGGTGTCCCATCGACGCCTAACTCGACGCCCATTTCCACCACGAGCACGTCGACCGTCAGCAGCAATACCATCGCAGAGCCGGCGGCATCACCGTCGTCCAACGCCAGGGTCGCCAACAAGAAACTTCAATTCAAGAAGAATTTCTACGGCAATGGAAAACCCAATCAGCTCTACTTCGTCCAGCCATCGTCCCATTACAGCTCTCATTCCGTCTAATTCTTCTTTTCGTCCTCCAAGCTCTCTCTCTCTCTCTCTCTCTGATGTACCCCGTTGTTTATTTTTTATTTTGTAAGTTATTATCTCTAGCATGCCTTTAGCGAAACAAAAAAAAGCATAGTAATAATAAAGCGCGCGTGCAAACAGCGTAGAGGTTTCACAATTTCGACGGCTTCAAGTGTTCATCATTATTAAAATTAAACAACAACAAAAAAAACGACCCATTTTGTTTATTCCCCCCCCCCTCTAACGCCATTTCACTGGATGTTCTGTGTACATAAACGGTGGAATACACTTGTTATTTTCGTTACAAAATAAAAATAAAAAAAAATTTAACAAAAATTCAACAAAGTTGAATGTCTTTTTCTTCTAAAAGCGGGGGGATTAGTGTATTTTCTAAATCTCGGCACGTTGTCATCGAATGAACTCAAATAATTAAAAAAAAAATGGTTTGAAAAAAAAAGCGAAATCGAGCATCAAAGGGCAAACTATAACCGGCAAACGGAAATAATAATAAAAAAATTAAAAAACAAAACAAAAAACACAAAAAAAGAGAAGGGAAATCAACCACTTGGACAACAGCCAACACCTCCAATGTCAACACTGGGATGCCGATGGGAAAATATATTAAGTCTCACGGTAATCTGTTTATTGAAAAAAAAAAAACAACTAATACGACACACGAACAGGACAACATCGGTGATTAAATAGGGCATGTTTTTTGGTTCTTTTTTTCAATAGAATTTTTGGAATGGAATCAATCAAGTGGAATCGTATCGAGCTTCATTTAACGTCGGATGAATTGAGCCCTCTTGAGTTTTGGATATATACTGTGGAGGATATCCAAGTAATTGGGCGGCCGGTAGGGAGCCGGGGCGGAGTAAATACCACCCGGTTTGCCGTTAAACACGAAAGGACCTTTGATGTTGATGATGCGCGAATTGGTGCGCGTTGGTCTGCGTGTCGTGGTCGACAACGAATCTGATGGCGTTTCCGTTGTGGTTGTAGTGGTCGTCTCGTCGTTGATGCCCGGCCGTCTGGTAGTAGCCACAAAGATGGGCGACTGTTTGAAGAAGGGAACACTGTCGTCTCTGTGAGGCGTCCTGGCCGCCGATACGAAGGCGCTTGCCGGCAATTTGATGTAGTAAATGGGTGAGTTCTCCATCTCGCTCAGCTTTTTACTGGAACCAAAGTTACTCGCCCTGGAAGAGGACGTCTTGGCCTTGCCGTTCGGGTAAACTTTGGCCGGTTGTGGCTTGGCCTTATGAGACTTGGCCGTTGGCGTTTCACTGGTCGTTGACGCGTCCGTCGGGGTCGTCGATGGCTCTGTCGCGGTTGTCGTTGCTTCTGTCGTCGTGGTCGTCGGTTCCTCCGTCGTCGTGCTACTGGGAGCTTCTGTTGTGGTTGTTGTAGTTGTGGTCGTCGAACTGGAAAGATGGGGGTTAATGCTCACTTGGATGGGCCCGGTCAAGCTATTATTGAAATTTCTCGAAAAGTAAATCGATCCGGCTGGAAGTTTAATGCGACGGATTTGACTCTCCTTGGAGACGGGAGAGGCCACCGCGGGGCTCGTCTCGATCGCTACTGGAATTGACAGGTGGTGTTCTTCATGTGCAATGATCGGGATGACTTCTTTCTTGGTGCTGCTGGAGTGATTCAGCTGTTGCAATAGTGTCGCCATAGAGACGCGTTTGATGGGACTCGATCCGCCGATTTCACTCTTCCTCGACGACGAATGCACCGGGTCGATGTCATCGCTGTTCTTAAATGATTTGGCAGGGGGGCGCCAGTAATCTTTGTTGAACAGGTCACCGGCCCGGAAAACGCGTAGGTTGGTGAACTGGGCATGGGCTTCGATGGCCGTCGTTAGGCAACAGCAAAGGACGGACAAAGCCAGCAGGAGCCGTAGCGGTGTTCCCTTGACAGCGCACCTGCGTCATAAAGGAACGACAAATAGATGCAAAAAAAAAAGAGACCATTTTTAGTCGTCGTAATGGACGCTCTCATTCTTGTTTCGTATCAATAGTGACAACGCGACATGAAGGCCGCTAAAGCGCTGGAGCGCCGAACGCGTAAATTAACTGGCGAAATAATTAGCTTAACGAACTCGGAACGAAAAGAAGAAAAAAAAACGCAAGAAAAACAGACGGTAATTTTCCCGTTAAGCGAAACGAAAGAGAAAAGGCCAATGTCATTCGGTCGGGAGTCTATTTGTTTCACAGGAGGTCCACTACGCTACTATTTGGCTGGCCGACCGAAGGGAGTGTCATCCCCGCAGCGTGACAAATGATGTGCCGGATCGGGGACTTACCCAACCGGTCCGCTTCCTTTCCCAATCATTTTCGTACACTATTCGCCAGGCTCCTGTTCCGTTCATTAACGACAGCCAGTACACCGAGAAGGAGGAAGAAGAAGAAGAAAACAGAACATGAGTTGATTACGAAACAAATTGAAAGCATTCTTTCCCCGGGGAAATAAAATCTGTCTGTTAAATAATTTATTATCTCTGCCGAAGAAAAATGGATAAACATTTCCGAGAGAAAAAAAAAACACCGTTATGAACGCACTGGAAACTACGTTTCCCCCCTTTCATCCTCTTCTTCTGCCGTACAACAATTTTTTGTTGTTGTGCTGTAATGGCATAGCATTTGCGGGTGTTGTGATTTCCGTAGCGGCACGCGGACGCAGAATGAAGTACCGCCTACTGAGACTGGACGCGGCTAATATAGACTTGAATGCTGCGTGCTCCGCCATCCGTCAAAAGCAAGGACAATGACCATTATCGAGTGGACAGTAGCAATTAGAGTTAAGAGGTCACGTAGCATTCCAGTCTCTATCTCCTGGTCGTAGACGGTAATAATTTGGCGACGAGACTTGTCACGTCATGACTGTCAGACGGAGATGCCATTTGTTTCTTTTACCATCAACAACTCTTTTTCGTATTAGACCCGGTGATGTGTTCCAGACCACACACTAAATACCCCCCGTTTTTTTTTTTTGCGCCCGTCTCATACCGTCTGTCGGAGTCGATGTAAAACCACACCAGGTGTCAATCAACCAGTCGCCGATGATGGCTAGCGGGGGGAAAGCGGTGCTAAAGACGCTGATATGGCTCCTAGCTGGCACCGACGCCGCCTTGAGGAACAAATTGACGGCAAACAACAAATCGCGCGTCAACAAAACAGACATCTGTCATTCGTCTTCTTTTTTTCTAAAGTCCAAGCGCGCTAGTATAGCGTACGAGGCAGAACAAGCAACGTCGGTTCTTCGATGCAAAGATTAGGACGGGAACGCGCTCAGGGGCCCTCTCTTCGGCCGACGAGCGCACCTGCTGGTGTCACGGAACCGGCCGACGAGCCCGAGGGTTCTTCTGTCCGTCCTCCTGTTGTTCCGAGAATCTCAAAGCGAATAGTTTCTTGGCCCCTCATATTCCTATTTACTCATGTCAGTTCTTGGACTACTCTACCTACGTAATTTCATATAGGTAATCACAAATCAGAGAAAAGAGTTCCTCCCCTATTGGGCTAGCTGCTGTTGCTCCTCTTCTTTTTTTTTTTTTTCCTCGCTTCTCTGCGACGGCGTGGATGCCGAGCTGCCGTGAATAGGTGTAATGACTTGGCAGAGAACTTGAGCGCGTGAATGTATATACATATGTACACGTAGACTCTGGTAATAGACGCTTCTTTCTCGCTAGATGACTCCTTCTATGTTCATTTTTATTATTGTCGTTGCCCGGTCCCGGAGACGCCGCTTGTAATCTCTATTTACGATCGGAATCAAAAGCCGAGACCCCCCGTCGCTCAAGGATTTATTATTTGTATACAATGATGATTAAGGTCATTCACGTGTAGGGAATAACGAAAAGATCCCGTCAGAAAAAAAAAAGGAAAAAAGAAAAATGAAAGAAAATAGATAGAGAAGAAAAAGTGATCGTAAACGAGAATTGTTTTTCATTTCCGAAAAAAAAATACAGCAGTGATGAGGCGGTGAAAGGTAACGACATTCAATCTCTCTAGGTGATCACACGGGAAAGAAATTAGGGGAACGACGGTAGCGTTAAGAGGTAGGAGGGAATGAATAGTAGCTGCTAACTCTCTCAGAAAGAAAATCGACTTCTTTTTCATGCATGATTGTAGCTGTCCCTTATGCAAGATGGTTAAAATTTATGTTAAGATTTTCTACCAAAAAAAAAAAAAATTAAATTTCCCTCGCATTACATTCCTTTCTTTCTCTCTATCTGCGTAGTATCTCCTATTCGTTCTAATGAGGGTCTTGGCGTATTATATTTGTTACCTGTATCATTTCACCCGTAAATAGATAGGCAACATACCCCCTCTAAGAAATGGGCGGGCGCTTGCTTAGGGGGTGTGAGAAAAGGGTTTTTCTCTCAAATCCGTTGCATCCCAAACGGCCAGGGAAAATTCAATTAGTAATTACATCAAATACAGTCCTGGTGAGTTGGGAAAATTGTTAGAAATATGGGGGAAAAGACGGCGATATACGAGCCGGACTGCTGGTGTAATAGGAGAAATTCGTTACGTTCTCACCCCCTCGGGGATAACTTGCTTGGTGTCTAAAGTTATTTGGATAAATAGAGGTCAAACCAGAAGCAATTACGCATGGAAAATGATCATGATCCGGGTGTCCCGCTTTTTCTGGATTCTCCTAGACGCTGCGCAGTTGTTTGCCCCAATCGGACATTTTTACATTCTTTTCGAGTATTTGTCTTGGAAGAAACTCGAAACGAAAATCATCCGGAATTACGGCTCGGAACCCGGATCGTGCGCGCTCCAGTTGAATACGAAATGAGGCGCCGACAGCGGCGAATGTAAATAAATAAGTATCGGGCGACCCGATTCGAATCATTGGATAACGACCTGCGCATCAAACGGGAATGAAGGTGCCACAGAATGATGAGAATGGGAGCGATAGAATCAACCAGGGGTCTCCGGATACTTAAGAATGATGTTGCGTAGGTGCCAAAGTCAACCACCTGCGATTGCATCTAAAACTGTTCTATACACGATGTTAAAAATTGCATCACCATTGACGACGCGCAACTCGCTAGAAAAAGACCAATCAAAATTCCTCTTCTCTTTTTAGTCCTTTGTTTCATTTCTTCACGACGGATATGATAATTTCGAAAAACAAAGAGTGATCAAAAGAAAAGTTGGGGAGTTTTTCGGCCACATCGTCCAGTGTAACGCCTATTCCAGGCGGCTAATGATGATTGAGAGCAAAATCGGGGCCTCCATTTGTTATCTTTTCTCCTTTCATTGGCTTTCTCATATTTCCTTTCTGGAAGTAAACAGGCGTTGGTCGTATACGAATTATATATTATATACGAATCGTGTCGACGTCACGTTACCTGCACAATCAAATCGTGTGTGGGCGGGGGTGTTAGACTCTGCTTATGTAAATGCTTCTACAGCATCGACACGTCGCCGCCACGTCCGTGAGAGAGAAGCGTCCGTAACAAAAACCACTGCGCACCGCGCGTCTATTCAACCTTGGCCGCTCAATTTTCAACTTGGTAATTTCTTATCGGATGGTGATTTCAAAGCTTCAAACACTTCGAGCATAAACGTTTCTTTAATAAAAGTATTAAAGGAGAAAATAGACGCTATTTTCTTTTTGGTTTTCTTTCGATTTCCTCCAATCAGCGACGCCCCGCTGTGCGAGATCGGACAATGAAGACGATTGTGTCGGCAAGTTGACTGCACTGTTTGTCTACGGCGCATGGAACAATTGCGTGGCCTTGCCCTCAGCCCTACACATGTGTTTGTTGATCGCCTTCTCGGGCAACACAGTAGGGGATTCCTTTTTATTTTCAAAAATGATTGAAAAGAAGGAGTTGTAAAATTCAATAACGAGAAAAAGGAGTAAGAATGATACGTCAAAACTAGAATTTCTGGTCAATCGATCGTTCGAATTCCCATGGACTTGGGGAAAAGATGGAAACAAAAAACGACAACAACAAACAATCGGATTCCATTTCACTTGTGACGATGCAATCGGAGAAACAGGTGGACTTTGAATACCTGTTTGTCGACGCCTTCGTTTTCCGACTGTTTATATTTGAGGTTGAAAGCAGTTTATCCTAATCCTTCAAACTCGGATTTCGATCGTGACAGAATCAAAATTTTATTTAAAAAAAAATTATTATCGGATTGGAAAAGTCGGGACTAAGAGTCGGTGCCAAGATTCATAGATGGCGGCAGGCATCGAGCGAACTCACGCGGGACCGGAGGAATTCGGCCGTTATTCAGCTATGGCGGGAGTTATATCGTGACAGTCGCGCCATGCAGCGGTTCAATTTAAAGTTGTTTTGGGAAGCGATTTGACTTTGTTTTCGTTATAAGGACAAGAATTATATCTTTTTAAGCTTGAATCGTAACGCGCTATAGTCGACGTCGGTCGTTTCATGAATTTACGGGCATAAAAAAACCAAGAACAAGCCAAGCTTTCAGTACCAGACGCCGGCGACGTTCTTTTAATGGCAATCTCGAAAATAAGATTTTGGTAAATGACGTCGTAACGTAGCCGTAGTTTTTTTTATACACGCTGCTTTGGGAACGGATGGCGTTAGTTACGGATTGTAACACCTCGGATCCAGGTGGAGATTCCATTGAAACAGCAGCATGGTTTATACATAAATAGCTCGCTACTATTTAAATCGCATTTTTTTTTTACTATTATTTGTTTCTTACAAGGTTGTTTGTTTAGATGGCAGGGCAGATCGAAGAAAAAAAGATAACGATCCAGTAGGCGATTTCTTCAAAATTGGTTCTTTCTATTAGCGAATCCATTTCATCCCGTTGCTTCGGGGACATGTCAGTCGTTGAACTACACAAGTCCGCCGTCGTCATGGGTACGGCGTACGGCCTTTCCCATCGCCGACTGGTAGGAATTGGCGCGCGGTTCAAAGAAGCAAGAATGAGGTTGTTTCTAGAACCGTTCATGCACCAACGAAAGAGAATCACCGACCCGAACCGAGTTTATTTTCCCTCTTTTGCCCATCATCTTCGGCCCTTCTTTATTAAGCTGAAGACATCAAATACATAAAAGGATAACAAAGGAGCCCAAAGAGACAAGAAACGCCAAGCATCAATGCAGACATGTTTTTTTTTCTTTGGAGGACAGAGTGCTGGGCAAACAGACAACGCTCAAGTAGCACTCTCAGAACCCGGAACCATCCTTTGATAACTTTGCCGGTATTAACGGGCGAGAGTATGTAAACCATTATGTGTGCGATCGTTGGTATTTCCTCATCGGAACGGATCCGCCCAGTTTTCCTTTTCCTTTGAAAGACTCCGCTCGAGATGATGAGTCGCTAACGACTTCACGGCTGATTGGAATCGGCGTTGTGTTTGAGCAACACGTTTCTCGAAGAGAAAACTTTTCTCTCGCCGCTTTTGAGTTTTACATCGCTACGTAAAGTGTGTTTATATCTTGTAGAATAAGAGAATGGAGAAATGGAAAAAAAACCGGGGTAACTACCCGTTGAAATAACTGTTGAGCCGCGTATTCAATGACGGAGACGAATAAAACTAGCAAACGGCCAGCCTTCTAGGTCGTCCAGCTTCCGTATTTGGGTACACTGGGTCAGTGCATCGTTTTCGAAAACTAAATTGTTTGTTCTATGCCTTGTTCCAGTTGGTCACATGGCGGCGGTGAAAGATATTCAAAAAGGAGCTAGGCTATTCCAGACGCATCCCCCATAAGGTAGAGAAAGAGAGAAAAAGAAGAAATACAACAGATTAAGAAGAGATAAAAAGGCGAGAAAGCCCAGCAATAAAACGACTCCAAACGAGCGGGAAGACGGCCCACCGCTAGCCGCTTCTATATGACGGGC
>JACCDP011393001.1_pt1 | contig 14130 bp, 11 predicted proteins | sample 7445841 | NCBI WGS metagenome assembly JACCDP01 (sample SAMN15323441, study PRJNA562643) | freshwater metagenome | isolation source: river surface water | place: USA:Blue River Watershed | collected 2017-08-17
GATGGAAGGTCAGGCGCCGGAAGGTGGCCTATGAATGGCGGCTTGAAGTCGTTGGCCCAGTCTACCAGGATATCGAACCGCTCAAGAAAGAAGGAGTCATTTTCGAGCGCAGCGGGTATCAGGGTGGTTTTTTCTTCCCGGCGAATCAGCGCCAGGAAATTTTTACAAAGTTCGTAGCCCGCCGCCCTATTGTCGAGGTTCTCACCAGTACGGATGAAGAGCAGATTGGGGAGACGGTTGCCCCGTATCCCAAGGTCCAGGAACCGTCTGGGCCTGATGATCAAGAAGGAGGAGCCTATGCCGAACGAGAGGACGCCTCAGATACCACCCGCGCCCTCGCCAGCGCCACCTTTGGCGACCTTGAGCGCGCCGCCAGTGGACGAGGAGTATCCACTGTCACAGGACGAGTGGGCCCTATTCCTGTCCGACTACCAACCGGTGGTATCCAGGTCGTCGCGAAAGGGATTCCGTCCAACGATGTCATCGACAGCCTGCGCCAGACCGGTCGCGCCACCTTTCTCGACAAAACCATAACCTCTGCGGCCGATGTGGCGGTTCTTGGTCAGGTGGTCCGCGATCCACGGATGGAGCGTCTGTTCTGGATCTTCCGGATGCCCGATGGCAAGGTTGTGGATGTCGATGTGGTCTCGTCGCGTTTACCAGCCTCGTCTATGCCTTTTGTGACAAGCGAAGGACCTGCCCGCCGTTCTCACCTTGTGTATCAGATGGGTCGGCGCGTGCGTCGTCTCCAACGCCGCTTCAACCAAAAGATTTCGATTGCGCTCTTGCACAATCATCCCTCTGGCGATCCGACGCCTTCCAGCTCTGATATCGCCATGAGTATGGCGCTGTCACGGTTCGATCGCGGTTCAAAGCTGGCACGTGCCCTGGGTATGCGTGGCTTGCCGATTGACATGCATGTGGTTATTGATAGTGGTAGGTACGCGGTGATGCAGGCCTCTCAGGATTTCCGCCCGGAGGTGTTGCAGCTTCTTCCGCATTCGTCTCCGACGTCCGAGGAAGAGTCGCAGGCTGTGTATGCCGGATCGGCTGACCTAGGCCGTGATCCGTTCTTGCGCCCAGATGTTCCCCATCCCATCCTTGGGTTGCCGGTTTATCAAGCGCGGGATGTTCTTAAGGTTGCAAACCTCCTTGGCTCTGCCGAACACATGGTGTCCTTGCTGTTTCGGAGTTCGAAAGGGCTTGTGCGGGGCGTCCTGCAGGTGCCACAGAACTATGTGGCGTCTCTGACGCATTTTGCCAATTACCTACGCGGCCAAAAGCGTCTCTTCGGGGCATCGGAAGTGATTGCTTACTATGGCCAGCCGCCGAGCGATACGCTGCGTGAAGCGTTGACAGAGCATACGAAGTCCGGATACCTTCTTGATGCGGTCTTCCCTCGAGGGAACTCCCCCGATTCTGTCCGGACTGCCCTGCCTTCTTTACCGTTTCGTCAACCTCCACTTCCCGGCGGTTTTCGAGTGCGGGAGGAAGAAGCTCCGTATGATGCGCCCCGCGCAGAGCTTGATACCGGCCCCTGGCAGGATATCCGTGACATGTTTACGCAAGGGCTCCTGACCGACGAGCAGGCCCGGCGCATGAAGCTCTTTGAGCGCTTTCCGGAGCTGCTCCGCCCCCCATCGGCCGATGCGGTCGCCGCAGAGCCTTTGCCTGGCGATGCTATTCGCCAGGTGTTAGAGAACGCCTTGCCCGCGATGCAGGCGCAACAACCACCGACACCACCGCCTAGCCCCCGGCCGTCCATTCCTCCAGGGCAGGATCCGCAGTTCAGCCCGGAGTTTGAGGCCTGGTGGCTGCGCAATCAGCAAAAGGCTGAAGAGGGTTTCCGCGAGAAGTTTGCGGTCGTCCGTGATTATGTGGTGGAGCACAGCCGCGATTTCCCACACTTGCCGCATACGGCACAATTTGCCCCGCTCCGCTTTGCGCTTCTGAATCTCAAGCGCAGCAAGGGGATTGTCGGCCGTAAGGCCGATGAAAGCATTCATGGTATTACGAAAGCCCTGACGCCCGCTGAGTTTGATGTGTTCGCCCGCGTGGTCTACCTTCGTGATCTGAATGAAGATGCTGCCTTGATGCAGGAAGACCCGCTTCGTGCGCTCCAGCTCCCCGAGGGCTTTACCATTGAGAGCGTGGCGCAGGACCTGGCCGTTGCTGAGCGGCTTGCGGAACAGATGCCGCGCGTGCAAAGTGCCATCACACAACGGCGTCTTGTCTGGGACACGCTCCGTGCGGATTACCTGGCGGCCATGCGGTCTATCGGGTATGACCCGTCGGCGAAGATGCGCCGGAAGGAGTATGTGCGCCACCTTGTGCAGGACTATATCAAGGCGCACGGGGTTTTTGGGACAGGCAAGCGCCTGAAGGTTCCCAAAGGCCGCGGCTTTCTCCGGGAGCGCCATGGCGGCGTCGACTACCTGACGAACTACATTGAGGCGGAGCATGAGGTCATCGCCCAGATGTTGATGGATATCGAGATCGCCCGGGTCATCGCGATGGTGCAGCGCACCTATGATGCCGCCCCAAAACTCAAACATCAGGCGATGCTTCTCAACAGTACGAAGATGCAGCAGTTTCTCGAAGAGCTTGGCCAGTTTGCCCAGCAAGAAACATCTGGCGTCGCTCTGGATGGCACAGAGATGAGTGAGGAGCTACGTCTCTACAAAGAGGCGCACTATGAGGAAGTGTTCACGCTCGCAGAAATGGCGGTGAATGAAGACTTGCCGGATAACGGCCGCTGGCGCAATCTCATTACCGCGCTCAAGGCCTACCACGTTCAGAATGCCAAACTGACGACGATCCTGGCGGCGCGCAAACGGGGCGAAACCCCTGTTCCCCTGCCCATCGAAGTCCCACTGCCGCGTTGGGCACAGCAGCAGTTGTTGCACTATGCGGCCTGGTTGGCTCGTGATGCCACAAAGATTCCTGCAGGACTGGAAGGTGCCAGGCTTCTTGCTGGGGCGAATACGCTGCGTCAGGGGGTGGAGTATGTCCATTGGGAATCGTTAATCCCAGATGATATGGAGACCTGGCAGCCCGATGAGGGGCGTGCGTTCTATCTCGCCTATACGATTCCTGAAAAGATTGCTGAGGAAGTCTTCGTCGACGCAGTGGCCAAAGCGGTGCATCTTGAGCCGAAGGATGTGCGGCGCACGCTTGCCGTTGGCAAGGATCGCCGCAAGTATGTCCTTCCTAAAGAGGTGGCCGCGACGCTCAATGACCTGTTCGTCGGACTGGAGCGCTCTCCAACTCTGGGGATATTTGAGGGAGCAGTCAATGCCTGGAAGGCGAATGTGTTGCTGGCTCCACACCGTGTGCTCTCGTACAACCTACGCAATATGCTTGGAGATACGCAGGCCGCTGCGATTGGGAACCCGCACACGTTTCGGTATTTCCCTCAAGCGTTGCGTGAACTGTTTGCCTTGCACTGGCGAGGAGAATGGACACCGCCGCTGCGCCGGTATATCGACGATTTTGGGGGCTTTGAGACCACGATGCACAGCATTGAGCTGCGCGATTTGGAGCGCATGGTCCGGCTTGAGAATCAGCTCGAAGCCCGGTACGGGCCCGTGCATCTCATGCCCTGGGAACTCGTGAAGAAGGTCTGGAAAGGGTATTTCCGTAAAGTGCGTATGCTCACAGATTTCCGCGAGCAACTGTTGCGGTATGCCGCCTACCTTTCGTACCGTGACCAGATGCTCCAGGACGCGCGCGGCCGCCCCCAGAACTTTGGTGCCTCGCTTCCTGAAGAGATTATGGCTATCCAGGATATTGACGCGAGAGCCTTCTGGATGTCGAACCAGCTCCTGGGCGCGTATGACGAAACGTCGGTGCTGGGCCAGAAGCTTGCCCGCTTCTGGATCCCGTTCTGGCGCTGGCAGGAAGTGAATGGCCGGCGCATGTACCGTTTCGCCCGGAATGCCTCGACTCACCCAGAGATCGCTGAGGCCACTGGCCGGAGTGTCCTTGGCCGCCTGGCGCTTCGTGCAAGCCCTTTTCTCCTCGCCCGCGTCGGGACGTTTGCGCTCAAAGCGCTGGCCTTTTGGATCGGCACATCCTTCCTCTGGCACTGGCTGTATCCGGAAGAGGAAAAGGATTTGCCGGAGCATGTTCGGTACCGGCCCCACATTATTATCCCCCCAGGGCGTGACGCCGATGGCAAGGTTTTATACTTTCCACGTATCGATATTACCAGTGACCTGGCCGACTGGATTGGCCTGGATGATGCGCCAAAAGATTGGCATGACTGGATGACGGGCAAGCGGACCATTGCGGAGATTGCGCGCTCCTCGTTAGAGTCTGGGGTAAGCAAGCTGGTGAATAGCGTGAATCCTTACCTTAAAACGCCGGCTGAGTTATTGGCCGGTGAGAGTTACTATCCAGAAATCAGCCGCCCCCGGCCTATCCGTGACCCCTTGCAGCACATTGCTCAGATGTTCAGTGTGGATACTCCCTATGCCTGGATTGCCCAAATCCCTTCTCGTGACCGTCGTTTGCTCGATCGTGCCACAGACCTGCTCGTATACCGCATCGACCCGCATCAGGCCGCGTATTCGGATATGCAGACCCTCAAGTACCAGTTCTTGAAACGTATGGGCAAGGCCGGAGGCGGCGTTGGGAGTGAGGTTACGCCGAAGAATAATGCGCTGTACAATCTGCGCCTGGCGATCCGATACAAGGATGAAAAGGCGGTTCAGAAATATGCCGAGGCGTATATGGGGTACGGAGGGACGCCGAAAGACCTGGTGACATCCCTGCGAAATATGCATCCGCTCAACCGTCTGAACAAGATGGAGCAGATTCTGTTTCTTGGGCAACTGACTGATGAAGACCAGCACCGTCTTGGACAAGCGTATCAGTTCTGGGCCGAGACACTGATGGGGATGGGAAAGACGCCATAAAGAGGAGGGTGCATGTTCACAAAACTTTGGCACGCTGCTATCATGGTTAGCCTTGTCGTTTCATTGACTGAAGCGGCAACGACAGAGTACGCCTGGGACCCATCGACGCTGGCCGATGGCGCAGCCATTCCCGCCGCGGCAGGCGTTGAGTACAAGCTCCATTATGGTCCAAACTCACGTGGGTCTGCACAACGTGGCACCTTCACGTATCCCCAGAATACCCCAGCAACGTCACACACGACCGGGGCTATTACCGTGCCAGGGCCCGCAAACGTTTGCGTCTCCGTGACCGCGGTTGCCACGAAACTTTATATCTGGACCGTTGGCCCAAAGGTCTATGCCATTGCTCCCGGCGAAAGCGACTATAGTAATGAGGTGTGTACCACCTACCCACCTGACCCTGTTCAAGTGCCTGCGCCGAAGAACTTTCGCACCGTCCCAAAGCCATGATTGCCCGCTCTGTTGTTCTTATGATGCTTTGTCTGGCCATCAGTCTTGAGGTGGTGTATGCTGGGACGGTGACGTTTGCATGGGATCGTCCCGTGATGCGCGATGGGACTGCGATCCCATGCGAGGCACACCTCCTCTATCGGGTGTCGTGGGGATCAATCCCTCGAGGGGCGTCGCAGACGTTTTCTTATCCTAATCGCACCCTCCGGACCCCTCTTCGTCGGATTACCGTGTCTGTCCCATCCGGGAAGGTGCGCTATTTCAGTGTCCATGCCTACGTCGGGCAGGATCATACCTGGGAGGTTGATGGGAAAGGGTATGCCCTCAAAGCTGGGGATGGTCTCTTCAGCGAAGAAATCACGGTGACGGTCCCCTAACTAGTTACCCAAGCCGTGCGTAACGACCCTCGCTTCCGCCGTGGGGATATAAGCGTGGAGGTTTGAGCGGCTCGATGCCGCGAAAACATTTGGTGCTGTCCGCTGGTTCTTGAGGCTCCAGCGGACGGGGCACATGGCATGCCCCTGAACACGGTACGGGACTCGGCTGGCTCCTAAGGGCTGGTCGGGAAACAAGAACGTGAACCTTTCTCTGGTTGGTTCCAGGAATCCCCTGGCTGAAGCCAGGGGGAGGATGTCAACGGGATTGTAGGTCAGGAAGGTGTTTTTGCATCACAAGAAACACCTCGTGAGAAATATTCTGACTGCCAAGTGGGATGGCCCCTGGTGGGAGGGTGGTCGTAATGTTCACCGCGTGGGGCGGTGTCCTGGCAATCCGGATGGTCAGACCGACCTGGTTGCCTCGCCCTAGCAGTATCCCCTGGTTGCCGGTGATAACCCCGCTCATTTTGTCTGCACTTGTCACCGCGAAATTCTTTTCGCTTGCGGCCTGGATCGCGACATCGAAGACTTCGTTGTATGATGCGGTCGTCGTTGCTTCTCGGACCATCGGCTTCACGCAGCCTGTGACTGCCAATGTGATGAGCATAGTGGTAAGAGACATGGCTATTCGGTGTTTCATCCGTGTTTCTCCTTAAATATCTGGACCGTATCCTTGTTCTATCTTTGCCCCCTGGTGGATATCTCCATCGAAGTCTCGCATGGCTCTATGAATCGTCGCCGCCAGGCCAATGCCAATTACCGCCTTTTTTTCCATAGAGTCCGTGGCTTCTTCTTTGAGGGCGGTGAGATGGGTGGCTTTTTTGTCTGCCTCCGTACTGGCCACCGTGAGGACTTGCTCTTCATGCTTCAACGTTGCGAGCCGGACTTCAGGGCTTTCTTGAGGTGGTGCTGTCTGGATCGCCTCGGCCCGAGCTTTCTGGATATACGGGATGGCCACCGCGGGGGTGGCTCCTTCTGGAATGTGCAAGGCCGTCCGGCGCTCCTGCCAGAAAGCATGTGCTTCTTCAAACGATGGGATACGTAACTCACGCCGTTCTTCTCTGGCGGCCACCACACGATCCCATGCCTCATGATGCTCTCCACGGTGGATAACTTTTCGGATGGCCGACGGCCTGAGCTGTTCTTCTGGAGTGAGCGCAATGCCTTGCTCAACATAGGATCGTGGATCAAGCCGCACCTCCTGTTTGTAGTGTTCCAGGTATGTGTTGACTGTATCCGTCCAGGCCTGGCGCATAGCATAGACCATGCTTTGCTTGGAGAAGTCCGGGTCTTTTCTGGCTCCTCCTTGTTCCGGGTGCTCCGGGTTGTAACGCCGGAAGAACTGTTCCGGCCCGCGCTCAATGCCATCGAGCGTCCGGTGTGAGAAGAGAACATGCACGTGTGGGTTGGTCCCCCCGTCACTTGCCGGGCTTTCGTGCATTGCCCAGACATACACATGTTTCCCAAGATGTGCCCCTAAAAATGCTCGGGTGGTTTCGAGCTGTTGCTCTTGGGTAAGCTCTCTTGGTAAGCTCATCTCCCATATTGTGTAAATCCTTCCGTTGGCACGCTCGTGTTTTTCTGCCGCGACAAAGAACGCCCGCGGATCATTCCCCGCCCACGCCGGGAGGTTCTGGGCCTCAGCGTGGATCAGATCCTCCCGGTGCATGACCGGCTCGTCGGCCCGCGTGATATACCCCACCGCCTGGGCTGCTGTTGCTGAGTTTGGCCGTCTCGTCAGGTGTCCATAGTGTTTAACGGCAAAACGTGTCAGCGCCATTAATCGGCGGCCTCCTGGGCTTCTGGTATTTCCTGCTCTTCGCCTTCCTGCGGTGTCCGCTTCCTGACGTATGCTCTCACTCTTCCTACTTCTGAAGGATCCTGGTGGGCCAGCGCCAGGTATTGAAGAAAGGCCTGGAGGATGTCTTCCTGGATATCCAGGGCGCCGATTTCATCTGCCATCTTTCCAAGGGTGAATTGTTTCCTTCTCCGAATCTTGCGTTCTTCAATGGCAATCTTGCCCCGCGCCGCCGCGAGGGCTTTCCTCGTTTTTTCGGCTTTGACCTTGGCTTTTTCTTCGAGGGCTTTTAACTGTTCCAGGGCTTTCGTGCTCATAGAGTTCTCCTCGTGTTGTGTTTGGTGCCTAGCAGGCCAACGGCCTGCGTTAGCGGTGTCACGATACTGTCGTCGTTGGTGGCGGCGGGGCCGTGGGGACGACAGGAGCAGGACGTGGCGGAACAATATTTCCGCCTCCCGCGACGATTACTCCGCCGCGGTCAAGTGGGATGCAGGCGCAGGATTCGGTGCTCTGGATACTACAGGCCACTGCGTTGGATAACACCCCTGGTTCGTTTTCGCGTTGTTCTTGGATGAAGAAGGTATATACGCCTATCCCAGGACAGGGTATCCTGGTACAGAATTGTTTTCTACTCTCAGTGACGATCCCGTCGCAAGACGTAGCGTCTTCACGAGGAATCGCAAAGAGCTGTGGCCGGTTGCTCTGCTGTGTTGTGCTATAGACGCTCAGCTCAAAGGATGTTTGTGTGGGGCCTGGCGCCGGTTCATATCGCCAGGCCAGGGTCACGTTTTTGTCTTGCGGAGTTTCAACATATTCCAGGACAATGTTGTACACCGTCAGCGTTGGAGGGGCAGGACAGTCTGTGCTCTCTGGATTCCAGGTGTTTCCGCCACGCTGGAGTACCTCCCGCATGAGGTTTTCGTCTCCTGCCCCGCCATCTGGAACCGTGATGCCGTTGACGACTGCTTGACTGACGGCCAGAGGACGTGGGTTCCCATGAAATCGGTTCCCGCGTACAGTGTACGCTTTTCCTTCATTTTGTAGTCCCCACATCCCGCGCTCCCCCCCGCAGACTGTGTTGTTTTCCCAGATGGTCCCTTCGTTCCAGCGGTGGCGCAACGCACTTGTGTATGGGTCGGTCCCGATAATGGTAACGTGGTTGCCGCTGACGAGCCAGTTGTTACACCGTGATTCCACGTGAATCCCTGATCGGCTCTTTGCGGGCATGGTAAAGACGTTGCTTACAATGTGCCCTCCAGATACGCCGACATCGCACCAGAAGCCTTCAATCGGATTGCCTCCTGAGGCGCACCCGCTATCGACGTCTGTGACTGTGTTTTGCCGGAAGATAAGCTGGTCCACGGTCACGGTTTCTCGTTGTCCAGCACTTTGGATGCCGCTGGTATTCGAGACGCGGAAGACGGCATCGTGATAGCCTTCGCTGCATCCAACGTTGCGAATCATGTTGTGTTCTACGATGGCATTTGTCCCGTTTACCTCGACCGCCTGGTTCCCTCCGTCGAAGGTGTTACACTGGACCATGACGTTGTTCGTTGCGTGAGGGTAGTGTCGTGTCACCAGCACCCCGGCCGTCCGCACCTTCTGGATGTGCATCCAGTCTTTAAAGGTGTTTCCTGTAATTGTGACCGTGTTGATGTCGCGGGTTTTGGCTCTGACCATGATGGCCTGCTTGGCCCGCGTGTTTTTCTGGCCGTCGAATGTGAGCCCGCGTACTGTAATCCAACTGGCGTCCTGGATGGTCAATACTGGCCCCGATCCACTGCCTGTCAGGATTGGGGCGTGGCCTCTGTCGGCTTCAATAATAATCGGCAGCCCCGGCGCTCCTGATGTGGTAAGGGTGAGGGTCTCCGTGTAAGGCGCATTTCCCCGGATTCGAATGGCCGTTCCTGGCCGCGCCGCCCGGAGCGCCGATTGAATCGTCCGATGGCCGCTTCCCTGGGAGGGATCAACAATGAGCACTTCCCTGGCCGCTTCCCCTCCTGGACCACTCTGGCATCCTGGGTTGTTCCCGCCAGGCGGCGCCAGCTGCGCGAGGCCCTTCTGCACATGGATTCCCTGGATAGCCATCACCACCGCGGTGGTGATGCTATAAATGCGGCGTTTAGTTCCCATGCTTCACCTCCCGATAGGCATGTTCTTTCGTCTGGAGCCGGGTCAGGACAACCACCGTCTTGTCTGCGCCGCGTAATTCTAGCCGCGGCCAGAGTCCGTTGATGATGTAATAGGCCCCTGCCTGCGGATCGCCTGGCACTTCGTATGGGGTGAATTCTGCCACCCCTGGCCTGCCGTCCGTATGGATCACAAAGACGCCCGGCGCCACCGTGTGCTGGAGCGATTCTTCGAATTTTACGATGGTCTTTACTCCATCATCGTAGACGGATTGTGGTACCCATGCCGGCGCCCCGCTTGTTGTTTCGATCTTATACGCAGTGTGGAGTCGGGAAATGTCGATCTTTGGGGCTTTGATGGGCGCAGGCACCTGCGCAGTCTTGCCCTCGTTGTCCTTGATCGCCATGCGTGGCATGTTCCAGGTGACTGCAGTCATCGCGGTGTCTTTGTACGACGTGAGATGACAGAAGAGTATGCGGCCAGATTGGAGTAATAATGGTGTCGTCGCTGCAAGGTTAGACGCCACCGGCCGGATAATGATCGCTTCCTGCCGATACTCTCCATCCCCGATTTCCGCGGTTCCTAAGTCCCATTGCTCCGGGTTCATTGCCGGAGACGATGCAAGGCGCTCCCCTCGAGGGAGGAGAATGGTGGTCGGGTGAGTCGGAGCCGTGTAAATGTCGTAGGTCTTTCCCTCGATATATGGATATTGAAAAATCGCGGTATTCCCTTTGGCGTAGCCCCCCTGATTGGGAGACATGCGGCTCTGGGCGTTGACCTCTTCAACAATCTGCGTGTTGCCCTTGCGCTTTGGACTGAGGTCCCCGGCCGTCCGAAATTGGGTAATCTGCAGCCCGTCAGGAAGCGTCGGAACGCGCGGCGGGATGGGCAGTGGGGATGGCGGAACGGCTGTGGGTGTTCCGTGTGCTTCTGGTGGCGCCGTTTGCGCCGGCGCCGGTGGCGCCTGTACGTTGCCGGTTGTGGGTACTGTGGCTTCAGGCGGAATAACGTAGCTTGAGTAGGCGCGCTCGTCGACGATAATCCGGGATTCGTCCGGCAGCGCTGGCGGCAGTTCTTTGCCGGCCATACATCCGGCAAGCAGTACGCCGATGCTAAGGAATGCGACCTGGTGCCGTGCCTGCATCATGTGCGTCTCCTTATTTTTTGACAATTTTGACGGGTGTTTGGAATGAGATGTTTTCTTCGAACTGGATCGTCACCTGGGCTCCTGCCTCTTCGGTAATAGTTGGCGGAATGTTCAGGGAGCGGTCGATGATCGACCGTCCGCTTGCCGCGATATCCTGGCCGGCTTCTCTGGCAAACTGCTGCGGCAGCGTTTCTTGAAAACTCCTGGTGTTGCCGAAGGCCCCGCGCGTTCCAACCGTCAGTGCTGCGCTCAGAAAGGCCGCCGCGCCAATTTTGACGTAGTGGTTATTTACTTTTCCTCCTAGTCCAGCCGCCCCGCTTCGGTCAGCAATCTGTCCTCCCACCTCAACGACGGTGCCGTCAGGAAAGCGGATTTTTTCGACCGCGAGGCGCAGCCGTGACTCACCGAATCCCGGCCGTCCTTCTTGTTTTGCGATGATCAGGCTGTGCTGCGGCACAATGACGCGCCCTTGTCCAAGGATGTCGGTGACTGGCCGCGTGACCATAATCCTGATGTGCCCCGGAATGCTGCTGTTGATCTCTCCTAGCGTTGTCCCATAAATAACTTGATCGCTGTAGAGGACTTTTGTCGGGTCTTCTGGCCGTTCCCAGGCTGCTTGCTTGATGAGCCCTTGCGCCTGGTCGGCCGAGGAGGCCTGGGGCTTTTCGAAGGGTGGTCCCCCAATCTTGGGTTGATTGAAGAGCCATCGCACTGGTTCCTTGGCTTCCTGCTTTTTTGGGACTTCTCGCACCGGACGCGCGACCTTTGGTGGCGGCGGAAGCTTGCCTTCCTGTGGGGGTTTTGGTTCTCGCGCAGGCCGCGCCATGGGCGGAAGGTCTATAACAGGCGGCGGCTCTACTATTTTCTTTTCCTTTACCGGCTCTGGCGGTTTTGGCGTCTTGTCGATACCAGCATAGGACGCGGGCAGATCCAAGAGCTTCGACAGACCACCACGTATGTCGCTGGCCCGCGGCGGCTCTGGTGCTTGTACCTCTTTTTTCTTGGCACTGTGCACGGAGATTTTGTAAATCATGATGAGCATGATCGGCACCCCGACGATCATGAGACCGATCATGACTTTCTTTCGGTCGATTCTGGATACAGCGGGTTCTGACTGTTCACGTGCCAACAAAGGACCTTCTTCTGCGTTTTCTGGATCCGTGGGAATGCGTTCCATGGAAGTCTCCTACCATCGTGGACGAAAGATTCTTCCCTGCTCCTGGGTATACGGTTCTACCGGGCGAAAGGCCTGCTCGATCTGAAAGTACGTGAGTTCTTCCATAACGCCTTCTTCGGCGATGTGATACGTCTGAAGGCGTTTTGTTACTACCTCGATTTGCTGGCTCTGGATCATGATGGTCTGCGTGACGGCCTGTTGTTGGGCCTGTACCTGGTTGATATCAAGGTTTCCATCGACAATCTGCGCCTCCTGGACCAGGCGGCAAATCAGTGTGTGAATTCTGCGAATGCTCCGGGCAATGGATTGCACCTGCGTGCCGAGCCTGACGGCCCCCCGCCGGGCGGTAAACCACCGCCCCCGCATCTCAATAATTTCATGGGACTGTAGGAGGCGCACGGTGCGGTCTTCAAGCCTTCTGGTTGTTCGAAGAAGGCCATCGACGGACCGGTACAGTTCGTCGATTTGTGCGGTCGACCCTTCTACCTCGAAGATGGCGCTGTCAATACTGGACAGCGCGCCGATGAGGTCCGCGCCAAACGACAGCAGGTCGGAGAGTGAGCTAAAGTCCAGGCGCTGAAGATTTGCAACTTGATTCGCAATCATCCTGACCTGATTTTCAATCTGCGTATAGGTATTGATGACCTCTTGTGCCGTGTTCGCCGCAATCTGGATATCGTTGATCGCGCTGATAGTTGACTGGACAAGGCTGGCGGCGTCGATGACGGCAAATTGCGCCGCCACTGGGCTAGCAATCAACAATCCGCATAACCCGAGGATGGCTACAGATTTACTTGTCTTTTTTAAGTTCCAGTTTTTCATTCCAGTAGACCTCTTCGATATACAGGCCAAGCGGGTTGTCGTAGTTGCTTACTCTTTTCATATCTTTTAAGGAAAGTTGGGATATCTGAATGGTCCCTGTCCATTCTTTGATGCTTTCTGTTGCGCCCTGACTACTATAGAGTGTTTCTGTCCATTCAATCTGATAACTACGCTGGTATCCCCCTATTGGGGTAATTGCTCGAATGGCAATCTGCATGCGCTTCCCTTCTTTGAATCGTTCTTCTTGTTCTTTGACGTAGGTCCCTATCATGCGTAGCGCTTTGTCCGTCATGAATTTCCTGGCGTGTCCCCAGTTGTTCGTCAGCACCACCGGATCGTCCGGGATAGTGCGGAGCCAGGGCCAGAGTTGCCGGATCACAAAATCAATGTGTGCCTGTGTAATGCGTTCCCATTCTGTTGGCAGGCTACTCACGCTGCGTATTTGGCCTGTCTCCGCGACTTCCACGACGTGGACAAATACCTCTTTATGGACAATGAGATAGGTTGTTGCTCCGGCCAAAATCAAGGCAATGCCCAGCGCGAGGAACGCCACGCCTTTCCACATCCGCCGGCCTTCGAGTGCTGCCATGACCAGCCCACCCCATCCGGCTTTCCCCAGGACGTATGGCAAGTTCAAATCCTCGGAGTCTGGTGCAACGTCTGGGGATGTTGCCAATGCGCCTTCCTGGTTAGTCAACACGGTATTCTCCTCTTCGGATGAGTCTTTGACATTTCCCTCGAGCCAACCCCTGAAGGATCCCATCGCCAATTGGTACCAGGATAAAAAGCCAGCCGATGAGGAGCATGCCTACTACTGGAAGGTTCCATCCGTATGGTGCGAATTGACTCAGTTGCATGATGGGACCAAGGAGATAGACTGCCGCCACATAGAGCCATAGCAGGCGCAGCCCCGCCACAAAGAGCCTGTGCCAGTATGGTATGTGACAAAAGTGGGTATTGTGAAATCTTGGTCGAACCATGATGTCTCCTTAGAAGGAATGGCGGCCCATTTGCCGCAGCACATTCCCAATCGATCCGGATACAGATTGCCGCCCGCCTCTTGACCCATAGCTGTTGCCACGGGTTCCGTGGAGGGCTGGGTTGAACGGCGCCCAGCCGTTGTCCTGGAGTTCCCCTTCTAATTCACGACGTTCTTCGTTCCAAGATGTGCCATTCTTTCCTGCTCTTTCGGCACGATCGATCATGCCATTCAGCTTGTCGATCCGTCCGTAGATTTCCCGCTGCCGACCCGTGGGAACCATGGCGGAGAGCGCTCTTCCGATGCGAGAGGAGGTCGCACCATTGTTTCC
>JACCDP010016452.1_pt1 | contig 14127 bp, 20 predicted proteins | sample 7445841 | NCBI WGS metagenome assembly JACCDP01 (sample SAMN15323441, study PRJNA562643) | freshwater metagenome | isolation source: river surface water | place: USA:Blue River Watershed | collected 2017-08-17
GTGCTGATGATTCCAGTCCGAATCTACATACACATTGGAGGTGTATCATGGGTGCAATACCTGTGGCAGGAGCGTTGTTGCCAACTGGCATCAACAAGGAAATTGAACCAGTAATGGTTGGTGAATATACCGACATTCAAACAATGGTTGGTGGTGCATTTGATTGTGTCACAACTAAAGTTGGTGGTCATGTCATCGTTGGTTATGTTCACGATGAGGGATTGCTGATTGGTTTGGAACAAAACTGGTTCGCTAGTGCATTGTTTTCACGAAACCTTGTGGGTCCTTGCGTAATTGTTGGCGGTGAATCACCTAGCGGTGATTATGACGGCGAGAATTATGATTTGCCTGAAAATTTCTTTCAGTTCCTCACGACCAAGTTCACGGAACATGTTGCTCAAACATACAACGAGGCTACTACAGCCACGATTGTGTTGGAAATGGCACGAGCCTTCGGTTTGGCAACCGAGGAGGAGTTGGATTTGCTTGTTAGCACTATGGCTGATGAGATGAACAACAATCGCACTGATGGTAAGGCATTGGAAATGCTTACCAATTTGACCAAAAAGGTCAACGAGCGTTTGATGGACTTGGCTAGCGAAGCACAAGGTGCTTCTTTGGTTGATGAAATTGAGGATTTCCTAAAGGGAAATTCATAATGTCAGACAATCCAGTGACTAAGGTGGCTGCCCCGAAAGGGGTAGCCACTGGTTCCTTGGTGGCGCAAGGAAAATATAAATGCACTAGTTGTGATAACACCGTTGAGGTGTTTATTCGTCTTAGTGAGTTACCGTTGTGTTGCAATCATGCAACAGGGAAAGTGCAAATGCAGAAAGTGGGTAAGTGATGGATATGGTTATGTGTGAACAGAACTGTGGTGACCATGCGGTTGCTTATGCTGGTGAGAAAAACCCGAATGGTTGGGCAGGATATTTCTGTGCCGACTGTGTGGTTTCACTAGGTTTGAGTGTTTGGGATAAATTCCCAAATGGAATTATTAAAAATGGTTTTCTACGAAAGGAAGGTAAGTAATATGTCATGTCCAATTTGTAATGGTCCGATTCCTAATGCGGAATATGAGGGTCAATATATGGGTGCGTTATCTCGGAGAGATAACAAGACCGAAATTTGTTCATCGTGTGGTGTTATGGAAGCGATTGAGGATTATAACCGTGACCGTAGAACGGTTGTTGTTGAACCTCCAACCTATGTGACACCTGAGGGTTGGGTGACTTGGGAATGAAGCGTGAATTTAAGCAACGACAATTCCCTGCAACAGCGTTGTTGAGAATGTTTCATCCTGAAACAGAGGATGTTACTATTGCGGAAACATTGGGGATTCATCCCCAAATAGTAAGAAAGTGGAGGTATAAAGACACACATATTAATCAGTGGTTTGCGGACAAGTATGCGATTCGTATGGGGTTGCATCCTTCCGCAGTATGGTACGATTGGTTTGAACTGGAGGCTGAAGAAGTATGAAAACGCATGAACAAATTTTTGATGTTGAAGCAAACCTGAAACAGGTTTTTGGTGACAATCTCGCATTGGGGTTGTGTTTGAAAATGATTTATGATTTGACCACTGAAGAACAGTGGCAAAACCTAGTGGAAACAACACTGCAAGCAAGGCGGTTAGCGAATGTGTGAGGAACATAATTTGGATGATGTTACACCTATCGGTGTTAACATTTCCTCCGATGCCATAAATGGTATGTGGATGGGTGACCGTATCGCCTATCTGAAAGGTTATGACCTGAGTAATCGTGAGGATATTTTGTCGTGGCTGGAAGCCGTGACGGAACTTCACGACCAGTTTGTTGAACAGTTTATGGGCGACAAATTTGATGAGTTGCAACCGTTGGAGTTGCCAACTAATCCGTTGTCACGATGGAAAATAATTCGTGATTCGGTCATAATCGCTGTCCGACAATTCAACGATGTCACCAGTGTCCTTGATGTGTTGGACAAGTTGGGTGTGTCGTTGGATGAGTTTATGGTTGCGATGACTACCGATAAGTTCACAGGCTCTATGAGCCGTGAAAAGTATTTGCAGTTTGAGCAAGACATTTGTCAGGCACGACCTGTATATATGCAATTAGTGCGTAAATATGGGATTAATCGGAACCTGATGAAAAGTTTCCAAAATCTTTATGAACCTTTGGTGATTCGGATTCATGGTCGTGGTAACGACTTGGGTCTAATCAGGAGAGAGTTTCATGAAATGATTATGGCGGGGACAATGACTGATAAAGAAATTGTGAAACTGATTAACGACAAGTACGGTACTTCGTATGTTGTTGATACTGTGCGTTGGCATAGAAGGAAAATGAAGAATGTCTAACATGTATATACTAGAATCTGTCCATGCTAATTATTGGAGGTATTAAATGAGAATAGATAGAGTTAATCAGATTATTTATGTGCGCCAGTCATGGTTGAATGACATGGCGATATGCCCTGAACGGGCAAGAATGGGTCAGGTGCGACCTGAGTTCCGTACTGGTAGCGATGCGACCATTATCGGAACAGCGTTACATGCTGGCATTGAATCCGTTTTGGATGGTCGTTCATCCGAGTTCGGTCAAATGCTTAATGTGGTTGGTGATGAGTTTGATGCTTTGAAGCAAACGAATTATAAAACCACAAACATTGACCCAGACAAAATCCCGACCTATCTGGAATCTATGTCGCTTGCGTTTTATGATGGCATCCTGCCTCATGTTGTGCAAGGTGGCAAAGTGGAACACAAGTTCTCATCCCCACTAGGTTTCACCATTAACGGCTATGCCGTTTATGTTGAGGGAACTATGGATTATGTTGACCCTAATGGGGTTATTTGGGACTGGAAAACAGCCAGCCGCCAATATAACATTAAGGAAAAACAGAAGTCATCCATTCAAGCGAGCGTTTACGCTGATGCTTGCGTAGTGCAAGGTTTGTCGTTCAGTTACCCTGTGGACTTCAGGTATGGCGTTATGGTTCGTACCGAAAAACCGAAGTCACAGATTGTTTCTATCGTTCGCACTGCGGCGCATGGACAATGGTTGCGACAGTTCATCAAAGGTGCAGTTAACACTGCGTTGAATTCAGGTTATGAGAATAACTGGTTGATGAATGATTCGTCTGCGCTATGTTCAGAATCATGGTGCAGTTATTGGTCTATCTGTAAGGGTGCGTTTGTTCGTGAAGCGGACAATGCTTTCCCCGAACAGTTGGATGTCTGACATGTGTGTGTTAGACTTTATTTCAGTTCACGAACGACACGGCTCGGTTACCTCCAGTCAGGTCGTGTCGTTCACTAATGTAATACCAAACAAACAAGCAGGAGGCTTGAAATGAATACCATCAGCAAGGACCAATCCATAATCACGCAGGTGGCTGCAAAAATTGCAGCAGACCTGACACCTAAAACGGATGATGTTTTAACGAACATCACTAATTGGGCTATGGCGTTTGATGCCACAACCGAATGTCTGTTGGCAAAGCACAACATGAACAACGGTATGACCGAGGAGCAAGTAACACAGGCTGTTATTTCCACCTTTGGTGCAACACCAGCAGAAACCCCTGAACCTGCACCACAGCAGGCATCAGGTGGCTTTCAGGTCCGTATCAAGGGCAAGCAACACGGTCCAATTCCAGCATGGTTGCACACAGAGTGCGCTAAGGTTGGCGTTACCGAAGTGTGGGACAACCGTGATGGATTGTCAGCAAACCCTAAGCGACCTTGGTTCAAAGCCGTAACAGGCGACAAGGCGTTTTGGGAACCACGAGCAAAGCGTTAAACCATAATGGCTCCTGATTACACGGAGCGTTGGGCAAAGATTGGGCGGGGAGAAATTATCTCCCCGCCTGATTCTTTATCTGCGCCAAAATTTAATTATTATGCACCTTTGGTGAAAGCAGCCGATGATTATGTTCATTGGGCGCAAACACCAAACGAACGCATCTACACAGGCTTCGCAGACATTGACGAACAAATGCGTGGCATAGCCCCAAGCGAACTATGTTTGGTGAACGGCTATTCGCATAGCGGTAAAACGCTTGCGTTGCTACAAATCCTGTCGGCAAACCGTGACAAGCGTGTGGTGTATTTCTGTCCTGACGAGCCACGCACATTAACGCTGATTAAGTTGGCGTGTGTTGTGCATGGTGTTGATGCGAACCAACTTGAAGAACAGGTTGCGAACAATGACCGTCAAGCCATAAACCTGTTGAAAGAAACAGCAACAGAACATTTCCCAAACCTAGCAGTATTTGACCAAACAGTTTCACTATTGGATATGGAACGCTCACTGGCTGAAGTGTCCGATGCTATGGGTGAACCACAACTTATCGTTGTGGACTATTTGGAATTGATTACTGGTGCAGGCGAGGATGTCCCATCTAAGGCTAACGCTATTAAAGCGTTCGGTAAACGCCATAATAAACCTTTGCTGGTTTTGCATCAGTCGTCACGCACCGCAGGTGCAGACGGAAAGAAAATGACAATCAGTTCAGGTGCTTATGGTGGTGAACAGCAGGCTACACATATCATTGGTGTTCGCCGTAAACGGTTTGAAATTGAGGGACACATTCGTGACCTTCAAGAAAAACTTGAACGGGCATCCAACACTGAAAAGATTATGGAAAAGATTGAGTCGTTGCAATACGAGTTGCGTATCCACATGGATACTTTGACCCTGAACCTAGTCAAATGTAAACGACCTGCATCCGCATTGTTGGATGACATGGACTTTACGATTGAGTACGGGACAGGTAGGTTGCATCGTTTGGCTACTGGTGTGCTACCGTGGAAAGAAACACGCCCTAGCGTGGACAATCCGTTGGAACAATTAACTATCGCTGAAGCATTGGAGGACTGGTGATACCTGATTATTTGTTGAAACAATACATAACCCTATTCAGGGGTCGTGGCGATGTTTATGGACATAACGAGGGTCGCTGTGTAAAAGAACAGTTGACAACCGAAACATTCCAAAAACATTTAGAAGGCACAGAACCAATCGGCGTGTACCCGATGCTTTCACACATTGACCAATATTATGTGGCATGGGGTTGCGTTGACTTTGACACAGCCGAAGCAGACCAACACGCTGTACGGTTGCACGATGCGCTAATGGAAGCAGGCGTGACCTCATGGATAGAGAAATCACGCTCCAAAGGTTTTCATGTTTGGGTATTTGCCGAGCATGCTGTCCTTGCTGAAGATATGCGTAATATGCTTATTGTTGCATCACAGGTAGCAGAAACACCAACCACCGAAGTCAATCCAAAACAAACAACTTTGAAAGCAGGACAATATGGGAACTATGTTCGGTTACCGTATCCGAATGTGGCTGACAGGTCCACGGACCGTCAGCGAATCTTCCACAGAAACTATGTTGAATCAGGCAACTTTAAAAACCCAATGGACTTCAACGATTTCGTTAGCACGGCTGTATCGTTGCGTACTCCGCAGGAAACCATCCAGCGCATCGCATCCATGTATCAGCCACCCAAGCAAACGGCGGTTGTAAACCATGATTATGTTTATGATGCAACTCTTGATGAGGCTATGCAGATACTTAGCCCGTTGGGTAAAGTCATTTGGCGTGACGGACCGCTAGCAGGCAAAGACCGTTCATCCACACTAGCGAAACTAGGACACGAAACTGTACGCAGTGGCTTGAACCCTAGTCAAACAAAGATTGTGTTGATGACAGCCGACAAGCGTTGGGGCAAATATCATTTGCGCCACGATGGTGAACTAGAAATAGACAAACTAGTAGTGAGGGTACATTCATAATGCCATACGCAGGAAAATCTACAGCAAACGCAGGCAAACAACGATGGGGTTGGAAAGATGTTGGCGGAAAAAAGAAAGTTGAACCCGAACCTTGGAAACCAACCTTTGATGAAAACGAACGCAAAGCCCGACAAGCACAAACCTTCGGGGAGATTCGTAACGCAGAGTATTATAAAAACCGTGTTGCTGAACGCAAACTTAAAAAGCGTATGGCAGAACGAGACAAAGCAATCCCTGTAAAGATTGAGGATTTATAATGACAACCATACTCGCAATCCAAGGCGATGACTATTGTGCAATCGGTTCCGATTCACAATGGACAGACGACTACAACCGTGTTGGCAAAATGAACCAACCCAAAGTTGTGTCGGTAGGCAGATATCTGATTGGTGTAGCAGGAGACACCCGTGGTGCAAATGTCATCCAACATGCCTTTAGCCCACCAATCCTGCAACCAAAACTCAGTGGCGCACGGCTAACAAAGTTCATCGTGTCACAGTTTGTCCCCGCCTACAAAGAATGTTTAGAAGCACACGGCGCAGGCAGACCACAATATGACGACCAACCAGCGAAGTCAGCAAACGAGATACTCGTTTGCGCTAACGGAACCATATTCCAAATTGACGAGGACTACGGAACAGAAACCGACACATGCAACCTGTATGCCATAGGCTCAGGCGCACACTTCGGCTTAGGAGCATTACAAGCCTATACGAATGGTAAGCGTGTCTTACAAGCAAATGCTAAACAGGTGTTGCTTAAATCGTTAACAGTTTCAGCGAAATTTGATAGCGGTTCAGGCGCACCATTCCACACCTTTGTACAGACAGCGAAACCATAATGGCAGCGAAGCGTAAAAACAAAAAGAAACCACACAGCGTTTTCTTTCCCATAAAGCCAACACCCAAAGGCAGACCACGCATGACACGCTATGGTCGTGTTTTTACGCCTAAAACCACATTGGAAGCGGAAGCGTTTATTGCCCAAAAGTATGATGGTCCACAGTATGAAGGCACAGTGCAAGTTGAATGTGTGTTCACACCTGAAGGAACCTCTGTAACACTCACACCATTAACCAGCGAACAATCAAAACTTCGTGGCGACCTAGACAACTATGTAAAGTTGTTAATGGATGGTTTGAATGGTGTTGCTTGGGCTGACGATAAACAGGTAACTGTTATTAAGGCAGAAAAACAGTGAGCAAAAACCAGTCAGATTATGACTTACCTCAACGCAAGTTTGACTTCCATCAGGATTTAAAGTTCGGTCAAAAAGGTGAAAAACTTGTAGAAGATTTCCTTGATGCGATGTCATCAGGTTCCTTTGAAGTTAAAACAGACCGATACCGCAACGGGCGTATGGTTTTAGAAATGACACACAATCCAAGAAAGAAGGTTGACGAAGAAGGCAAACCTTTATGGAAGCCCTCTGGGCTTGCCATAACGAAAGCAAAATGGTGGGTATATGTTTATACCTTGGATGGCTCCTTTGTAATCGTTAGCACGGACAGAATCAAACGATACCTGAAAGCAAACAAGGAGCGATTTAATCCAAAAAAATATCACAGTTTCGCTATGGCATCAAGCAACCCGTCAAAAGGTTATTTGTTGCAACCCGAAGATGTGATGGACATGATGATTAACACAGAATACGATGAAGTACGAACCAACCAGTAAAACTGGTAAAACAGAAATAGAATTGTTAATGCAACCGTTCTCGGTTGCACACGATGAAACCGATTGGGAACTGATTGAACTCATTCAAGAGATTCTGTCCACGCTAAGCGAAGCCGACCAAGATGCTTTGCATGGCATATACTATTTGCGACAAACATATCAAGACCTTGCAAGTGACCTTGGCATCAAAGCCAAGTCACATGCGTGGAGGAAGGTTGACTCTGCTTTGAAAAACTTTAAGAAAGCATTACTGGAAAACGAAAAATTCGTTGAAAAAATGGGAGAAAAATATGACATCTAAATACGGTGAATCAGGAACAAGATACGAGATTGGTGGGGGAGAAATTTTTGTTGACGAAAAGTTTCTCGTTGCAACATTGATGGCGATAGTATATGTTGTTTCAAAATCCGATAAAGACGAAGCCGAAAAAATTGAATATCTAGCAGGGAAACTATATGACGAAATCAAAGAAATTAAATCTGACGACATTGAACGAACAACTGACACTATTGCATGAGGAATTGAAACTCGCTGGCGCACCAAAAACCGCAACTAGGCGCATAGAAGATGTTGCCGTATCTGTTGCATGGTTAGAGAAACATAAAAAGGTTCGTGAATGAGTGACGAACTGAACCCTGATGACATGAGCGAACTAGAAGGTATTTTCGCTCAAATGATTGAAGATAACGAAACAGGTTTCGTTATGGAATTCATAATCAGTAAACTCGCTGCCAAAGAACTAGTTCAAGCATGGACAGATGCGAAGAACGGCAACTCTGATGCTTTTTTTTTATCGTTGCAAGAATACAACAAAATTGTTACCGAACTAGCGCAAGCCTTAGACGACCCTATTTTTTAGGTGTCATCTGACCAATCTTTACAAGGTCTTTCAGGTATTGCGCCAACTCAATTGTGCGACCATACGCTTCTGATTCTTGTTGCTGTGGACCAATATAACGGGCAGGGATACCCAACCAGTTAAGAATGTTACCCAACTGGCGTTCCTGATAACTTGCCTTACCGCCAGTAGCACCACCAGTAACACGGTTCAACTGTGCCAGCGTTGGCAACAAGTTCTGTGCAACATACGGTACACGCTCATCCAACAACAACTCACCAGTCTTAGGGTCAACCTGTGCAAGAGCGTTGTCACCAATCATTTCAGCCAACGGGCGCAACACATTCTTATCCAAGAAACCAGTAGCAGGAGCCTGCTTCTCCTTAAACGGACCAACATCAATACCCAACTGCCTGCCAGCAATAAGTTCAGCAGGCAACTTAATAATCGGTGCAGTCTGACCAAGCAATCGTTCAGGGTTCGTAATCTGCTCCAACTGTTGTTGCAAACGATTCATAGGCAAATCAGGTGTCAAAACCCACTGCCCACCCTCACCATTAGGTCCAGCAATCGCAATCGGATTATATTCAGCAATCCACTTCGGCATAATAACATTGTCACCAACAGGTGAATTCTCTGTTATGCGGTTATAAACCGAATACGCTGACGGATGAACCACACGCTCAACCATCTGCAACGGCACATTTCGGCTAGTCCAAATCCAAAACGGAATAACCCTACGCATAGTTTCATCCACACCACTCAGGTCACTGTAATCAAAGTGATACCTAGAGATACGGGCTACAGCCTCGTCAAACGACTGTCCACGCCGTAACGAATCCAAAGCCATCGGGTAACGCACAGCCCGTTCAACAAAGTCGTTCTTTGAACGAACAAACTTTGTTGCCTTGTTGTTCAAAACCTTTTCGCTAAGTTTTCCACGGATAGCAGGACTGGCGAGTTCGTCAGTCATGCCACGACCAGTAGCAGCCGTAGCCTTCCATGCTTCTTCCATAATGGCTCGTTCTCTAGGAGGAAACTTGGACAAGAACTTCAACCATGCTTCCTCACCCTGACCCAAACGGTATGCTGCACGGAAACCAAGTTCAATGTCGCTAAGCGGCACACCAGCAACATGATTCATAAAGGTTGCCGACATACCGTTACGGACAAAGAAACCAACTGTGTTGGTTGCGTAAGTCTTAAAAAAGATTACCGTATAATCGTATGCTTTAATAAAAGCATTTTTGGTTACATTACTACGCAACTTCTCCAAGTTTGGTTTCCAAACCTGAAGCACCTCATCAGGCATCATCACGCCAAGGTTCGCAATTTCTTCCCAACCTTCAAGAGTGTCATCAATCATGCGACCAACCAAACCACTACGCATCAAATCAAGTTGATTCTCAATGTTCGGGATTGTCACTGCCTCATGTACAGCAAGTCGTGCCTCATCTGCCAGCAACAATGTTGTTACACGCTCATAAGCGTTACGCACAGCAGGGTCCTGAATACCGCCAACCTGTGCAAGTACACGGTCAACTTTACGCACCCAAGCCGCAGATGCACCAGCCGCCGCACCTTTAGGTGGGCGGGCTGACAACAACAAATGCAAATCCTGAATGTCTTTAGCAAGGACAGTACCAGTCGTATTAGACCAGTTCTTTAGAACCTTTGCCTGATTCATCAGCATGGCGATTCGTTCTTTATAATCACCAACAGCATCAACTTTGGCTCCACCTTTGGAGCCGATTCGTGGAACACCCTCAGAAACATAAATGGATTCAATCTCTTTATCCAACTGTGTTAAAGCGTTCTCGTATTTCTTTTCCATCCTGACCAGTTCACGCTGAGCGTTCTCACGGGTCAAAGTTGTTTTAACACCACCAATGTTGATTTCAATAGAATCTGTTCGGCGCAACTGCTCCATAGCGGCTTCAGTTTTCTTTAAACGCCTATTGGCTGATGCAGTCAAGCCACCCTTCTTTGCACGAAGTGATTTAATTTCAGCCCGTGCCTCAACAGAAGCAATCTGTGCGCTTTCCAACGCATTGAATTCTTCTTCCTTAGCGGCTTTCGCAAGCGAAGCCTCCAAAGAAGCCTGCTCATATTCACCGCTAAGGATGCGTTGAACAAACACATTATCTTTAACAGTTTTTACAGGCGCACTTGGATTCATGCTTGGCTGCGGCAACACATCATTATGAGGCAATATGACAGCCCACTCATCAACGGTTTCCACATCATCAATAAGTTCCCGTGGAACCAATATGCCCCTACGGCTGTTGTTTGGATTGGTGCTTTGACGAAACGCACTAGCACCCCAAACCTCCTCCATAACTTCCCTAGCAAAAATGTCAACATCTTCAGGGTCAGCAAGGTCAGGAATCATACGAATACGGTCATCAATCGCATTAAAGATTGCTTTAATTTCTTCTTCAGAAACAGCCTCAGCAGGATTAATAGCCCTAGCATGGAAATATACGGTGTCAACTAAAGCCGCAATCTCAGGGTAAAACTCTGCTAATTGTGGGTCGTATGCTCCAGTTTCAACAAGTTGACGATAAGCAACACTGAATTCTTCACCTTCAACCATCAAACCTTTTTGCGCTAAAGCGAATCCCATGTCCTCGCCAAAGTTGTCAGGTTCAAAATATGCTTTAGCCTGAATAGGGTTACGCAAGTCAACAAGTTCAGTTTCAGGAATAGCCTCAACCGCAACAGAAGTTTCAAAATTATTGAAACCTTCATCTCGTGGTTTAGTGCGGAACACTTTATATCCTGCTTCCTCAGGAAGTTCAATCAAATCAAGAGCATCGCCATAAAGCAAACCATCGTTTGCGTATGTGGCTTTTGCTTTAACATCAGCAATATTAGTGAAACCTTGCTCAATGTTTTCAAGCACATAATATTCATCAGCCGCTTCAGCACGAAGTCGTGCATACTCAGGACCATCAGGTATCGCATCAATTTGTTCACGAAGTTCACGCAACTTCGTGTTAACAACACGCAACTCACGGGTAGCAGGAATACCCTTGGAGTTCATAATCTTTTCAGCCAACCACTCTGGGCTTCTGCGAGTCAGGTTCGCTGGATTATGGTTAGGGAAAATTTCCAAGTAAATGTTCCGCAACTCAACAGTTGCGGCATAACGCTCAGGATTATTAATAGCCGCACGAAGGTTAGCAATCTCGTCAGCAAGGACAGTATGGATGGTTGTGAACTCTCCACGCTTAACAACTTCTTTAGCGGCAGCACGAGTGTTAGCCTCAGCAAGTTGTGCAAGTGCTTCATCCAAACGGCGATACAAAGTGTTCAACTCTTTAGTTGTCAAAGCCTTAGTTTTTAGTTGACCAGACAAAAAGCGTTTAGCATAATTAGCACCAGAACGAGCATAATCGGTAGCCATAATCTTGTTTTGTTGAATACGGTTACGCAAAAATGTTTGTGTCTTTAAAACTTTCGCATACACAGCCTCTAGTTTTGTTACCAACTCTGCATCAGGAATAACCTTCTTGATTAAAGGTCGGATAATGTCAGGGTCACCGAAGTCCATCGCCCTACGGGTCGCTGCAACACGCCCACGAACCTTGTTAATGGAATAAGAGTAACTGTCCATGATGGAAAGCATGTCGGTTTCAAACCATTTAGCATTAGGGTCACCAACATGTTTGGCAAAAATTTGGTTAATTTCGTCAATCGTTCCAAGGCGAACTGGAACACCCATGAATTCTTCTGCGATAACAGCACCAGTGTCAGGGTCAACATATTCTCCACGCAACTTACGCCACATAATCGCACCAGTTGATTCAGTCAAATCTCGTGCAGACATGTCGCTACCCTTATAGAGTTTGCCTTCTGCTTTGCGACCAGCCTCAGATTTCAACCATTTGATTGCGTCTGCGCTGAGTTTGTGGTGAACATAATCTTCAATAAAACCAATTTCTTTAATGTTGGTTTTAAAATCCTCACCAAACTTAATGATGTCAGCATTTGCGCTGAGGCGCAAAGTTGACTGCCAATCACGAATATCAGAAACAAGTTGTTTCAACTCAGGGGTAATAGTCGTTAATGCTTGAACAGTTGCCTGTGGCATTTCAAGATACTTGTAAATATTAACTGCTTCTTTATCCCGTACAGCACCGACAACACCCTTAACCCTGTTGACTGTGCCTCTGCCAAGAAGTTCTTTTTGACGGTCAGCAAAACCCATCAACGACTGTTTAGCCAACAACTCTGCACTATTGATAGTTCCCTTGTATGCTTTGGTCATAGTGAACTGAACAAGTTCACGCTTCAATGCGGCTGTGTCAGTAAACCCACGAGTAAAACCAGTACGCAAACCCTCAACACCTTTAAGAGACTTTGGAACCAACGCCTCCAGTGAACGACCAACAGGGTTAACCCAACCTTCACCAGCAAATATAATGTCACCAATGCCTGCACGGGTTGCTGCAAAACCTTTTTCAACACCGCCCGTGTATGGAACAATTTTTCCGCCATAACGCAAACCAGTAGCAATACCTTCTGCTTCACGAATAGCCTTCGGTACTCCCGATGCGCCATAACGAATAATTTTTGCTGCATCAACAGCATCGTCACCATATTTTTCAACCATACGCACGGCTAACGCCATGCGACCTGCACGACCCGATGCACCAATAGCACCAACACCAGCATAAGTTAAAGGGTCGGCAATAGACTGAAAGTAAACTGTTTTAAGAAGTTTGTCAACAGTGGAATCATATTGGAATTTACCTTCAGTAAAGAACGGATTATAATGTTCTTTAGAAGCACGGTTTTCCTTAAAGCGTTCCCAACTTGGAATAAATTCTTCTGGATGATTTATAATGTAAGCCTGTTTTTCTGGCTTAACATTCTTTACAGCATAATTGTCACCCAACAAAAATTCGTTAAAAGCATTAGCAAATCCACCTTCGTCTTTGCCAAGACGCTTATTTTCAGCCTGCAAAGTAGCGAAAGCATCAATGCTTCCAGCAATTTCACGAGTAGCCGCCATAGCGGTATTCGTCAAAGGTTTAATAAAGTCAGCATATTCACTAGCGACAGCAGCGACAGGACCGATAACAGCCTTCTTGGCGACAGTTCCTACAGCACCACTAATGTTGCCCCACAAACTAGGTTTGCTTTCACCCTTCTTAGCAATCTGATAAGCCTTGGTTGCAGCCTCCTGTTTTTCCTTAGGAGTCATCTTCGGGTCAACAGCAATCTTTTCCAATGCAGACTGCAACGCTTTGTCCAAGTCATCTCTGTTTGGTGTAGGTGAAGGTTCGGCGGTAATACGAGCAGAAGGAACTATTGCTTTACCAATATTAATTTTCCCCTGCACAGCAGGAGGTAAATTAGATAACGGACCTCTAGTTACAGCCATTAAGGGCGAACCTCTGATATACCACTAGCAGTATTTTTCTTTTTAGGTCGTGGAGCATATTTCGCTGTAGTTTCAGCCTGAAGGTCAGCAATCTTAGCCAAAGCATCAGAATACTGACCCATAATGTCAGCCTCAGACTTAGACCTGTCGGTATTTAAATCAGCCAACGCTTTAGCAAAACTAGATTCAATACCACTAGAAATTTCAGGTTGACGCTGACCCAAATACTGACGACCAGCCATAGCAGAACCACGACCAGCATTACGCAAACTTTCCAACAAATTCGTCTGAACATCACCATAACGAGCAGCAGACTGTTGCTGTAACTGATTCATAAAAGTATTCAACGACTGGTCCATAGCAGACTGCTGTTGAACAGCCTGCTCACCAGCACCCTGCTGACGCAAAGCCTCCAACAAAGGATTCTGAA
>JACCDP010829214.1_pt1 | contig 14127 bp, 10 predicted proteins | sample 7445841 | NCBI WGS metagenome assembly JACCDP01 (sample SAMN15323441, study PRJNA562643) | freshwater metagenome | isolation source: river surface water | place: USA:Blue River Watershed | collected 2017-08-17
GCTTCCCGAAAGAATTTTCTGGAGGTTGAGGCCAAAGGTAGGCATACCTAAGGCTAACACTCCTTGATTCACGGATATTTTGCCAAAGCGCGCTTGGAGGGACTCGAACCCCCAACCTTCTGATCCGTAGTTCTGTTTCAATACCTTTATATACAGCCTGAGTGGCAATGTACCCCAGTATTTCATTAGTCAAGTAGTTCTTTCCAGTTCTGAGCAATACCCTGCAATTCCGTCCAATAAACGGAATGTGAACGGAATCTCTAGCTAGCTCAAAATACTGACCTCCCTAGAGCTGGAACTGTATTCTGAGAGGACTCAATTTTCGTAAGGAGTAAAAGGTGAGGCACGAAGCGAGCAGCGGTTTCGAAGATGCGAGATTTAACTACCGTGTGACCTGGATAAAATATGGCGGTGACGGTCAGGTAGAAGAGAAAATCTTCACTAGTCGGGATCAGGGCTGGGACTACTACCAATGGCTAAAGAAATCTGCCAACTTCCATAGCGCAACTTGGGAGCACATCCCTGCCCAATAAATTACTACTGATCTTCTTCGAAACTGAACCCAATCTCCTCAGATTCCGAATCGCCAGTAAGTGCCTCTTCAATACCCACTTCTTCTTGAGAACCTGCGACGTAAAGCTTTAGGCCAATCAGGTCATTAAGTGCCTGAGCTTGAAGAAGCCGCCGTGCTTTTAGGAATAACTCGAAATTAGTGACTTTGAGTAACTCCCTGTCGGCCGGCAATAATTGCTGCTCGAAATGTTCAGGCGTTAGGCCAATCGCTTCTACATACTCTTCCGGAAGCCGATCGGAAATCAATTTATTGGTCTTTGCCGTAATGAAAGTTAGGTTAGCCAGCGAGTTCCAAAGTTCCTTGACGGCTTTGTTTTTCATTTGGGCTTTAGGGAAGAAATGGTGGTACTCGATTTTGAAGCCAGTGGTCATTGGGGTGAGATGGATTTTCATCCCTGTAGACCAGTCAACAGCACCGGATTTCAGTGCATGGACAAAAAGCAAGTTAAACAGGCCGCTCGCGGCATTCTTGCCCTCGAGATCTCTAGGAGAAATAGAGCCTTCAAGTGAGAATGTTCCAAATGCCCGTTTCCTCAAAAGTGCAAGAGCTTCATCCGTTGGCTTTTCTTTGATGAATCTGATTTCGTTTTCCAACGATGAGTCGACTGAGCTGGAGTACGAACTAAAAGCCATCACTGAGTAAACCCATTGGGTCAGCTTCTGAAGCTGATCACTCGTAGGAGTCTTTTTGCTACTAGCCAGTTGGTGCAGAAGGTATCCCGGCACAATCACCAAATTCAGAGATGTGAGCAGGCTTGAGCTAGTAATTCGGCATTCGGTTGTTAGGAAGTCGACTCCAAGCTCCAAGGCTTCCTCAGTCATTTTCCATGCATGAGCCAAGCCATCTGCCTGCATGTCCTTATCTAGAAGCTTGACGTATTTTCCACCCTTTCCAGCCATCAAACTCATCAAGCGAAGAGGAGTTTCTGAACCAAGGTCAAAGTTTCGACTCTTCAGCTTCTTAGTGAACACATCGATTTGCTCAAGGCCCTCAGGCCACCTTGCAGCAATTGCCGAATTAATTAGGTCACCTTTACTGAGACGACGCCCACCCTGGTTTACTCTCGCAAAAACATCCGACACCTCCTCATAGTCGTCCGATGAGAACGTCATTACAGGCATTTGGTAATTAGTTAATGCATTGTTTAACTTGGTGAGTCGTTGGAAATAAACGCCAAAGAGGTTGTGATCAGCTCTAACCCCAGCCTTCTCTAGTATTTGGACGATGTTTGGGTTTTTACCAAAAAGATCTCTTACTGGGATTAGCAGAGGATTCTTTGACTCCACGGTGTTTGGATTCTTAAATGCCTCTTTTGTTACATCAAACCGAGTATCTATTCGCTTGCCGTTGACGCGGGTCTCCGGCTTCCACACCCAAGCCAATGATGTTAGTCTCTGTTGCCCGTCAAGAAGCACCATAGGGATGTGTGGTTGGGTCTTCTGCTGAATTAGAGCAGCGAGCTTCAAAGGGATCGCCTTTGAAGTCTGCCAAATGAGAATCGAACCGATTGGGTAATCTCGATAGATAGATTCAAGTAGTGGAGGAATCTGGTTTTCACGCCAGACGTAGTCACGCTGAATAGACGGAATAACAATCTGCCCATCCAGCAGTTGATCAATCAATTCGCCTATGTTTTTGTTACCTACGCCCATTTTGAATACTCCTTAGGTCTGCTTTGTTTGGTCTGGATCATTACTTCGAGTCACAGTTTGGGAATTTTCATCATTTTTTTCTGGCCAAGGTGTGACGACAGGCTGTGGTTCGTCTTTGTCCGACATCAAATCTCTCCCACTAAGACGATAGCGAGCATAGGGAAAAATGAAAATAAGGCCATAGAAAAACCGATTTTATGCAGAAGAGAATTTCTCGTTAGGACGGCTTGTTCCTGCAGGTACTCAGACTCCAAATACGCTTGGTAAGAAAGAACCGTGTTTCGCCCCATAGTAGCTAAGTAGTCCTTCATAAATTTGGCAGTGAATTCAATTTTCTTTCTTGGCCAAAAAGTAATAAGGCCTAGGGCTCCCGATACAAGAGCCCACAGCATAAGAGCCACTTTGAGTGAACCGTAGGAGTTCAATGTGACAATGATTGAGATCTGTGTCGTAGACAAGGCAACGAGAACTGTCCCGCGGAGATACGAATTAGCTACTGCGGCCATACTCTCGGAACGCCGCGAAATCAATTCGTCAAGAACTACCTGATTGATTAATTCTGGGCTTGCAACCACGCTTTTATTCGGCATTTAGACTGCTAACTTCTTGTGCAAGACTTTTCCAATAATTTGAACCAAGCGGGCTAGCTTTGCATCATCTCCTAGAATTTCAGCACCCATCGCTTTTAGGTTTTCGGATGAATCCAGCATTGCTTGGATAACAACATCTCGCAGATCCGGGCTTTCCAGGAACTGGTCAAGTGAGTTTCCTGAGGAAGCCTGCTTTGCAATCTTGGGGTTTTCGGAAGCCTTTGCACTGATGAAAGTCACCGCACCTTCGAAGTCGCCTGCGGTGAACTCAGCGTCAAACAAGTTATTCATTTGCTCGATGGCTTCTCGCAATGACGTCATGACTGGGTCATGAGCCTTACCTGAGCCGACGGCAGTTAGTGGCTTTAGTGAGCCATCTTCGCCGGCTAGATTTATGCTTGTAGAATCCGATTTCTTGAAGCCTAGTTTTGTGAGTTCAACGCCAGCCAAATCAATATCTGTACTTCGTGAACCAGATCTGATTTCTCTAGCAAGTAGTCTCAGAAAAATCGAGCGCTTTTCTAAGTCGGTGTCGTTATAGTTGTAGAGCTGTGACAAGAAGTCATAGGTCTTAGTAAAGGCATCAACGCTCTTCCTAAAGTCTTCTAGGCCATCGAGATCCATTAGGCTTCCCGATATTTCGGCGGCTTCCCACTTCCTCCAGAATCTATCCTTTACCTGAGCTAGTGATGCAGAGAGTTTGTTGTTTCCCTTTTTCTGAACGAATACCTTTGCAACTTCTTCGACCTCGCTCATGTCATAAATACCTGAGTGGTCAAGTTTGGTTGCAATATCATGCACGAGGTTTGGGTCGGTTATGTCAGCTAGTTTGGCGTCTTTGAAATAAGGTTCAAACGCTTCAAGAATGTCAGATGGCTCATTAACGAAGTCAAGGATGAATGTTGCATCTTTACCCTTAGCAGTTCGATTTAGACGAGACAGAGTCTGAACGGCCGTTACACCAGAAAGTTTTTTATCTACGTACATGGAGACAAGCAAAGGTTGGTCGAATCCGGTTTGGAACTTATTGGCTACAAGCATCACCTGATATTCTTCGGTGCCAAACGCTGTCGCCAGTTTTCTACCTCGTAAGCCTGGGTTCATGTTGTACTCGTTGAACGAGACTGGACTGATCTCAGGTTCGTCTATCTCCCCTGAGAATGCGACCAATGCGTTGACATCTTTATAGCCATGCTTCGCAATGTAGTCGTCGAAGGCAAGTTTGTAGCGGACGGCTTCCTTTCTGGATCCGGTGACGACCATTGCTTTGGCTTTGCCGCCCAGACGCCAAGACACATTTTCTCTGAAGTGTTCGATGATGATTGAAACTTTCGAGGCAATGTTGGTCGGGTGCAATCGAACCCAATACATCAGCTCTTTCAATGCCTCACTTTGAGCTACTTGCGGACCATCTGAGTCGTATTCCTGACCATTATGGGTTAGCTTGAAGGCCAGCTTATAAGGCGTGTAATTCTTCAGTACATCGAGAATGAAACCCTCTTCAATTGCTTGCTGCATCGTATAGACATGGAATGGCGAAGGTAACTCTTCACCGTCTTTGATCCGTCCGAATAGCTCCATGGTTTTTGCTTTAGGTGTTGCTGTATAGGCGAAAAAACTGATGTTACTTGGTTCGGCCCGGTTTGCCATTTCAGCAGCAAGAAGATCTTCCACATCGAACTCGCCACCATCTTGGAATGACTTCCAATCTTCATCGCTCAAGACCTTCTTCAAGCTACTTGCTGTATTGCCTGTCTGAGAAGAGTGGGCCTCATCTGCGATGATTGCGAAGCTCTTGCCCTTTGCCGCTGCTGATTCTTGTATTTGCCCGAGAATGAAGGGAAAAGTTTGCATGGTAACAACAATCACTGGCTTACCCTGCGACAGTGCTTCTGCGAGCGCGGTCGATTTCGAACCTTGTTTGTTAGTTATAGCCGCGACCACGCCTGTTTTGTGGTCGATCTGCTGTATAGCTGAACTTAGTTGGTCGTCCAATACTGTGCGATCGGTAACAACAATCACCGAGTCAAAAACCTTTGCACCTGCGTCATTGTGAAGAGTTGAAAGTTGATGTGCCGTCCATGCAATCGAGTTTGTCTTACCGGATCCAGCGGAATGTTGAATTAGGTAGCGGTAACCAGGGCCTTCGACTTTAGCAGTTTGAACGATTTGGGTGACTGATTCCCACTGGTGGTATCGGGGGAAGAGCAGGCTTTCTCTTTTGGACTGTTCTCCAGTTACTGGGTCTACCGTATGTTCGATACTCAAGTGCATGAAGCGGCCAAGAATTTGAAGCCAATTGTCCTTTTGGAAAACATGCTCCCACAGATAAGAGGTCTTGGAGCCAACTAGGTTGATCGGGTTGCCAGCTCTACCCTTGTTTCCTTTATTGAAGGGGAGAAAATACGTGTTCTCACCTGCCAGCTTCGTGGTCATGTAGACCTCAGAGTTTGAAACTGCAAAATGAACTAGAGCCCTGTGGCCGAATGAGAGTAGTAGCTCCCCTCTAGGTTCGCGATCTCTCTTGTACTGGTTGATTGCGTCCTCAACGCTCTGGGTGAAATCTGTCTTTAACTCGATGGTCGCTACTGGGATTCCATTGACAAACAAAACAAGATCTATGCTCTTTTGGTTTCTTGTCGAGTAATGAACTTGACGCATTACTCTAATTCGAACCTTTGAGTACTTCTCAAGCGTTGTTTGATTCAAGTTATCCGCTGGTTTGAACTGACACATCTCGAATTTTGCGGGGCCGTCTTTGAATCCTGAACGCAATATGTTTAAAGTACCGCCACCTTGTGAAAGATTTTGATCTAGGGACTTCGCAAGTCGCTGAACCAAAGACTTCATAGCCTTTTCTCTTTGAGGCTTCGAATCCGACTCCTTCACTAGTTTCGCAAACTCAAGTGGCTGGCTTTCACTTAGCCAAGCTAAAACGTCGTCCGGGAAAAGAGCCAGTTCCTTGTCATATCCGTGGTCTGATTTTGAGTAGAACCAACCTGATGCTTCTAGTGATTCACAAAGCTCGATCTCAAACTTGTACTCGTTGTAATCCGCCATTAGAAATCAGCACCTATTCTTAGTCTTCCCGTGACTGCCGCACTTATGAGAGCCTTCCGCCTCTCGCGAAGCAACTCTATTGTTTTTTCCGTTTTTGAAACCATTTGGTGAATTTTTAATTGATAGTCACTAACTTCTCCTACAATCTCGCGTTGCTCATCGGGAGGTGGCAGAAGAACTGGCATCCACTTGACATCACTAAATTTTAATGACTGCCTAAGGCCGCTCCCCATTGCATAAAAAACTTTCATTAGGTCCCACGCACGCATTTGCAGGGCTAGAAAATGCGGGTCACAACCCGTAACACGGAAAGCCATGTATGCGGAGGTGATTATTCCACGATGGCTTGAGATTGCGGAACGAAGACTTTTCTTATCATTTTGTAAATCGGTAAATCTGAATACAAGATCCAGTTCTTCGATGATTTGGTAAGTTTCAAAAGATTCGGGTAACAAGCCCTCGTTTGTGTTAATGTCTTTTTCTACAATTTCTCCATAGCTCAGAGAAAGTAGGTTCGTCTCCTGCATAAACCGGTTCTTATTTGCCAGCTCGTGACCAATAGTGAAAAATGGTGCCATTACCCAATGCTTTGGCATTTTAGGTGACCACTCAACTCCGCTATCGACTAAGGTCGAGCCTCGTCTGCCGCCTTGTGTGACTAGATCGCACAGTAGAGTGTTATATCGTTCCTTGAGTCTAGAAATAAAGTTTGACTCGGCGAGAATTAGGCTATCAATCCGTTCTAGTTCAACGTCCAAAAAGTCAGCGATGGCTGCTTGCTCTTTCAACGGAGGTAAAGATATTCGGCTACCGGTTAGAGCATTCTTAGGAATAGTGTTTCTAAGACCACTGTAGAAAGGCTTGTACCTTTTTTCATCGTCAAGATTTACAAAATAATATTCTAGAAACCGTGGATCCGCTAAGGCGGTGTTCACTTCATAGGCGGTGTACGCGGAAGTTATCATTCCTAATTGTTTTACTAACCCAACAGTTCTGGGAGTCTCCTCAACGTCAAAGAGGCAAAAAACCAGGTCGCCTGGACTAACTATCTGATAGCCTTCGAAACTTGCAGGATACTTACCCACACCACTCTCAATATCTCTTTCGATGACACCCCGTCTTGTGAGAGAAAGCAGCTGCGTCTCGGCCCAGTTTTCACCAACTTCAACACTTTTCTGCCTGAGAAAGTTGCGTACTGGTTTTGTGTCCCAGTCCACTCGATCCACTGAAAAGTCTGGGTAATTGACTGACATTGGGGGCATCATTTTTCGATGTCCTTGAGCAACCGAGTTATTTCAGAAACTAGTTCATTCAATTCTGCGTCGATTTCAACGAGTGGTCTCGGCGACTCATACTTGTAGAAAAAACGTGTAAATGGTATCTCGAAACCAACTTTGCTTTTTGATTCATCGATCCAAAATTCACCTAGGTGTGGCGCGATTTCGTTTGATACATATTCTTCAATGTTCTGAGAAAGCGGAACATTTTCTACGTCTCTAAGTGATGGGTCTGGGATTGGGTTGCCCTTCGCATCTTTCACCGCAGGTGCACTGTTGTCGTGAACTGCAAGTTCAAATACGAGATTCCTTATTTGAGAGGTGCTCAACCCAAGACTCTTTACTAAATCGTTGATTCGTTCCGTGAATGCATCTAAATTAGTCGTCACGGTTGAATTGAGATCTGCTTCGAGCGTTAAGACTTCATTTAGTTCAAGACGTTGACTGGACTTGAGCTTGTCAAATGATTTCGAAGTTAGAGCAGACTGGATTCTTTCTCTAGTTAAGCCCCAGTTGAGTCGGAGGGGCTGTTCCACCGTGATAGTTGTGTAGCCAAAGTCAGTGGTCTTAAAGATTTTTGATTGTTCGGATTCTTCAAAGGCGTCGTACATCTGGACTATTCGAGTTAGATTCTTTGCTCCTATTTCAGCTTTTTTGTCTCCGAGGTTTTTTCTAAGTTTTTCAAATTCAGAAGTGGCATCAATCAACTGAACTTTGCCTTTTCGTTCAGCCGCCTTGTGGTTGCTGAGGATCCAAATGTATGTAGAGATTCCAGTGTTGTAGAACATGTCTTTTGGTAAGGCAATGATTGACTCAATGAGATCTTGTTCCAGTAGGTACTTTCGGATCTCAGATTCACCTTGGCCAGCATTTCCGGTAAATAGGGGTGAACCGTTGAGAACAATGCCGATTCGCCCTCCACCTTGTGCAGTTGGCCTCATTTTCTTTACTAGGTGCAATAGGAATAGCAAAGATCCGTCAGAGACTCTTGGAGTCCCTGGCCCAAAGCGACCATCGAATCCTCGCTCTTGATGTTCCCTTTCAACAAAAGCTTGCTGCTTTTTCCATTCCACTCCAAATGGTGGGTTTGCTAAGCAATAGTCGAAATGTTTACCGTGATGTCCGTCATTGGTGAGCGTATCGCCAAAGACCATGTTCTCAATTTCTTGCCCCTTGATAACCATGTCTGCCTTAGCGATAGCGAAAGATTCATCGTTGTAGTCTTGGCCAAATAGCGTCAGGCGAGCTTCTGGATTCAGGTGATGTATGTAGTCGTCTGCGACCGATAACATGCCTCCTGTGCCCGCTGTAGGGTCGTAGACGCTGCGAACTACACCAGGTTTGCTGAGAACTTCGTCATCGGTTGCGAATAGCAAATTGACAATCAATCGAACTACGTCTCTGGGAGTGAAATGGTCACCAGCAGTTTCATTTGACGCTTCAGCAAATTTTCTAATGAGCTCTTCAAAGATGAGCCCCATTTCTATATTGGAAACCTTCTCTGGGTGCAGATCCATGCCGGAGAAGCGTTGCACCACTAAGAGCAACAAGTCATTTTCGTCCAGTTTGTTTAATTGATTTGTGAATTCATACTTCTCAAAAATGTCCCGTACGTTAGGGGAAAACCCTTCAATGTAAGCGAGCAGGTTTGCCTTTAGGTTCGTTGTGTCCCCTGCAGCCTTCTTTAGGTCGTAAGGGGAAGTGTTGTAGAAGCTATAGTCAGACGCTTTTTGCAATAAGAAGTCGAGTGCGGCTCCAGCATTTCGATTTTTGCTGAACTCTTCCAATACTTTAGTTTTTGTGGCTTCTAAGGCACTGTCCAGTCTCCTTAGGACAGTGAAAGGAAGAATGACTTTGCCATAGTCGGCTGGCTTATAGGTTCCCCGCAAAAGGTTCGCGATCGACCAAATAAAAGCGGCGTTGTTTGTCTCGGACATCATTTCCCAACTGTTCAAATCTAAGGCTAGCCGAAAGCTACAGTTTGGCCTTGTGCAACAAGCCAGACGCTTAGAGTCTGTAGCCAACCAGTGACATTCCCGTAATCTGACGTCGCAACAATTAGAGACCGGCATCAAATTTGGGAAAAATCAAATCAATTTCTACACGAAAAACCCCCGTGAATACTGGGACCAAGCCGTTTTCATTTACAAACAACAAAAGTCAGTAAGCACCAGTTGTGCGAAAATAGGTAACTATAGAGCACCCTCGCTTCCAGTCGAGGGAGAACTGATCCATGTGATTGCGGTTATACCCAGAAACTCCAAAACGGTAGCAGATTTCTCTAAGGCTTCCTCAAGAGAGAGCCCCTCGAACACAGATTCTTTGTAGTAACAACTAAGGCCCGACTTTAGTTCTGTATAAAAATGAATGTCAACAACACCGTCTCGGAACCTCGGGTTTGCCTGAATTTCCCATTTGTCGGATTCAAAGCCATAGAGAATGTCCCGACCCTCGATCGCTCGGCGTTGAGCATCACCAATCAAGATTGAACTCAACGAGGTTGTCCCGAATTGATCATCGAACCATGTGTCACCATATTTGCGATACATCAGAAATCCCCCTCGGCAGTTGCAGCCAATTGGGCCCAGTTTGGAACATCTTTTGCAGTTTCCTCATGCTTGGGAACAGCTGGGCTGTATTTGATCCCCTGGTTCTTGGCCTTAGGTACAGTCGAAACCGCAGTTCCCATTGAAACGGCTTCAGTTAATTCACGCTGGGCGGTGGTTGTTGAAACGTCAGCGGCTAGTGCATAGTCTCTGACAGTCATGTTGGGCTTCAAGTGCTTCTTGATGTTTGCTACCGACTTCTTTGTTTCACCTGATTTTTCATGGAACCACACAAGCTTCTTAGGTGAATACTCTTTTAGTCGAAGTCCCCGGATGGTTTCCGTCTGAGCGTTGCGATTCTTACCGTTGTGCGAAGTTTCAGTTGAGAGTGCGATCCATGTGTGTGTCGCTCCTAAGGACTTCTTGGCATCCTTGTCGTAGTAAAGAACCATAACCACATCAGCTGCAGCAGGCAAAGCTCCTGAGCCTCGAGGATTAGGGGCTAATTTCTTTCCAGATTCCTTTGTTGGGTGGTGAACCACCATGTGTGACATCGTTGGCATTTTGGTAAGCATGCGGCTGACTGTCATTGCCGTTAGTGCTGCGTCGTTTTCATTTGCCACACCAGAGTTAGCTGCCCAAGTGTCATAAACAATAAGTTGGCAAGCGTTATCTGCTGCATAGTTTCGAATCAGGTCTAGCGATTGATCCGAGTTAATGTTTCCACCATCGATGAAGAAGAGCCATGGCTTGATGAGTTCAATGTCATACCCGTAGTGTTCACACCAATATTGAAATCGGGAGAGAAAACCAGACTTGCCTTCTCCAAGAACCAGAAGAATTTTGACTTGTCGAGTTGGCTTGCCAAGCCAAGGCTCACCAAGTGCAATACGGCAGGCCATGTCGAGGTAACAGAAGGTCTTTCCAATATTGCTGTCGCCCACCAAGAGCGAAAGCCCTTGCCAAGGAATAAACGATTCGACGATTCCTGCACGATCGGCTTCAGCTAAGTCCTCCCAAGTTATAACTTTGGAACCTTCGAAGCTCTTGGCTCCTATGATGCGTTCGGCTTCCTGACGAATCTCGAGTTCTTCAACTTTTTGATCAACTTTTAGTTGGCGTTCTTCTTCTGGTGTCATTAGCGACGCACCTCCATATTTCTTAATTGCTCCTTCAAGTGCGTTGTCGAAGGCTTTTTGATATTTGTTTTCATTGAATGGTGCTTGTAGATAGATGGCCTTGAATTGGGTAATTGCTTCTTCAATTCCGGACTCACCTGAACTACCTAATCCGACCAAATTTGCAGTGACGGATAAGAGTTGTTGGTGACTGATGTCATGGAGGGGGAACTTCTTCTTTGCATAAACAACAAGTGGTGACGGGCTGCCCTTTTTGATTGTTTTGAACCAATCTTCGACCGAACCCGCATACCCGTTTTCAGAGAACTTCCCGGCCTGTACAGCTAGCCAATCCGGAACTGGTGCTAAAACATCAAGGGATGACGGGACATCTTCAGACCAAGCGATTACATAGGAACCGCCAGCTCGACGATCGACATCCTCGAGAATTTGACCATCTGGTAGTTTTACGCCAACTGTGGGACCAAGTCTTAAGCCGTCAACATTGCGATAGAAAAAGTGGCTTCCACCACTAAGTGTCGTTACATTAAAGCTCTCGGGTGGGGTGAGGTTGTGTTGGTTCAGGCTGTACCAACCATCCTTGTTTTTCTCCGTGCTTACATCGATGTCAAGAACGACCAGTTCAGATCCGACATAAAGACCCACGAGATCATCTGGGTGTTGAGACCACCAAAGCTGCACGACTTCAAGGTTTGTAGTTGATTGCTTAAAGCCATGAGGCGGGATTGGTGCTTTCATTGCAACCTCTTTCCCGTCTTTCCAGCCATCGCTAGAGTGGCAAGGGAAAACGGGGATGCCCAGTGAAGCCCACTTCAATGCAATTTGTAGGTTATCCAAGTTCGCACCCCAAACCTCGTGACCCAGTCTTCGGGAAGCCGGTTGGCGAGCAAAAAATGACGCCAGATGCCAATAGGTACAAGCTATTCAAGGGGTTCTGAGGGTTGCTACCCAGAATTAGAGGGTCCATACAAAATAGGACTTGGTGAATGACTGACAGGTCAGATACTTGAATGGGCATCTCTATTGCTTACCTTCGCCCAGGAATAAGTTGTTTGACTCCCACAGTTCGATTCCAGATAGAGGGAAGCGGATCTGCTGTCCAAGACGCATTCCTGGCAACCCCAGCTGGCGCCAGTTTGAATAGACCCATTTGACCGGCTTGTTCCAGCGAGTAGCCAGCTGTTCGCAGCTTAGAAATTGATCTGAATTTTTTTGATTAATTTGTTGCCTCCTGATGCTTTCTTAGTGAAAAGTTGATAGACTGGGATTTGTAAAAATGCCAGTCATTACAAGAAAGACATTAGCAATGAAAATTGAGATTATTAAGAGCTGTTCGCTAGAGGCAAAGAAACCCACTGGGGTCTTTAGATTTGGTGAGCTAATTGCTTCGGTTGAGTTGTGGCTTTCTGAAGGCGGGTCTACGGCCTCTTGGTGGGTATCAGGACCCAATAAGGACGATGCACTGTCGATGCTTTTTCAGGCACAAGTATTGGTAAGTGCTGAATCTCAAAACGAGCTCGAGGACGAGCTTCTTGACTTTGCTAGCATTCACGCGTTTCCTCTTGCTTCTAGTGCCTCAATGAATTCACTCGGCTTCAAAGGGTTTATGGAAGAGCGCCTTCCAGAGGATCGAAGTGGGCTTTTCCTAAATCACGTCGACTTTCGATTCACCGATCACCTACGGTCAAACCTTACGCCTGTGAAACAGACGGTCATGCAGTTTCAGTTAGCTACTTCGCTCGGACTTGGAACACCTCTGAGAGACATCGCCAAATTCCAAGGTTTGTCCCCCATGACAATAGAGACCCGAATCACAAGAGCTCGGAAGTCTGGTGAATTGCCAAAGGCAACGCTGTCATCTGCTGCTGATATAAAAGAACTTAACTAAAGGAGACAAATGCCCAGATTGGCAAACCGTAACGCAGGTATCAAGTTAATTGCACCTGGCACATATCAGGCACGCGTATTTCACAATCGTAAAGAAGAATCCAAGAACTTCAAGCGAATTGATGAGGCTCAACGTTGGCAGCGAAACCTAAAGGCGGACCTCGAGCGATGCCCTTCGGAAATTCGTCGTGTCAACCGCCAGTGGTCGGCAGAGTTGGTTACCCCTTCAGGAGTGGCCTCAAAAGCCTTTGCCAACCTGTCGGATGCAATCACATGGGTCGAGCAGGGTAAGGTTCAGGTATCACTCGGGACTTGGGTAGACCCTGAACAGCAAAATCAAACCTTCGCAGATTTTGTTTCGTCTTGGCGATCGACAAAAACTTCTGTTTCTGGGAAAACGCTTGGCACATACGACTCACAGCTAAAGAATCACATTCTTCCAGCCTTTGGCACAAAAACCTTACTTGGTATTTCGACTTCTAGCATCCGAGAATGGGTCTCGTCACTTGAGGCAAAACCTGTTGGGGCTACGACAATACGGCAGTCTTACCGGTTACTGCACCAGATTCTTGAATCTGCACTCGTTGACGAGAGAATCACACGAAATCCAGCTGTTGGTATACGTTTGCCAAAAATGTCCAAGAAAAAAATTGAGGCATTGACAGTTGATCAAGTGTTGGCACTTTCTCGTCAGTGCGGGAAGTACGGTCTTTTGGTCAAGTTTCTTGCCATGACTGGGGTAAGGATCAACGAAGCTCTTGCTCTCAGAGTTGGCGATCTGAACCTCGATAATGCAACAGTTCACATTTGTAGAACTTGGACTTCCACCACCAGTGGTAAGAAAATCCTCGGGGAAACTAAAACCCGAGAAGTTCGTGACATCCCGATTGGCCGAGAACTAGTAGCTGATCTAAGCGCTGCTTTGGTTGGCAAAAAGAGTGATGATTGGCTCTTTACTGGTAGCGGAGTGGATTCTCTTGACTACGGCTATTTTCGACGCGCACATTTCGAACCAGCCGTCAAGAAGCTTGGTCTGAAAGGGGTAACTATTCACACCCTTAGACACACTTGTGCGAGTCTTTTGATTTCACTTCAGGCACCAATAACAACAGTCAGCAGAATTCTGGGTCATGCTTCTGTGAAGATGACCTTAGATACTTACGGCCACTATTACAAGGACGATGCGACTGCTTGGATTAATGTCTACGCCGAATTATTTAGCGACCTAAAAACTAAGTAGACAATGAGCAAGAAATGTTTATTGTCATCATCGGAACGGAATCTAAACGGAATCCGTCATTCAACATGCATTGGGAAGAGCGTCGTGATTTCTCTTAAAAATGCTGGAGGCCAATAAAATACAGGACTTCAGCGTGGTGCGCTTGGAGGGACTCGAACCCCC
>JACCDP010430629.1_pt1 | contig 14126 bp, 9 predicted proteins | sample 7445841 | NCBI WGS metagenome assembly JACCDP01 (sample SAMN15323441, study PRJNA562643) | freshwater metagenome | isolation source: river surface water | place: USA:Blue River Watershed | collected 2017-08-17
CCCTGGAACTTAAGCCCGACGTGCTGAGCGTGATGATCGGCGTCAACGACAGCAGCAAGGGTGTGACTCCAGAAGTCTTCGAAAAGACTTACGATGACCTTCTGACCACAGCGCGCGCGGCCAACCCTAAGCTGCGTCTCGTGCTCTGCGAGCCGTTCCTGGGTGCCGCTGGCCCGGCCATCGATAAGTCGCCCGGCCGCCGCGAGCGCCTCGCCCTGCTCGTCCCGGTCGTGCGACGCCTGGCCGCGAAGCACGGCGCGACACTGATCGACTTCCAGAAGGTCTTCGACGATGCCCAACGCCGCGCCCCTTCGTCCTACTGGATCTGGGACGGCGTGCACCCGACCACCGCCGGCCACCAACTGATGGCCGACGAATGGGAGCGGGTCGTGCGCGCGAGCTGGCGCTGAGGCTTACTTGGCCGCCGGCGCCTTCTTACCCTTACCCTTGCCGGCATTCTTGCCGGGCGGCGGGGTGCGCTTCTTCTGGCCGGTCGCATATTCGTCATCGACCTCCGGGACCTTGAGGTCCGCGCGCAACTTGGCGAGACGGGCCTCGAGGTCGGCCTGCACGGATTCATAACCGGGCTGACCGAAGAAGCTCTTCAGCTCGAGCGGGTCCTTCTCGCTGTCGAAGAGATCCGTCTTGGTCTCGCCGTTGCCGTAGTAGCGCACGAGCTTGTAGCGGTCCGTGATGATGCCGTAGTGCGGCGCGACGTGGTGCGGCTGCGGATACTCGTAGTAGTGATAGTAGAACTCTTTGCGCCAGTCGGCCGGAGTCTCACCCGCGAGGATCGGCTTCAGGCTCCGTCCCTGCATCTCGGCAGGCGAAGGCAGACCGGCCATGTCGAGGAAGGTCTGGGCGTAGTCGACATTGGAGACGAGCGCCTTGCTCACGGAGCCGGGCTTGGTCACGCCGGGCCAGCGGACGAGCAAGGGCGTGCGCACGGACTCCTCGAAGATCCAGCGCTTGTCGAACCAGCCATGTTCGCCGAGATAGAAGCCCTGGTCCGACGAGTAGATGACGATGGTGTTCTCGGCGAGCCCCTGCTCCTCGAGATACTTGAGCACGCGGCCGACATTATCGTCCACGGCCTTCACGGTCGCGAGGTAGTCATGCATGTAGCGCTGGTAACGCCAGCGGACGAGATCCTTGCCCTGCGGATTAGCTTTACGGTAAGCCTCGTTACGCGGCTCATAGTAGGCATCCCACACGGCGGCCTGCTCGGCGTCCATCTGCGGGGGTCGCTCCAGCTTCACGTCCTTGGGGGTGATGGTCTTCTCCAGCGTCATGTCATTCTCGCCGACGGCCTTGGCACGGTTGGCGTAGTCGTCGAAGAGCGTAGGCGGTTCGGGGTAGACGCGATCCTTGTCAAAACCGAGGTCCTTGATGTTCGGCTCCCACTCGCGATGCGGCGCCTTGTGCTGGAGCATGAGCATGAAGGGCTTCGACTTGTCGCGCTTGCTCACCCAGTCGAGCGAGAGGTCGGTGACGATGTCGGTGACGTAACCCTGCATCTTCACCATGCCCTGGGCGTTCTTCATCGGCGGGTTGTAGTAGACGCCCTGTCCGGGGAGCACCTGCCAGAAGTCGAAACCGGTGGGATCGCTGATAAGGTGCCACTTGCCGACGATGGCGGTCTGGTAGCCGGCCTTCTGCAGTAGCTTCGGGAAGGTGAGCTGCGTGCCGTCGAATACGGAGTTCGAGTTGTTAAAGAAGCCGTTGAGGTGCGAGTATTTGCCGGTGAGGATCACCGCGCGGCTCGGTCCGCAGATGGAGTTGGTGACCAAGGCACGATCGAAGCGCATGCCTTCGTTGGCGAGCCGGTCGATATTTGGCGTCTGATTCAGCTTACGGGCGTCTCCGTAAGCGCTGATGGCCTGATAGGCGTGGTCATCGGAGAAGATGAAGACGATGTTGGGCTGCTTGGCAGGAGCGGCGGACAGGAGGCCGCCGGCCAGACAGAGGATAAGTGCCAGGAGTCGCATGGGGTATATGACGATAAATGGAGAAGTGAACGCGTCGGTCAATCGGCATCCGCTATCGGTCAATCGGCATCCGTTCACGATTGAAACCCGCCCTTCGCCCATCTGTCTCCCACCGATGCGACCGCTCCTTCTCGCTTGCCTTTGCCTTTCCCTGACGGCCTTCGCCGCCCCCGACCCGACCCCCTATCCGGCCACGCGCAGCCCCAAAGGCCTCCAGGTCCAGATGGTTGCCGACGCCCTGGAACTCGGAATCCATCACGCCAACCTGAATATCCGGCTCAACGCCCTGCTCTCGTCCGAAAAGGAAGCCAAGCCCGGCCAGCTCACCGCTTCGGCCGACGGCTTCACGTTCGTGATCAACCAGAATTACGTCGTATCCTTGGACCGTCAGATCAAGCCCATGAGCGACAAGGGCGTCGTGGTCACGCTCATCGTCACCACCTCGCGCTCGCCCGACGAACGCATCCGGAAACTGACCATCCACCCGAAGGCCGACCCGATCAAAGGCATAACGATGGCCTCTGATACGGTCACCCCCGAAGGACGCGCCTGCTACAAGGCGCTCACCGAGTTCATCGCCCGGCGCTGGTCGGCCGCCGACACGAAGCACGGACGCGTCTGGGGCTGGATCGTCAGCAACGAAGTGAACTCCCATAACGAGTGGCATCAGATGGGCCCGGCGACAGCCGAGGAGGTCGCCCTACAATACGAAGACCAGGTCCGCCTCGCCTGGGAATCCCTTCGTCAACATTCGGCCAACGCCCGCGTGTATATCTCGATGACGCACAGCTGGACGGCCAAGGGTCACAAGGATCCGCTCCAGGCCTGCCCAGGTCGCACCCTCCTCGAACTCTTCGCGAAGCGTGCCCGTGAACGCGGCGACTTCGACTGGAACCTGGCCTTCCATCCCTACCCATCGAATCTACGCGATCCACGTACCTGGCTCGATAAAGTGTCGTTCAATGACAACACGCCGAAAGTGACTTTCAAGAATCTCGAAGTATTGACCAAGAAACTGGCGACGCCCGAAATGCTCTACGCCGGCAAACTGCGCCGCCTCAGCTTCACCGAACAAGGCTTCGACTTGCCAGATCGCCCCGAAGGACTCGCCGAACAGGCCGCGGCCTACGCCTATGCCTGGGAAAAGGTGTTACGCCTCGGCGATGCCGTCGACGCCTTCCACTATCATCGTCACGTCGACCACTCCCTTGAAAACAAACTACGCTTCGGACTCTGGAGCAACAAGCCGGGCACAATCTCCGAACCCGATCAGAAGCGCCCGATCTGGCACCTACTCAAAGCCGCCGATACGCCCGAATGGAAAGCCGCCGCCGAACCTTACCTGAAGACCTGCGGACTGAAGAGCTGGGATGAACTAAACCTAAGGTAAGGCGCGCTAATCGGATAGCGGTTGGTAGCTGGCTGCACCTTTAATCTATTTGCCGTCGGTGTAGTTACTTCGACAACCACTACGATTGAAACCTTCGGCCTGCCAACCTGTCTCCCCCTTCATGCGACCGCTCCTTCTCTTTTTCTTGAGCCTTATCTCGGCACTGGCCGCGACGGCGCCCGACCTCACCCCCTACCCCGCGACCCCCAGCCCGAAGGGACTGCAGGTCCAGATGATTCCCGACGCCCTGGAGCTCGGCATCCATCACGCCGGGCTTAACCTGAACCTGAGCGCCCTGCTCTCCCCCGAGAAGGAAGCCAAACCCGGCCAGCCCACCGCCTCGGCCGATGGTTTCACTTTCGCGATCAACCAGAAGTACGCCGAGGCCATTGATCGGGAAATCAAACCATTGAGTGATAAAGGCATCGTGGTGACGCTCATCCTCATCACCCTCCGCTCACCCAACGTACATATCCGCAACCTGACCATTCACCCGAAGGCGGACCCGACGAAAGGGACGACGATGGCCGCGAACACGGTCACGCCGGAAGGCCGCGCATGCTACAAGGCGCTGACCGATTTCATCGCCCATCGTTGGTCCTCCGCCGACGCCACGCACGGCCGCGTCTGGGGCTGGGTGGTCAGCAACGAGGTGAACTCCCATCATGAATGGCATCAGATGGGCCCAGCGACGGTCGAGGAGGTCGCGACCCAATACGAAGACCAAGTCCGCCTCGCCTGGGAATCCCTCCGCCGCCATTCGACGACCGCCCGGGTCTACCTCTCGATGGAGCATCACTGGAACACCCAAGGTCAAGCGGACCCCCTCCAAGCCTGCCGAGGCCGCACCCTGCTGGAACTCTTCGCGAAGCGGGCGCGTGAACGTGGCGACTTCGACTGGAACCTGGCCTTCCATCCTTACCCCTGGAATCTCCGCGATCCGCGCACCTGGCTCGACAAGGTGACCTTCGATGACGCGACGCCGAAGGTGACCTTCAAGAACCTCGAGGTGCTGACCAAGAAACTGGCGACGCCGGACCTCCTCTACGCTGGCCATTCGCGTCGCCTCAGCTTCACCGAACAAGGCTTCGACGTCACCCAACGACCCGAAGCCCTCGCCGAACAGGCCGCAGCTTACGCTTATGCATGGGAAAAGATCACGCGCCTCGGGCCCACGATCGACGCCTTCCTCTACCATCGCCAAGTCGACAATGCGATGGAAGGCGGTCTCCGCTTCGGCCTCTGGAGCAACAAGCCCGGCACGATCTACGAACCTGACCAGAAGCGTCCGATCTGGTTCCTTTTCAAGTCCGCCGGCACTGCTGAATGGAAAACCGCCGCCGAACCTTACCTGAAGACCTGCGGCCTGAAGAGCTGGGACGAACTGAATCCCAAGTAAGAAGCGGTTGGCGGCACGCATCACCCAAGACCACGTCGTATTCGGCGCTTCAGCTCGTCTCTTGTTACTTCCATCTGTCATCTGCCCTCCGTCATCTGTCATCCACTCTTGCCCCAAGGCCCCCTTCCTCCCCATAACCCGAAATGCACGGCTTCGTCATCGGACTCGACCTCGGCACCTCAGGTGTCCGCGCCGTAGCCGTCGATGCCTCGGGCAAGATTCTCGCGCTAGGCTCGGCAACACTTCCGGCGACCAAGGCCGCCGGCGCACGCCGCGAACAATCGCCGGAAGATTGGTGGAACGGCTGCCGCACGGCCCTCGACGAACTCAGCCTGAAGCTCGACCTCTCCGCCGCCCGTGCCATCGCGGTCGACGCAACCTCCGGCACCATCTTGCCAGTCGATAATCATAACCGCCCGCTCGCCGCGGCCCGCATGTATGATGACGCTGACACGGGCGATCTCGCCGCGAAGATCAAGTCGCTCGCTCCTCGCGAAAGCGCAGCCCATGGTGCCACCTCCCCGGCCGCCCGTGCCCTGGAATGGGTGAAGCTGCCTCGCCTGCAATGCATCCTCCACCAAGCCGATTGGATCAACGGCTGCCTCGGCGCCACGCACTGGCAGACCGACGAGAACAACGCGCTGAAGACGGGTTACGATCCGGTCAGCCGTACCTGGCCCGATTGGCTCCGCGCCTTCGGTCTCTCTCCCGGCATCCTCCCCGAAGTCGTCCCAGTCGGCACGCCGATCGGACACGTCTCCGGCCAAGCGGCCATCGCCCTCGGCATCCCCGAAGGCATCACCATCGCGGCCGGGACGACCGACGGTTGTGCTACTTTCCTCGCTAGCGGGGCTACGGAACCAGGCGAAGCTTCCACGGCGCTGGGCTCGACCATCGTGCTCAAACTCCTGAGCGACCGTCCGATTTTCGCACCCGAGCTCGGCATCTATAGCCACCGCATCGGCGACACTTGGCTGGCGGGCGGAGCCTCCAATTGCGGCGGAAAGACCCTGCTGCAGTTCTTCAGCCAAGCACAGCTGGCTTCACTGGAATCCTCCCTCGATACGTCCAAACCGACGGGGACCGACTACTACCCCCTGCCCTCCGTCGGCGAACGCTTTCCGGTTTCTGACCCGCACCTCGCTCCCCGCCTGACCCCTCGTCCGGCCGACGACGCGCAATTCCTGCAAGGCATCTACGAGGCGTTCGCCCGCGTCGAACAGACGGGCTTTGCCAAGCTTACGGCATTGGGCGGCCCGACCCTCCGCAATGTCCGTCACGCCGGCGGCGGCTCCCGGAGCGCGGCCTGGATGAGCCTTCGTGCTTCGGCTCTCGGCATGCCGCAACTTCCCGCCTGGAGCGAAGAAGCCGCCGCGGGCGCCGCCCGGCTGGCGTGGCGCTCCCTAGGCCACGAGATCGCCTTCACATGAGCACGCTTTCGCCTATCGCCCGACTTTCCGAGATCGCCGGCCAATACGGCGCCCTGCTCGTCGATCAGTTCGGCACGCTGCATGATGGCACCGTCGCTTACCCTCACGCCGCCGAGGCCCTGCGAAGCTTCCGCGAAAACGGCGGCAAGGTCGCCGTGCTCTCCAACTCCGCCAAGACGGGCGCCGACAATATCATCCGACTCGCGAAGTTCGGCTTCGGTCCCGAACACTTCGATGTCGTCGTGACCTCCGGCGACGCCGCCCAAGCCGCGATCCGTTCCGGGTCGCTCGGAGACGGCTTCCGGCCAGGCTCCAAGGTCCACATCTCCGGCAAGCCGGGCGATGACTACGGTTTCGGCGACCTCGGGTTCACGCTCACCTGGCCCGACGAAGCGGAAGGCATCATTCTCGCCGCCTGCCAGGAACCGGACCGCAACTGGCGCGAACAGATTCGCGACCTCACTCCCGCGGCCCAACGCGGCGTGACGATCGCCGTCTGCAACCCCGACCTCGAGATGCTCACGCCTAAGGGCGTCCGTCCTTCCGCCGGCGCCATCGCCCGCGAACTCGAACGCAAAGGGGCCGTGCTCCGCTATTTCGGGAAGCCTCACGGCGACATCTACCGCACGGCTCTCGCCGCGCTCGGGAATCCTCCGCCCATGACGGTCCTGGCGATCGGCGACAGCCCTGAACACGACATCGCCGGAGCGGCCAGGGCCGGCTTGGACAGCGTCCTCCTGCGTACCGGCATCATGGTCGAGGCCGATGAAGCGTCGCTACAAGCCCGACTGCCGTCCGGCGCCCGCCGCGTGTTCAGCCTGGCCGAACTGCGCTGGTAAGGCTCAGGCGCCACGCTGCGCGGTGTTGCCTCGGCCCTTCGGCTTGCCGTCGATACAATGGAGGCAGGTCTGCTCGTAGACGTAATCAGGGCGCTGCTGGTCCTGGACGGTTAATGGCATCTGGCAGTTGAAGCAGATGACGGACCCGGTTTCCCGGAGATCAGGCCCGACGCCGACGCGTTCATCGAAGACGAAGCACTCGCCTTCGTAATGCGCGCCGCCGACTTCCTCGAAATACTTCAGGATGCCGCCGTCCAGCTGCAGGACGTCCGTATAGCCCTTCATGGCCATGAACGGACCAGCCTTCTCGCAACGGATGCCGCCGGTGCAGAACATCACCACGGGCTGTGTCTTTAGTTCTTCCGGTAGTTTCTCCACCGCCGCGGGAAAATCGCGGAAGTTCCAGATGCTCGGGGCCACCGCCCCTTTGAACGTCCCCATCCGCACTTCGTAATCGTTGCGGGTATCGAGCAAGGTCACCGGCCGGCCTTCGTCGAGCCACTGCTTGAGCTGCTGCGCCGAAATCTTCTTCGCGGGACGCCGGGCCGGGTCGACGCCATCGACGCCGAACGCGATGATCTCCTTCTTCACCTTCACGAGCATGCGCTTGAACGGCTGATCGCAACTCGGGCTCTCCTTGGGCGCGATGTCCGCGAGGCCGGGGACGGCACGGATGACCTGCAGCACCGCCGCCAGCTGCGGGCGCGTACCGGCGAGGAAGAAATTAATGCCTTCGGGAGCCAGGAGAATGGTCCCCTTGAGTCCGTGGGCCTTCGTGAGTTCCTGCAGGCTCGTCCGCAGTTCCTCCAGTCCGTCCAACGGAGCGAACTTATAGCAGGAGAGATTGATGACCTCGGCGGACATTGCGAAACACGACGACTAAGATCGCCGCGAAGGCATGACAATGAATCTTTGCCTTTTGGCCTGCGAGTCCTAGGCCTTGGTCATCTTGGATCCGGGACTCACCATCACGCCCATCGGCTTCATCCGCTCGGGGAAGCCGTTGAAGTTCGACGCCCGTCATCAGCCCGATGAGAAGCAGGCCGAGACCAACATCCTCGAGATGCTGCCGGGCGACAAATACCAGAAGGCGCTGAAAGACCTCGAAGGCTTCGACCGCATCTGGTTGCTCTGGTGGTTCCACCGCAACACCGACTGGCGTCCCGAAGTGCTCCCTCCCCGCGGTCCGTCCAAAAGGCGAGGCGTCTTCGCCACGCGTTCCCCGCATCGCCCCAACCCGCTGGGGATCACGCCCGTGCAGTTGCTCGAGATCCGCAAGGGGCAGCTCATCCTGGGCCCATGCGACCTGGTCGACGGCACGCCAGTCTTCGATATCAAGCCCTACATCCCTTCCTACGATTCCTTCCCCGAGGCCAAGGCAGGATGGATCGATGAGGTCGACGCCGCCCTCGAAGGGCCGCCCGCTTTCACGGTGAGCTTCTCCCCCCAGGCCACCGAACACATGGTCTGGCTCAGGCAGGAGTGGTCCGTCGATTTCGAAGCCCGACTGCTCGAGATCCTCAGCCGCGACCCGAGCCCCCACCGCACCCGTCGCATCCGCAGCCGCCATGGGGACCTGTTCGATATCGGCTGCGGCGCTTGGTATGCGGTCTTCGAAGTCAAAGGCCCCGCCGTCTATGTCCTGTATCTTAAGCCGGCCTTCCCCCTGAAGTTCCTGACCGACCCCGCCCGCCCGGAGATTCCCGATAAGGACGCGCAGCTCGCCTTCCGGGCCCGCTGGCCGCAATTCGCCGACTAATCCCCAGCCGGGGTTTAATTGAGCGAAATTAAAGGCGAAGCCTTCGCAACAACTTCGCCCCATCAGGGTCGAAAGTCGCCTCGCCTTACCCCTGAATCCTTCTTCCAATCCTGTCATGCCCCGCTTCCCCACCCTGCTGGCACTCTGTGCCCTCATCGCTTACCAGCCGAGCGTCGCTGCCGCCGATGGCCGCAAGCTCACGCTCGACGACGGCGACCGCGTCCTGCTCATCGGCGACGTGCTGATGGAGCGCGAGAACAACTACGGCGTGCTCGAGACGAAGATGCGCCAGGAATTCCCGGGCAAGAAATTCGCCGTCCGTAATCTCGGCTACTCCGGCGACACTCCCCTCGGCGCCTCCCGCGCCAGCTTCGATCCGGTCGCCAAGGGCGTCGAACAGCTCGAGGAGCAGCTCGCCGTCGTGAAGCCGACCGTCGCGATCATCGGTTACGGCATGGCCGCCTCGCTCGAAGAACTCACCTATCGCAAGAACGACCCGGCCCTCAATCCGGACCCGGCCCGCTACGGCACCGAGCACACGCCGGCCCGCCTGAAGCGCGAAGTCGCCAAGCTGATGGAGCTGATCACCAAGCATGCCGCCGGCGGCAAGGTACGCTTCGTCATCCTGGGCCCGATCGCCCACGAAGACCTCCGCGGCTCCCGCCCCGGCCTGCCCGACCCGGCCCAGCATAATGCCCTGCTCGCCGCTTATGGCCGCAGCCTGGCTGAACTCGCCGCCGAGAAGAACGTGCCGTTCGTCCAGGCGGAATGGAAGAGCCAGGGCATCACCCTCGACTTCGGTACCGACAACGGCATCCACCTGACCGAACGCGGTTACCGCGCGCTCAGCGAAGGCGTCGCCGCCCAGCTTGGCTGGAAGGTGAACAAGGAATCATGGGATAAGCCCGCGGCGGCCGCCGAAACCCTGCGCGCCTCGGTGCTCCGCAAGAACTCGCTGTTTTTCCACCGGAGCCGCCCGGCCAACTACACCTACATCTTCGGCTTCCGTAAGCGCGAACAGGGTAACAACGCCGTCGAGATCCCGAAGTTCGATCCGCTGATCGAGACGGCCGAAGCCGACGCCATCGCCGTCTCCGCCGGCCAGCCGAGCACGCTGCCGCCCGAACCGAAGACGCCGTCGAAGCTCGAAGTGCGCACCTCCCTGCCCGCCCCGGAGTTCAAGCTGTCCGACGGCCTGCGCATCGCGCTCTTCGCCGAGAACCCGCTCCTCGAGAAGCCGGTGCACATGAACTGGGATACCTCAGGCCGCCTGTGGGTCGCGACCTCCAATACCTATCCGCAGGTCAATCCTGAGGACCTCGCCGCGCAGATGGCCGGCAACTCCTCCAAGTTCGGACCGTCCACCGGCAACGACAAGGTCATCCTGCTGGAGGACACGAACCGTGACGGCGTGGCTGACGTCTCCCGCATCGTCGCGGACCGCCTGCTCATCCCCTCCGGCGTCGCGCCGGACAACTTCGGCGGCGTCTACGTCGGCGCCAGCACCGAACTCCTGCATCTCACGAACGCGAACCCCGACGGCGTGCTCGCCGATCGCCGCATCGTGCTGAGCGGCTTCGGCACCGAAGACACCCACCACATCATCCATACGCTGCATTGGGGCATCGATGGCCGGCTCTACTTCCACCAGACGATCTACATCCACTCGCACCTCGAGACTCCGTGGGGCCTCGTGCGCGCCAACTCCGGCGTCGCCTTCGCCTACGACCCGAACACCGAACGCCTCGAAGTCCACTCGAAGGGCCTCGTCAACGCCTGGGGCCAGCAGGAAGACGCCACCGGCCAGACCTTCCTCACCTCCGGCGCCGACGGCACCGGCGTGCACTGGGCTTTCCCGGGCGCGGCCTTCCCGCCCTCCGAAGGCGCCCGTCGCCTCGTCGGCAGCATCAGCCCCGGTTCCTATCCGAAGTTCAGCGGTCTTGAACTCATCAACAGCCCTGTCTTCGGTCCGGAATGGCAAGGCAACGCGATCACCTGCGACTTCCGCGCCCACCGCATCGTCCGCTTCGGCTTCAATGACTTCAGCACCGATGCCGCCCCTAAGTCCGGCTACGTGACCAAGGAACTCCCCGACGTCGTCCGCACGAGCGACGTGGCTTTCCGCCCGATCACCTTGAAGATGGGCCCCGATGGCGCGGTCTACGTCGCCGACTGGACCAACCCGATCATCAACCACGGCGAGGTCGACTTCCGCGACCCGCGTCGCGACAAGATCAGCGGACGCATCTGGCGCATCCTGCCGGAGAACGCCCAGCCGCTCGCCTGGCAGCCGGTCCTCGGCAAACCGACCAAGGAACTCCTCGCCAACCTGCTCTCCCCTAACCGCTGGACCTTCGAACAGTCACGCCGCGAACTCGCCAAGCTGCCCGTCGCCGAGCTTCAGGCCGCCCTGAAGGCTTGGGCCAAGGATGACGTCACGCGTCGCCACGCCGCCTGGCTGCTCAGCGGCCGCACGGCCGAGACCGCGCATCTCGCGGAACTCCTGAAGAGCCAGGATCCGGCGAGCCTCCAGGTCGGCCTGCGCGAGCTCGGCAAATCCCTCGGCGCCCGCGCCGCGACGGAGATCTGGCTCATCACTCCCTTCCTCGTGCACGCCAATCCCCGCGTGCAGCTCGAAGCCCACCGCGCCCTCGCGCGCATCCGCACCCCGGAGAGCGCCCGCGCCGTGCTTTCGCATCTCCCGAAGAACGCCGAGGATACCTTCCTCGATTTCGCCGCCTGGACGAGCATCAACGAACTCGCCCGCCCGTGGCTCGAGGACGTCGCCGCCCAGCCGTCCAAGGTCGAAGGCCATGAAGCCGAACTCGACGCGATCGTGAAAGCGATCGACCCTGGCATCGCCACGCCCTACGTGCAGCGCCTCTTCGTCGGCCGCAAGGTCGACGCCGCCGGCTCCGGTCCATGGATCGAACTCGTCGGCAAGGCCGGCACGACCGAAGAAGCCACGCTGATCTTCCGTGCGCTCATGGACGACGCCTCCCTGCAGCCGTCCACCCGCCATCGCATCGCCTTCGCCCTCGTCGAAGCCGCCAACCGCAACGTCCGTCCGTCCGGTGACCTCGCCGGCCTCGGCCAGCTGCTCCGTTACGAGACCGAACGCAACCTCCTGCTCACGTCCATCCGCCTCGCCGGCCAATGGAAGCTCGTGCAGTTCGTCCCGAAGATCGGCGACTTCGCCGGCCGCGAGCAGGACGCCGCCCTCCGCCAGGTCGCGATCGGCGCCCTTCGCGCGATCGGCCAGCAGCCCTCGCTCAACGCGCTCCGCAGCCTGACGGCCGAAGCGCGCCCGGCTGTCGTCCGTCGCGACGCCCTCCCCGCCCTGGCCGTCCACGCCCCCGGCGAGGCGCTCAAGGCGATCCCGTCGGTCTTCGCCCAGATCAAGACGAAGCAGGAAGCCGCGGCCGTGTGGACCAACCTCTTCCAGCTCGGCGGTTTCGCCCAACGCCTCGCCAAGGAATTCCCCCAGGGCCTCAGCGCCGAACACTACGCGGCCGCGCTGCAGTCCGCCCGCTCGCTCGGCCGCGGCGGCAACGCCTTGGTCAAGACCATCGAACCGCTCGCCGGCGCGAAATCCGGCCCGCGCGATTATGCCGCCGAGATCGAAGGCATCATCAAGACGATCAAGCTGGGCGCCGACCCGGCGGAGGGTGAACTCCAGTATCGCAAGAACGGCTGCGCGATCTGCCACGCCATCGGCGGCGCCGGCGGCAAGCTCGGCCCTGATCTGAGCAGCATCGGCGCCAGCGCCCCGCTCGACTACATCATCGAGAGCGTGCTGAATCCCGCCGCGAAGGTGAAGGAAGGCTACCACGGCTTCTCCTTCAAGATGAAGGACGGCAGCCAGATGGTCGGCATTCCGGCCCGCGAGAACGCGACCGAACTCTTCATCCGCCCCGGCCCCGGCGTCGAACTGGCGATCATCAAGGCCAACATCGTGAGCCGCGACAATATCGGCAGCATCATGCCCGCAGGACTCGCCGATGGCATCACCGGCGTCTCGCGTCGCAACTTCTTCGCCTTCCTCGGCGAGATCGGCAAGCCGGGTCCGTTCGACGCCAGCAAGGGCAACGTCGCCCGCCTCTGGGTCTTCGACGACCAGCCTCCGGGCGCCCTCGCCAAGTCCGCCGCCGCCACCCCGGTCTACACCCTCGTCAACGGCCAGCTGCCTAAGGAATTCAACCCCGGCCGGCTCTACGCCACCTCCCGCTTCACGGTCGCTTCGGCGACGAAGAAGCCCCTGTCGTTCACCGGCGTGAAGGCCGCCTGGCTCGACGGCAAGGCGCTCGAAATCAAGGCGGGCGCCTACGCTGCTTCGATCCCCGCGGGCGACCACTCGCTCACGGTCGAGGTCGACGGCAATGCGCCCTACTTCAAGGCCCAGTGCGACGATGCCAGCTTCCTCGGCGACTGATGACGCGCCTCGCGCCCTGCCTGCTGCTGGCCTGTCTGATGGTCGGCTGCGCGGAGACGTCACACGCTCCGGCCATCAGCCCTGAGGCTTTACGCCAACGGGCCGCGGCTTTTCGTAGCGAAGGCAAGTCAGCCGAAGCCGAAACGCTGCTCGGTCAGGCCATCCGGGCGCAGCCTACCGCGACGCGCGACCAACGTTCCGCCGCCGCGGACCTGCGGCGCGAACTCGCATCGCTGCGAATGCCGGCCGACGACCTCGCCGGCGCGGAAAAGCTCTACCGCGAAGCGCTCGCCCTGCTCGAGAACGCGCCGCGCGGAGCTGACACCGCCATCATCAACCTCCGCACCCAGCTGGCCGGCCTCTGCTACCGCCAGTCTCGCCTCGACGAAGCCGCCGATTTCTACCGCACCGTGCTCGCATTGGAAGTCGCCCTCCTCGGCGAAACCCATCCGGACCCTCTCGGCACGATGAGCATCCTCGGCGGACTCGAGCTGAAGCGTGGCAGGTTAGCCGAAGCCGAAAGCCTCTTCCGCCGGCAGCTGCGAGGCGTCCAGCAGGTCCATGGCGCCGAGAAACGTGAAGTCACCTCGGTCCTGGACAACCTGGCCGAAGTCCTGGACAAGGCCGGCCAAGGCGCGGAAGCCGCCCGTCTGCGGGCCGAAGCCGCCCGGATCCGCCGGAAGCTCTGCGACGAGTGCTGAAAACCGGCCGCCCCTTGCGCCCGCGCCACCCCCGGGCATAACACGGGGGAACTCCCCATCACCGATTGGGAATTATTTACGTTTGCGCCCCACCCCTTGACAGCCACCCCTTGACACCCGTGGCCCGTATTTCCCGCAGATCGATCGATGAGCTCCGCCAACGGGCTGATATCGTCGCGCTCGCCGGC
>JACCDP010863298.1_pt1 | contig 14125 bp, 10 predicted proteins | sample 7445841 | NCBI WGS metagenome assembly JACCDP01 (sample SAMN15323441, study PRJNA562643) | freshwater metagenome | isolation source: river surface water | place: USA:Blue River Watershed | collected 2017-08-17
TCGCTGCTACCGCAAATAGTTTAAAAAATGCAGTTGGTGAATATGCTAGATTGCCTATTTATGTTGAAAATATATCTGCTACTCGTACATTTTTTGGTAGATTAAGAGAAATATTTATGTTTCCAAATGGTTCTTCCGCAACAAAATTTACTGTTTCTGGTACAACTAATGGTTATATAATTTCTGCTTCTACTGCCGCAGTTGGACAAGCAATTTTATTGAAGGCTTAATATGACAATACACGATTATATCATTAACTTGATAAATGAAAATTATCAAGTTTCAAAAATTAAAATAACTAATTATTATGAATATCGACCAACAATTAATGTAAATGGACAAACAATAGTTGTTGAACAATATATTAATGAAGATGAAAGTTTGTGTGAATTTTACAACTCAAGCAATGAATTAGTTGCAAGAGCTAAGTCATTTCAATCATTAATTTAATATTTATGGCATTTTCTAATAAGTAATACTATTTATTTTTGATTATTATTAAATTTTGGAGTACTCTTAATGTCTTCTTTGCTAGAACAAGCTATTATTGACGCAAACGCACTTAAAGAAGCTGCATTAAAAAATGCTGAAGCTTCTGTTCTTGAAAAATATTCTATTGAAATTAAAGATGCTTTGAAGTCTTTATTAGAGCAAGAAGAAGCTGCAATGGGTGCCCCTCCTGTTCCAGCACCTACTGATACAACTAGTGCTACTCCCTCACCAGAAATAAAAGGTGTAAATTTGGCTCATACCGATGGTGAGAAACTTTGCTCTTGCCCAGATGAAGAAGATCAACAAAAAATCAAACTTGATATAGCTTCTTTAGCCGATGAAGTATCAAACATGGATTCTGTTCCTGCTGATGAAAAAGAAGATCTTATGAGTAGATCAGACCTTTATAAATCTGTTGCCTCTCCTAACTCTCCACAACCACAATCTCAAATGTTTGAAAGAGTATTTAAACTTGATCAAGATATTTTGAATGAATCTGAGGAAGAAGAGTTTGAAATTGATGAAGATTTATTAGAAGAAGAAACACAAGTAAACATTGGTGGTTTAGATCCAAAATATAACGATAGAGGCTATAAAGGATCAAGTTGGAGTTTTGACCCAACAAATCATACCAAACATGATTTAGAACTTTCTAAGATGCAAGAAAAATATGATGAAAAAGAAATAGAAAATGTAAAACTTAGAAAGTCAGAAAAAGAATTAAAGAAAGAATTGAAAGAAGCAGCTAATATTGCTGTTCAACTTTCAAACAAAGTAGATCAATATGAAAATGTTGTATTTACTTTGAAAGAGAAACTTGACGCATTTGCTTTGTCTAACGCCAAGCTTCTTTATACAAATCGCGTTTTAAGCAACGCCTCCTTGAATGAGCGACAAAAGAATAAGATTGTCGAAACGCTTTCAAACGCTAAAACACCAGACGAAGCAAAAACTATCTTTGAAACTCTTCAAAGTGCAGTAGGGAGTGCAGTATCTAATACAAATGCACCAAAATCTCTGAACGAAGCAGTAACAAGAAATGTTCTATCTTCTATTTCAAGAAAAGAAAAAGAGCAAGTAGCTCAACCTGTTCTTGAAAGAATGCAAATTTTAGCAGGTATTAAAAAATAATTTAAGGAGTTAATTATATGTCTATTGTTCAAAAATTAACTGAAGGCATGGTACAACGTGACCTTCAAAGAGAAGGTGCAGCCCTTCTTACAAAATGGGAAAAAACAGGTCTTCTAGAGGGTATCTCTGATGATCGTAAACGTGCTGGCATGGCACAACTCTTAGAAAACCAAGCCAAAGAACTTCTTCGTGAATCTTCTACAATGGCTGGTGGTGACGTTGAAGGTTTTGCTTCCGTAGCATTCCCAATCGTTCGTAGAGTATTCGCTTCATTAGTTGCAAATGATCTCGTTTCAGTACAACCAATGAGCCTTCCAAGCGGTCTTATCTTCTTCCTTGATTTTACAATCTCCGCAGAAGGTGTTGGTTCCCCAAGACTTGGTTATACAGCTGGTGAATCTGTTTACGCTCAAGGCGTAGTTGGTCGCCAACTTACTGGTGGTGTTAGCTTAACTGGTGCAAATGCTGAAAAAGGCTTCTATGCACTCAATAACGGTTACTCTTCACCAACAGGTTCTGTAACAGTCGCAACAACAATGGTAGCTTCTGGTTCAGTAACTGATGGTGGTATTGCATTATTTGATGGTACACCAACAGCTGGTTATGATATTGCTTCCTTGCTCCGTTTCGACTCAGACCTCGTAAGTGGTTCTAAGTTTGCCGCTGCTACAGTTCCACTTAGCACATTTAAGACTTATGCTGCTGATACATGGAATTATGAAGACTTTGTTGCTGTCACAATGCCATTACTTGCAAATGGTCGCCTTGTTCGTCGTCTTACAAGAATCGATCCAACAGATTCTACAAAAGTATTATTTGTTGTAAACGCTTCTGGTTCTGAATCTGCAACAGTTCTTTCTACTGCTCTTGATGGTGTAACTGCCGTAAGCGTTCCAATAATCGATAGATTCCAAGCTTCACCAGCTGGTGTTGATGCACTTGGAGCAATTGCTGGTACTTCAAATTGGGGTCTTGAAGCACAAACTTCAATCCCAGAAATTGATATCAAAGTTGAATCAATCTCCGTAACTGCTGTAACCAAGAAGCTCAAAGCTAAGTGGTCCCCAGAACTCGGTCAAGATCTCAATGCTTACCACAACTTAGATGCAGAAGTTGAGCTTACCTCAATTCTCTCTGAGCATGTAGCACTTGAAATTGACAGAGAAATTCTTGAAGACCTCATCAAAGGCGCAACAGCTGGTACATTCTACTGGTCTAGAAGCCCCGGATTGTTCGTCAATCGTACAACTGGTGTTGAAGTTGGTGCATCAGCTAAAGCTCCAGATTTTACTGGTAATGTCTCCATGTGGTACGAAACCCTTATTGAAACAATCAATGACGTTTCTGCTCAAATCCACAGAAAGACTCTCCGTGGTGGTGCAAACTTTATCGTCTGTGGCCCAGAAGTTGCCAATGTTCTTGAATTCACTTCTGGTTTCAGAGCTAAAGTAACTCACGATGATGATAAGGGCGAAATCGGTGCTGTTAACGTTGGATCAATCTCCAAGAAGTTTGATATATACGTTGCTGCTGACTTCCTCCGTAACGTCATTCTCGTAGGTCGTAAAGGTAACAGCTTCCTTGAAAGCGGTTATGTATACGCACCATACGTACCACTCCAAGTCACTCCAACCATCTTTGGTCAAGAGGACTTCGTACCACGTAAAGGCGTAATGACTCGTTACGCCAAGAAGATGGTAAGACCAGATATGTACGGTCTTGTTATCGTCCGTGGCCTCCTTGGCGAGAGCGGTTCTTAATCTAACATAATAGATTAAAAAAGAAACCCTCCATTCCGAAAGGTTTGGGGGGTTTCTTTTATTTATTACTATTTACATAATGACAAGGAAATTTAATGATAAATGGCATTACCTAATTTATCTCCAGTAAGTACATTAAGTGCAGTAGTTCTTTCAGTTACAGGAAGTCCATCAGAAGTTACTCAATATTTACCATTTGCAATTTACTCTGGTTCTACTGCTTTTTTAAGTGGTGCAGCAGATCAAGTTGCATATGTATATAAAAAACTTGGTGGTGACATATTAGATATTGAATTAACTCCGGGAAATGTATATGCAGCATACGAAGAAGCAGTATTAGAATATTCTTATTTAATCAACTTACATCAATCACAAAACTCTCTTCCTGCATTATTAGGTAAAACTACTGGAACATTTGATCAAAATGGTGAGTTAACAAACGATATTGGTGGTAGAGCTGAATTAGCTTATCCAAAATTTAATCTTGATATAACAAGAAAATATGGTGATGCATTTGCTCTTGAAGCAGGTATTGGTATGAATTCACAAATATATTCAGCCTCGATACCTATTGTAGAAGAAGTACAAGATTATGATGTACAAGCAATTATTCAATCTGCTTCTACAAACAATTATGATCCAGCTACTGGTGGTCCCGTTGAATTCTCTGGTTCTGTGGCAGGAAAGAAAATAACAATAAGAAGATTTTATTATAAGACTCCTGCATCAATGTGGAGATTCTTTGGTTATTATGGTGGATTAAATGTAATTGGTAATTTATCAACTTATGGTCAATATGCAGATGATTCAACATTTGAAGTAATTCCAGCATGGCACAACAAACTTCAAGCTATGGCATATGAAACTTCAATCTATACAAGAAATTCTCATTACTCATATGAAATTATAAATAATAAGATTAGAATATTCCCTGTACCAAACTCATTCACTCCAGAATATTTTTGGGTTGATTTTAGCATTCAAGAAGATGGTTGGAAAGAAAATGTAGTTCTTTCTGGTTCTACAAACATTGCAGGAGATACTGGCGTAAATGGTATCAATAATATGAATACACTTCCATTTGCTAACATTCCATATGAAAATATTAATTCAATTGGTAAACAATGGATTCGTAGATTCTGCTTGGCTCTTTGTAAAGAAATATTAGGTCAAGTAAGATCTAAGTTTGGATCAATACCAATACCCGGTGATACTGTACAACTAAATGGTACTGCTCTTATTTCTGAAGCAAAAGAAATGCAAAAAGAATTAAGAGAAGAACTTAAGACAATACTTGAAAAAATGACTTATCCAAAACTAACTGAACAAGTAGCCAATGAGTCTGAGAACATTCAAAAGGTTGCTTCTAAAGTTCCACAAAATATTTATGTAGGATAAAATGACAGAAACAAAAGAATTGGATTTTAATCCTTCAAATATTGAAACAATTGATCAATCATTTTATGAATGGATTAATGAGTATATGAATATATATTCTAATACTTCTGATGGATGGAGAAAAGTTCCTGTTATTTGGTTATCTGCTGAGAGATCGTATCAATTAAAAGCAGATAAAGGTCTAAGAGATTCAGCGGGTATGTTAAAATTACCACTAATTTCTATTGAAAGAACTTCCATAAATAAAGACCCACAAAAAACAGGTGGTTTTCCAGCAAACTTAAGAGAAGTTAATGATGAGAAAGGTGGAGTTGTTACAATTGCTAGAAGAGTAAATCAAGTAAAAACTTCTAATTTTCAAAATGCTGATAATGCTAAATATGGTTTAAGAAAAGTTCACCCTTTATATTCAAAAAATTATGAAAACAACAATAAAGTTGTATATCAAACAATTACTGTTCCTGTGCCAATACACTTAACTGTTATGTACAACGTTCATATAAAGTGTGATTATATGCAACAATTAAACGAAATCATAACTCCATTTTATACTAAGAATGGTAATACAAGACATTTTATTATTAATTCAAAAGATAAACATAAATTTGAAGCTTTCATAAAAGGTGATTTTGGTGTAACAAATAATTCTTCTAATTTAAATACTGAAAGAAAAATATATTCATCAAAAATAGAAATAGAAGTATTGGGTAGAGTATTCGGTCAAGGCGATAATCAAGAAAAACCAAAGATCGTAATAAGAGAAAATGCTGTAGAGGTTAAGTTTCCAAGAGAGCATGTTATTCTTCAAGATGATATAGATTTTCTTAATTTATCAAAAAACAAATCTAAATATAGAGAATAAAATGATTTTTGGCTTATATTCCACTATTTACTAATGACATTTTATAAATAAGCAGGAGTTTTTAAGTATGGCTATAACCTCATATAGATTCGTTTCTCCCGGTGTTAAGGTTCAAGAGATTGATAATTCTCAACTTCCAAACACTTCAAATCAAGTAGGTCCAACAATAATTGGTCGTTTTGAAAAAGGACCAGCCAATCGTCCTGTTTATATAACCTCACTTTCAGATTTTATTGATACATTTGGAAAACCAATCGCTGGACGATCTGGTGATGATGTATGGCGTGATGGAAACTATGTAGGTCCAACTTATGCTGCTTTTGCTGTACAAGCATGGTTGAGAAATACTCCTGCTGTAAATGTTGTTAGACTTTTAGGAAATCAAAGCGATAATCCAACTGGCGATACATTAGCAAAAGCTGGTTGGCAAATTGAGAATATTGGAACTTCTGATACAAATGGTGGAGCTTATGGCTTATTCGTTGTTCCTTCTGCTTCTGCTGGATCTCATGTAACTGGAACACTTGCTGCTGTATGGTATCTAAAAGATTCTGCAATAACACTTTCTGGTGCATTAGCAAATACTGCAACCTATACTTCTGGTACAAATACTCTTATTGCCTCAACAGGTCCATACGCAGAATTTAAAGCTTCTGTTATAACACCAAGCGGAACCTATACATCTGTATTTAATTTGAATGTAGACTCAGATAAATACATTCGTAGAGTATTCAATACAAATCCAATATTAACAAATACTTCTATTACCTCTCCAACTAACTTAGAATATTACTGGTTAGGTGAAAGCTTTGAAAGAAGTTACGATGAAGTTGTTGGTCTAAGCACAACAAGCACATATGGTTTTATTGCCCCATTAGTAAGTGGATCATATAACTATAATGTTTACAAGATGGCATCAAGAGCATCTGAAACTGGTTGGGTTATTGCTCAAGATTTAACAACAGACACATCTTCATACTCACCATCTGTACAACAAAAATTATTTAAATTTGTAACACTTGATTCTGGTGAGTGGGATCAAAGAAATATTAAAATTTCTATTAGAGATATTACTGCTCCAACAACTGATTTTGAAGATTACGGTACATTTACTGTAGAAATCAGATTGGCTTCTGACACAGATAATGTTCCAAAAGTTGTTGAAGTTTATACAAATGTAGACCTCAATCCAGTATCTCCAAATTATATTGCCAGAAAGATTGGTGATAAATATGTTACATGGGATGATACAAACAAGAGATTAAGAGAATACGGAACATACTCAAATGTTTCTAGATACGTTCGTGTAGAAATGGATGCCGACGTAGATGCTGGTGCTATTGATCCAACCTACTTACCATTTGGTTTCTTTGGTCCACCAAGAGTTAAAAGATTTACTTTTAACTCTGGATCAGCTATTCCATCTGATACAGTAGTTTCTGCTTCTGCCGCAAGAGCTACAAACCCAAGTGGCATATTCTTAAATCAAAGCACACTAAACCTCACAGGTACTATTCTTTTCCCATCAATACCATTAAGAGCATCAGCTTCATCTGGCGGTCTTTCTGATCCAAGAAAAGCTTACTTTGGTATCACAACTGGAGAAAAATCAGCCTACACAACATTTGATAAAAGCTATGTTGATTTAACAAGAGCATTCCCATCTTCCTTTGGATCAGATGCTTTTGAAATTGGATCTGAAACAAATAGAGAATATTCTTTCATCTTCTCTCTTGATGATGTTTCTGGTTCCATAACAACAGGTGCAGGAAATATTTATGTATCTGGCTCAAGAGCTGCTGGTACTTCTGTAACAGCTGTAGCAACATTATTAACAGGTTCTTCAACACAATCTGGTTATCGTTCAATTCTTACTGCTGGTTACAATAAATTCACAATGCCACTTTATAACGGCTTTGATGGTTTCGATGTAATGGAAGCAGAACCATTAAGAAATAGCTTAATGACAAGCTCACCAACAGAACAAAGCAATTATGTTTACTATACATATTCAAGAGCTATTGATACTATCGCAGATCCAGAAGCATTAGTAACTGATATCGTATCAATTCCCGGTCTTACAAATCAATCATTAACAACTGATTTGATTGAAACATGTGAAGCCAGAGCAGATGCATTAGCTGTCATTGACCTTCCAGATGTATATATCCCAGAATCAGAAGCTTATTACTCTTCAAGAACTTCTAGATATGCTGGAACTGCAACAAACGTAGCTCAAACATTACAAGCAAGAGGTCTTAATTCAAGCTATGGTGCAACATACTATCCTTGGGTACAAATCAGAGATTCTATTTCTGATCAAGTATTATTCGTTCCACCATCAGTTGTAGCACTTGGAGCTATGTCTTATGGTCAAAGAACGCAAGAGCTTTGGTTTGCTCCAGCAGGATTTACCAGAGGTGGTCTAAGCGAAGGTCGTGGTGGTGTACCAGTTATCGGCGTATCTGATAGATTAACATCTTCCGATAGAGATACACTATATGAAGCCAACATCAATCCAATTGCTCAATTCCCAGCAGAAGGCATTGTTATCTTTGGACAAAAGACACTTCAAGTAACACGTTCAGCACTTGATCGTATCAATGTACGCAGACTTATGATTTATCTCAAGAGAGAAATTTCAAGAATTGCAGCTACACTTCTATTCGATCAAAACGTAGAAGTAACTTGGAGCAGATTCTTGGGTCAAGTCAATCCATTCCTCGCATCAGTCAAATCTCGTCTTGGTTTAACTGATTATAGAGTAATTCTTGATTCAACTACTACAACTCCAGATTTAGTCGATAGAAATATCCTATATGCTAAAGTTTACTTGAAACCAGCTAGAGCAATTGAATTTATCGCAATTGACTTTACTATTACAGATTCTGGCGCATCATTTGCAGACTAGTAACTATATAATATAAAAGGAAAATAAAACATGGCATTTTGGAATGAAGCAGGTGTAGAACCAAAAAGAAAGTTTAAGTTCTTACTCAGATTCGGTGCAGCTTCTGATGCACTTCCTTCTTTTATCGTAAAGAAAGTAAATAAACCAGAAATCACAGTAACTGAAACTTCTCATAAATTCTTAGGTCATACATTTTATTTTCCTGCCCAAACAACTTGGAATACTATTTCTGCTACTATAGTCGATCCTGCTGGTTCTGGTGGTGCTGGTGATGCTTTAACTGAAACAGTTTCTGCTAATACTACAGATGTTGCCGAATCTTTATATAAAGTTCTTTTGGCTGCTGGTTACCAATCACCAACAAACGTAGGTGTTGCTCTTGCTGGTGGTTCTATTGCAGGAACACTTAGAACATTTGCTAAAGGAACATCAACAGTTCAGTTTGATCAAATTGAAATTATTCAAATTGATGCCAATGGTAATGCTCTTGAAACATGGACATTAAATAATGCATGGATCAGCAAAGTACAATTTTCTGATTTAGATTATGGTTCTGATGAAATTAGTGATATAACACTTACCTTCCGTTACGATTGGGCAGATCTAAAAACAACTAGAGGTAGTGGAGCTTCTACATTCGATTCATTACTTGAAAGCTAATTGGAAGTTTAATGTTTTGGGAATCTAGCAAAAATTCTTCATTTGATGCAAATAACAAATTTAAATTTTTGCTTTTATTTGAAGGATTCCCAATCACGCCACAAAATAATACTTCTTTAAATAATAATTGGGTTGATGAAGGTTTAAATAGTGGTTTAGAACAAACACTATATACTTTTTGTAAATCCGTTACAGCACCAAACATTAATATAGAATTTGAAAGAGCATATGCAAACGAGTATGTTCATTATTTTCAAAACGGATCAATTCATTGGGAATCTATAAATATCAAATTTGCTGATTTTTCAAAAGCTTCTGAGGCTGGTAATTATCAAACTTTGAGAAAAGTATTTGATCAATATATACAATATAATCTTTTAGAATATGATATTGCTACTAAATCTAAATTGTTATCTCCATTGGTTGAAGGTAGTGGTTTGAATCGTACTAGAGTTGTAGATATGCCAAAGTTTTGTAATGAAATAAAAATTTTTACATTTCCATCCACACCAAAACAAAACTATCCAACATCTGCTATATTAAAAGATTTAAAAAATGGAAAAAGTTTTGATGATTTAAAAAGACAATATTCTAACATTATGTCTGAGTCTTTTAGAATTTATAATCCTATTATAACAAAAGTAGATTTTGGTGGTTTTGATTATAATTCTGATGAAATAAATGAAATAAGCATAACAATAGTTCCAGAATGGTGTTCATTTATTGGCACCCAATTAACCGATAACGCTCCCAGAGATACTTTTGGAGTTGGAGTTGATAGTTCAGAAACTTAATTTAGAGGAATAAATGAGAAATAACCTAGATAGACTTGGTATGCCAAATCAAGATACCAAGCAAGCAGACGATGCAGCTGCTGCCTTAATGCAATCCCTTTCTTTCGTAGTCCCAACAGAGCATGTTGATTTACCATCAAAAGGTTTGTTCTATCCAGAAGGGCACCCACTATATCAAAAAGATACATTAGAAATAAGATATATGACAGCAAAAGATGAAGATACACTTACATCAAGAAATCTTCTTAAGAAAGGTATCGCTGTTGAAAGATTATTGCAAGATCTAATAGTTGATAAGAGAATAACATTAGATCAGCTATTGATTGGAGATAAGAACGCACTTATTGTAGCTGCTCGTAAAACTGCTTATGGTTCAGAATACAATACAAAAGTTTCTTGTCCAAGTTGTGGCAAAAACCAAACATATGAATTTGATCTTGATTCTTGTAATATATATGAAGGATGTACAGACGAACAATTAAATGAAGTATCTGTTATAAGAACGGATAAAGGTACATTTATTGGTTCTCTTCCAATTTTAAAAACACCAGTAGAAATTCGTTTACTATCTGGTAAAGATGAACAAATAATACTTCAAAGACAAAAGCAAGCACAAGAATCAAAGAATGCGATTGAAACATTATATTCTGATCAATTAAAACTTATGATTGTATCAATTAATAATGTATCAGATCCTAAAGTTCTTCAACAAGCAATTCCATTATTGCCAGCTAAAGATTCAATTTATATAAGAGATTTATATAAAGCAATAAATCCAACTCTTGATTTATCTCACAACTTTGTTTGTGCTGGTTGCTCTTTTGAAACCAGATTGGAGTTGCCATTTACGGCAGACTTTTTTTGGCCTAAGCGATAAATATCAACAAGACATATATGAACAATTCTTCTTGATGAAATATCATGGAGGTTGGTCATTTATTGAAGCTTATAATTTGCCTATTGGTTTAAGAAATTGGTTTTTAAAACGCTTGGCGGAACAATTGAAAAACGAAGCAGATCAAATAGAAAAAGCACAAAAACGATAAGGTATAACTATTTATCATTATGACAACTGAAAAAGTTTATACAATATCTGATGATTTATTGAATGAAAGTATTAGTACTTTAACAAGCAAGGTTAATACTTTATTTGGTGGAGCAAAAGCAACACCAAAAGAACAACCATCAACTACACAACCAACAGCACAAAAACCAACAGCACAAAAACCAACAACACCACAAACATCATCTGATACAACAACCACATCCTCTGATACAACAACTACATCATCTGTAGACAATAAAGATATTATTGGCTCTTTAATTGATAAATTGCGTGTTACAGATTTATGGGAAGAATGGAAAAAATATTTTAATGAATTATTACCTAAAATGCCAAAATACAATAAAGATATTGAAAAACAAGTTTCAAATATGTATAAATACATCCCAACTATAAATAATCCAACTCAACAGTTTTATAATGACATACAAAATTTTTTAAAAGATAAAATTTTAATTCCATTACAACTTCCTAGATCTGATGTTGTGATACCAGATTTATTATATTTTTTTAAAAAATCTCTTGAAAAATATTATGAAGATAAATCAAAACAAATAAAAGAATCTGCTGAGTTATTACCAATACACATAGACTTTACAAAAGCAAATCATCTTAATGAATCATTTTTATTAATGTTTGGAACAGCAATAAAATTAATTCTTCAAAGAATGTTTGGTCAAGATGTTTACTTACCAAAAATGTCCATATCTGGCACCCCCGAACAAATGGAAACTTTTATAAAGACTCTTGCAGGAGAAAAGAGATATTTTGATTCTTATGTAAGATATGGTCTAAACGATCCAAGAACATATCAAGATAGATATAAACTTCAAGCTTCCGTAAACGAGTTTGAAAGAAATACGGGCATTAAGTGGCCTTTTAAATAGGAGAATTTAAATGGCAACTAGTGAAGAAATAAAAAAGTCCATTGAAGCTTTAAACCAACAAAAAGAAGCAGCTAAAGGTAATGAAGAACAAATTAAAGCTATAGATATTGCTATTGCTGCTTTAAATGATAAACTAAAAGTTAGTGTTGAACATCTTGAAGATCAATTAGAAAAACTAAAATTACAAGCTGAGACACATAAGTTAATTTCTAAAGAAACAGGCATAAATGTAGAGAATCTTAGAAAAGAATCAGAGATTGCACAACTTACTGTTGAAATAGAAATAAAGAAATTAGAAAAATTAATAGAACAAGAAAAAAATGAAACTGCAAGATTAGCCCTACAGCAAAAACTTTTAGGATTATTAAAAGATCAAACAAAAGAAATAGAGAAACAAAAAGATTTAGAAAGAGCTACCCAAGCAGGGAAAAATCTTGCAAACCTTCTTGGTATAAGTGAAGCAAATAAAAATTCTTTAACTTATCAAATATTTAATGATCCAAAAACGGTATTTGGTGGATTCAAAAAAGAAATAGCTGATGCTGGTGGGTTTGGTAGTGCTGTTGGTCTTTCTATGTTGATGAAAGTACAAGAAGCTACTGTTATGGCTTTTAAACAAAACGATGCAGCGATATCTTCGTTTGTTGCTGCAACAGGTGCTTCTGCTGAATATAATAGAATTATAAATGCTACGGCTAGAGGAAATACAAACTTAGGTATTTCGTTTGAACAAGCTGGTAGAGCAGTTACCGACTTATATACAAATCTTAACACATTTACAACCTTAAACAAATCAGCACAAGCAGAACTTACTGTAACAACTGCAAAACTTGAAAAACTTGGTATATCTGGTGCTGATACTGCTAAGAGTATTATGACACTCTCAGAAATGATGCAGATATCTGAAACTCAAGCTGCTGATATTGTAGAAGAGTTTGCAGCTATGGGTCAAGCAATTGGTGTATCTTCAAAACAAATGATATCTGATTTTGCTGGAGTTAAAGATCAAATAGCAGTATTTGGTTCTGAAATGAATCAAGTGTTTACAGATTTAGCTGCACAAGCAAAAGCTACAGGTGTTGCCGTTAATGATCTTTTAAACTTAACAAACAAATTTGATACATTTGGTTCTGCTGCAACACAAGTTGGAAAATTAAATGCTATTCTTGGTGGTCCATATCTTAGCACAATGGCTATGATAGAGAATACAGATCCAACAGAAAGAATTAATATGCTAAGACAAGCCGTAGATAATGCTGGTGTGTCTTTTGAAAATATGTCTTATTATGAAAAGAAAGCAATAATGGAAGCTGGTGGATTTAAATCTGTAGAAGAAGCCCAACGTATTTTAAGTATGTCTGCTGGTGATTATGCAAAACAACTTGAAAATCAAAGAGCAACACAAGAAGAACTTAACGATGCAATTCAAAGAGCGCAACCAATACAAGAAAAGTTAAGTCTAATAATGGCTAATTTTGCTATAACAATGGGACCAGTAGTTGAATTGGTTAGTGACTTTTTATCTTTCTTGGCTATGATTATAGATAATCCTATTTCTGGTTTTATAATTAAATTAGCTGTTGTAGTTGGAGGATTACTAGCAGTATTAAATCCAGTAGCAGCAGTAATAGGTGGTGTAGTACTGGCTCTTACACAATTACACGATATTCTTTTAGTTCCTCGATCTCCTATTCTTTTAGAAGTATTTATGATGCTACCTTCTATATTTGATTCTATTGGAATGGCTGCTGAAAAGATTGCTAATTCTATTTCTGTAGCTGCTGACGCTTTTATGAAATTGCATGATGCTGTTATAAAAAATCCAGAAGCTTTTAGTATACTAGCTTCTGCAATGTTGCAACTTGGAGCAGCTTTAACAGTTGGTGCAATAGGTGGTATAGCTAATCAATTTGCTTCATTATTTAATGCAGATATGGCCTCTCAAATTGAAGAGATAGCTGATGCTGTTTCTAAGTTTGATGGAGAAAAATTATTAAACTTTAAAGTTGTACTTGAAAAAGCAATCGAAGTATCCAATCCAGAAGTATTGTCTGGGTTTGAATCATTTAAGGATAATTTTGAATCTGTAGTTAAAGCTACAGCAGAGTTTGAAGTTAAAAAAGCTCAATCATTCACAAACCTTTTAACAGCAACACAAAATCTATCA
>JACCDP010431328.1_pt1 | contig 14123 bp, 16 predicted proteins | sample 7445841 | NCBI WGS metagenome assembly JACCDP01 (sample SAMN15323441, study PRJNA562643) | freshwater metagenome | isolation source: river surface water | place: USA:Blue River Watershed | collected 2017-08-17
TCATTGCGGAGGTCAACCGAGCTCAAAACGCTTATTGGTTGAATGTATTCGATGTGAAAACCGGAAAAAAAATCAAAACGCTTTGGCAAGAAAATAACGACAAGTGGGTAGAGCCAGAGCATCCTGCTTTTTTCATTGGGGAGGGTAACGATTTCGTATGGATGTCGGAAAAAGACGGCTTTATGAACCTCTATTTGGTGGATTTTGAACAGCAAGGGATTAAGGTTGACTTTGAAGGAAAAAAACTCGATGCACATCCTCCGGGATTTCGACCAATAACCCAACATGCTTTTGTTGTAAAAGACATTTTGGAGGTGGATGCTTCGAAAAAGCTGATCTATTATACCGCCACAGGAGAGAATCCTTGTAATACGATGGTTTATGTTACGGACCTTCAAGGCAACGCACGGGTCGTTTCGAAAAACGACGGAGTTCACCGTTTTGATTTATCCGACGACGGTTTGTATTACTACGACGGTTATTCCAGCCTTTTGATACCCAACCATGAAATGATTTATACGACCAATGGAAAAATGGCCAAACTGATCAAGGAATCGTCGGATCCGATGGCAGATTATGCCTTAGGAATCGCTGAAATTGGTTCCATCAAGGCAAAAGACGGTTCGGATTTATATTACCGTATGGTGAAGCCGTCGAATTTTGACCCGAATAAGAAATACCCCGTTCTGGTTTACGTTTACGGTGGTCCTCATGCACAAATGGTAACCAACAGTTTTAATGCAGGGGCTAATCTATGGATGAACTGGTTGGCGGAGCAAGGGTACTTGGTGTTTACCTTGGATAACCGCGGTTCAGCTGAGCGAGGATTTGCCTTCGAATCTCAAATTCACCGCCGTTTAGGGGACGTAGAAATGGAGGACCAATTGAGCGGTGTAGAATTTCTTAAATCCTTACCCTTCGTTGACGAAAAGCGCTTAGCCGTTCACGGTTGGTCTTTTGGTGGTTTTATGACCACTTCACTCATGTTGCGCCATCCGGGAGTTTTCAATGCGGGTGTTGCCGGTGGACCTGTCACCGATTGGAAATATTATGAAGTCATGTACGGCGAACGTTACATGGACCGTCCATCGGAAAACCCGGACGGATATGCGAAAAATGCATTGACCAATTACACGAAAGACTTATCAGGGAACTTGTTGTTAATTCATGGCACGGTGGACGATGTGGTGGTATTACAACACAATTATTCATTGATTAAAAAGTTCGTTGAAGACGGAAAGCAAATTGACTTTTTTGCCTATCCCATGCATAAGCATAATGTGGTGGGAAAAGATCGAGCGCATTTGATGGAAAAAGTATTGTCCTATATTTTAGAAAACAACCCATGATTGCTGTTACTGCTTTGGTAAAAAATGCTTCAATTGCTGCGGTATGGAACGCTTGGATTAACCCTCAGCACATTGTGCAATGGTATTTTGCTTCGGACGATTGGTGTTGCCCTAGCGCCGAAATGGATTGCAGGGTAGGGGGGGCGTTCAACCTTCGAATGGAGGCCAAAGACCAATCCTTTGGATTTGATTTCAAGGCTACGTTTACCGAAGTAAATGAATTTCAAAGCTTGAAATACACCCTGGAAGATGGCCGTTTGGTAGTGGTGACGTTCCTCCAAACAGCAGAAGGTATTTCGATTACTTGGGAATTTCAACCAGAACAGCAAAATTCTGAAGCGTTGCAACAGCAAGGCTGGCAAGCCATTTTGAACCATTTCAAAAAATACCTTGAACTTACCTTGGTGGCGTAAGATTTTTGGAAACATTTCCTTTTGGATCGCCTTGTTTTTTCTGGTGCATCTCATTGGAATATGGAACCCTCCGATTGAAGCTGCTCACAGTTGGCGTCAAGCGACAGGCTTAATGGTTGCTCGCAATTATTTCGAGGGAAATACTTCGTTTTTTTACCCAATGGTGGATGAAACCAACGGAGGTTCGGGCGTCATTGGTATGGAGTTCCCCTTGCTGTATTACGTCCAAGGGAAGTTAAGCCTCTTATTTGGATTTCATCCGGGAATTGGCCGAATACTAAATGTGTTAATATCCACGATAGGACTTGGATATTTTTATGCGTTATTAATGAGGTTTACCCCGAAAAAACAGGCCTTTTATGCAACCTTGTTGTTGGGAGTTTCGTGCTATTTCATGTACAGCCGAAAAGTGATGCCTGACACGGCGGCCCTGGCGGTTTACATCATAGGAACCTACTACTTTTTTGAGGCGTTGAGGTACGGAAAATGGAAAGATATCGTCGTTTCCTTCGCTGCTTTGTCCTTGGGGATTTTGCTGAAAATTTCTGTTCTACCATTAGTGGCGGTCGGCGTATTTGCCTATCTGCACTTTCGCAATAAACCGAAAAAAGCGGGGCTGTTCATCCTTCCTTGGATTTCCACCTTACCTGCAATGTTTTGGTATTTTGTGTGGAATCCATACTTGGCGGCGAACTATGGGAATTGGTACAATACTGGAGGAAGTTTCCTGGAAGGCGCTCGGGCCATGATGAACGAACCCGTCGCCTTGATAAAGCATCTTATGTTCCATCCGTTTTTCAGTTATTTGGCCTTTGGAGTGCTGCTCGTTGGCGTTTGGAAAGTAATTCGCCTCGAAGTGGATATGGCTGTCCGAATTGCTTTGCCGGTTTTTTTGCTGCTTTTTTTGGCCTATGCCTTGAAGTCCGGCGAAATCTTTTTGACCCATGAATATTACCTTTTACCCATGGTACCTGTTTTGGCCATCTGTGGGGCGTATGCTTTGGTTGAAATGCGGAAATTCGGAACCGTTATGATGTTCTTGATTGCGGTAGAATCGGTAGCAAATCAATCCCACGATTTTCGGTATAATAAGGGAGAAGCGTATAAGGTAAGCCTGAATTCACTCGCGGATAAATTTATTCCTAAAAATGCACTAGTGGCCATTAATGGCAACAGCAATCCTTTGGAACTCTACCTTATGGATCGGAAAGGCTGGAATCTGAACGATGAAGCTATCCAGAATAAAACTTTTATCCGAGGTTTAAAAAAGCAAGGATGCCGCTACTTGATCTTGAACCGACACACTAACCCTTTGAAATTTGATGGTAGCTGCATTTTTCAAAACCGGGATTATTTCATTTATCTTCTGCAATGAGGAGATTTTCCGAGCTATTTTCGTACCTTACCTGCAAATAAACGCTGTGAAACTACTATCAACTTTAATCCTGACGGGGTTTGCTTTTGTCGCTATTGGTCAAAAGTCCCATTACATTGGTGAACATGCAGAAGGAGGCATCATTTACTACCTATACCAGGATTCAACCGGGAAAGAACACGGATTAGTGGTTTCATTGAAGAATTTAAGCCGTGAAGTGGAATGGGGGCCCAAGGATAAGGATGTGGAAAATTGTGCCAGCACTTGGGACGGTCAATCCAATACGCAGGCTATTTTAATGGCCACCCGTGATACCACCAAGGCTGCGGGTTTATGCGATAACTATGCGGGTGGAGGATATGATGATTGGTACCTTCCTGCCATTTATGAGTTACAAACGATTAATACGAATTTGTTCGCGGTTGAAAGGGCCTTAGATGCCGTAGCGGGTTCTGATGAAATTGAAATGAATCTGTACTGGTCTTCCACCCAATCCAATGCAGCTTCAGCATGGTTTTTCAGTTTTTACGATTCCAAACCCACGAATTATTACGATAAAACCAGTAAGACCCTGGTTCGTGCGGTTCGATCATTCTAGATAATTTTCGCTTTAGTTCAACAATATATCGTACGACGTTAGCACATCGAAAACTGCAATGAGGGCCAATGCCGGTCTACTTGGATGTTCAATTTTTAATACCATTAAACCGGTAAAAAAAACACCCATGAACAGCGAGGGAAGCAGGGTGTTGGGAAATGCTTGTAATCCAATAAATAGAATACTCAAGCTTATGAGTAGAATTTTTTGGTTTAGGTCTTTCCATTGAAGCGTAAACCCTAACACCCCAAAAACCGCCAGCAACTCGAATACTCCCAGGATATCAAAGTAGAGTCCTTTTGTTAAACTTTCGTAACTTGTTTCGGTCATGAAAAAGGTATAGCTCAGCGGATTATTTAAACATCGAACGAATCCTAACATCAAAAGCGGCAACAGTTTTTGGGCGTTTGACTTATCCTGAATTATCATCGCAATGAGAACTGCAAGCACTATAAAACTGAAGAGTGGATATGGAACAATCACGACCCCCGACTCCAAGAAAAACAATACGCTAAATAAGGCAGCGACTAAAAATCCGATCAGGGAAGTTTTTACTGACCGTTCCATTTAAAGTTTAAGGGCTTCGTAGATGTAATCAAAGGTGGACAGTATTTCTGCCTTACCATCAATTACGGCTACATCGTGTTCAAAATGCGCGCTTGGAAGGCCATCTTCCGTTACAATCGTCCATTCATCGGGCAGGGTTTTGACCTTCCAAGTGCCCATGTTGATCATGGGCTCGATGGCAATGGTAAGTCCATTTTGAATGCGTTTCCCCTGACCCCGTCTTCCATAATTTGGCACTTGGGGTTCTTCGTGCAGTTTTTTACCCAATCCATGTCCCACCAAATCTCGTACAACGCCAAAACCGTTCGCTTCAGCATGTTGTTGTATGGCATAACCGATATCCTCAATGCGGTTGGTTGTGTTGCACGCATCAATCCCCAAATACAAGCATTCTTTGGTGACCATGCACAATTTCTTTTTTTCTGGACTAACCTCACCGACTTCAAACGTATAGGCATGATCACCGTAATACCCTTTGTAAACGGCCCCGCAATCCACAGAAACAATATCCCCTTCTCGAATGGGCGTATCGGTAGGTAATCCGTGGACCACTTGTTCATTAACCGAAATTAAAAGCGTACTAGGACAACCGTAAAGCCCTTTGAATCCTGAAATGGCCCCTTGACTTTGGATGTATTCCTCCGCCAATCGGTCCAGTTCCGCTGGAGTAACTCCCGGTTTGAGATGCTTGGCGACCAAACCCAAGGTACGGCTTACCACCAAGGCTGCCTCCCGCATGATCTCAATTTCCGCGGTTGTTTTATAGATGATTCCTTGACCAAAAATTCCCATAGCGTGCAAAAGTATAAAATCCTTGTTAATTCAGTGCGTTCGAGAGCCACTCAAGGGTATTGACATTATCGGCAAAGTCATTAATTCGAGGACGTTGTGCTGACCCAAAGGGAAGATATCCATTGCCCAGGACGCATTGGATTGTATCGCGGTGCATGGAAAGGTATTGGTCGACCTCCGCCTGGTGAGCATAGCGATGAAAGTACAGCATGGCAATGGGGGCATGCAATTCAGAAGTTTCTTTTAAGAGCAGAAACCCGTTGTCCAAAAGGCTTTGCTGGCTTAGTAAAAAGACCGCACGGTGGTATTCGTAGTTGTTACCATATTTTTTGTTCTGCAGAACTTCTTCATACGGTAATATCGCAGAAAAAAAGCGGTCCATGTTGAAGTTTTCAGGAACCATTAAATGCGTTACGCTTCTGCAACCTCTGCCAAAATAATCGAAAACATCTTTGCCCAGTTCGTTGAGTTCCCTCGCCGTCTCGGTACCGTCAAGTACGCCGATCGACGTTCGATTTCCCCGGAGTAGGTGAGGTATATCTTTGAAGAAGGATTGAAAATGGAGCAACGTTGAGTCGCTTCCCGTACCAATTACTGCGTGATGACCGGACAGTTTTATCGGATTTAACTCGATGATCTCGAGATACCTTGAATCAATTTCCGCAAGGGCTTGGCACAGCAGTGGAAGTAAATGTTGATCATCTGAACTCATTTTTACCTGCAGTTTGCATCCCATCAAAAGGCTGCAAAATACATCGTGAAATCCAACCAAGGGAAGATTGCCCGCTAAAATAAGGCTGACATGCTTTTCAAATCGAAAGTAAGGATGCGCTTTCGTGAATTCTTCGAGTACATCTTGCCGCAACCAGGTACCGATGCCAGCAAAGGCATTGCGCACATTGGCCTCGTTAAACCAACCGTTTCTGTAAATTTCAGTCTGGACGGTGTGCTCAATTTTCTGGAGGATTTGATGCGAGAAGTTACCCGATGTTGGCATGCTGGAATGGCCAAATTCCGATACCATTTCCCCCAATAAGGACAAATGATGTATGATCTCCGCGCGCTCCATGCAACAAAAGTAGATGAAAGTTTGTTAAGACATTGTTTTTTTCAATAATTGATTCACCTGCATTATCTTTGCAGAAATTTTGGAGCGTTATGGCAATTATGATAACCGACGAGTGCATTAACTGTGGAGCCTGCGAGCCCGAGTGCCCCAACAATGCGATTTACGAGGGAGGAGCGGAATGGAAATACCAGGACGGTACTTCCTTGACAGGACAAGTTACAGCACCGAGCGGAGAACTGGTGGATGCCAATTTAGCTCAAGCACCGGTCAGCATGGATGTTTATTACATTACTCATAACAAATGCACAGAATGCGTTGGTTTCCATGACGAACCGCAGTGTGCCGCCGTTTGTCCGGTCGATTGTTGCGTAGATGATCCAAACTACCGTGAAACGAATGAACAATTGTTGGTCAAAAAGGCGTTCTTACACTTGTAATTTCTCCCTCTTATTTTTTATTTGCGTACTTTCTTCCACGCTTTGGTCGCAGAAGAATGTGCGTTTTCATGCCGTTTTTACCGATCCTTCGTGGTCGATAAAGAAAACGGATGCCGCCGTACTTACGGACGTATTCAAGAACTTGAACACCAAAATTTCCTTGGATTATTATACGCACCCCTTGGCTGGAAAACTTCCACCAATTCAATGGGGTAGCAGCATGCCTTATTATTCCACTGTGATGCGCAAATACCGCGACGCATTTTTCAATAATTCACACAAAAAGCAGGGGATTGACTATTATTTTTTTATTACTCAAGATACCTCAGGTTCCTTCTTTTTACCGGGAAAAAACCTGTATTTCATCGGTGGTCAATCCCGCATGAATCTCGGGGAAGTGATGTTTCGAATCTACGCTGCTTCGAGAGGTGCGCGCATGGAACAACCCATGGACTCTTTGGTGCTTCAAGTTGCTCAGTGGGATTCCCTATCCATCGATACCGAAAGGAACCATCCGTTCCACGACGATGTCGAGAACATTGCCTCCACGAATGGTCTCGTTGCCTACGCTTTTTGGGAGAAAAATTCGGACGGATCGTTGCACATGAACCAAGGTATCCGGTTACCTTACAAGCGAAATTTCGGAAAGGTCAACTTAGCCGTGGATAATTATTGGATACGTCCGTTTTATGTTCGCACCAACCGCTTTGTTGCTCCGGTTCATGTAGCCTTGGTATTGGTGGCGTTTTTCATCATGCTTGTTTTTCGTAAAAAAGTCAATGAACGGGTGGATTCCGTGCTTCACGTTAGCAAGCGTTGGGCCTTTCGATTTTTGCGGTTTTTACTGTGGGTCCTTTTTTTCATCATCGGTTATTTAGTGTTTTGGACCACAGATTCTTTCTACAAACGTTGGTTTTTTGTTGCATCCAACTATGCTCCTTTAGGGAACATTTCGAGGTCCGATTTCATAAACCACCTTAACAACAGTACGGGTGTGGTTGATCAAGCCTCTAACCGCCTTTACTGGGAGGTCTACATTAAGGACAAGCAGCGTTGGAAGATGAGGCGCATGAAAAAAGTACTCTATTTTAAGGTCGTTTTGGATTCCTCAGGCCAGCATCATACCGTAAAATTTACCCATGATTCCAACGTTTTGCGTTGGAAGAATTATCGGGAGGAGGCACAAACGCATTTGTTGGTCTATGTTATCCATGATTCCAAGGGTGCCTATCTAAAGACCTCCGTTTTCAATTATTCCATGGAGGATATTACCCATAAATTCACGCAGCCTGATGTGGGTAAACGAATTTTAGTCTTTGTCAACGGTTATCGTCCCGTATCGACGAGTGGATCCTCCGAAGCTGCATTAGCAAGTGTTAAAAAAAACGGTTTAGAGTTTGCGGATTCAAAAAACATCTGCTACACCCATGACCGCTTCAATTATTGGCGTCCTTGGGGAGGTTTCGACCTGCAATTCATAGAACGAATTAAACCCAACGAGGTGTATTATGCCGATGGTCATCACTCGGTTGCAACATCCAACCATCGTTCCATCCTAAATTTTGTTCAAACGACAGCCACTTACCCTAAACCCTGTGGTAAGGAGCACCGTTGTGAGTATTTCATGGAATCGGGAAGAAAACACCGTACCTTATCCAAGTTGCCCTTTAAATCGAATAACGCAGGATTTAATAAGCGGCGAAAAAACGGTAAAATAGCGGGCATGAATCTGCTTCAATTGCTCAACGAGGTTCCCGAGTACGGTAAAAACGACACCCTCTTTTTTGTGGCACACAGCATGGGGTATGCCTATGCACTGGGAATGATTGACGCCATAGGTTCTCAATGTCGGTATAAAGCGTTTTACATCATTGCTCCAGAAAACGCCCAAGCGGGTAAAATACATCAAAACCAATGGGATGAAATTTATCAATACGGTTGTTTTCCTTTTGGACCGTTGCATCAGGCGGCATGTTTACAGGATGGAGTTGCGCCGCAAACCGGTGTTAAGGGGTTGCCAAGTGAGTTCCGTTTGACGTTTCCCAATTCGTATGAACGGAAAATGGGCTTCTCAGGAAGTCACTTTGTTGGTTATTACGATTGGATTTTTGATATTCCTCAGGGACAGAAAGGAGCGGTAAAATCTTATTGAAAGGGCGCGATACGCTGAATTTTGATTTCTACCAAAGTGGATCCAACCCCGCGAGGAGAAACATTGGCGTCGTGGTATTGAACACCGCTGTTTTGTGAAAGCATTTGCCGTACCGCTGAACGTAAGGTTCCATCTCCCACTCCATGAATGATGAGGCATTTCATAACCCGTTGTTTTATGCAATCGTTGAGGAATTGCTTACACGCATTCATTTGCAGTTGCAACAGGTTTTGGGGAATCGAAGCATTGAGTCCCAAGGCCTCTGCATGAAGGTCAATGCTGGGGAGGGAAGGGATATTCTTTTTACGCGTTACCCGAGTGCCTACCTCAGAAATATCTTTATTCACTACGCTACTCGAAATGGTCTTTCTTTTCACCACAAGGTTAAGGGGTACGGTACGATAAAAGCCATCCTCATCCTCTACCATGACCGAATGGTTTCCCAACTCAATGATCACGAAAACCCCTGTTTCGGTTAAAATGGAAACGTGTTCACCTAAGATAAAACGCATGGTTGCAGGGGATGAAAGGTTCTCAAAACTAGATTTTTGATCCCAAAATCCACTCAATTTCCTTGATTTCTTCCTTCAAGTAGGAACGCAAAGCAGGATTCTTTTCGTTGACGGGAATGGTTTGATGTGCTCCGCTGGGGGCATCACCGTTGTTTGCTTCTCGCTCCATGTGCAAAATGACCTGTTCATTTTTATCGCAATACAACCTTGTTTCTTGGGTGTATCCTTCCCCTCCTCCTTCAAGAAGTGCGAAAAAGATGCTTCCTTTTCTTTTATAAAGCCTCACAATGCTCCCCGATTCATACCCGTAAAAGGTCCCACTTATTATCTCGTATTCGTCATTGATTTTACAAATTGAAGCTTCCTGGTCGAAGGGTATGGCTTCGGATTCCGGGCTAAAACCGTCGTATTTTGTCCGTTTTTTCGTGGTACAGTTCTTCAGTTTTAAACGTTGAATTTCACCATACCAACGTTTAATATCCGCAATCCTTTCCTCAACCGTCTGCGGTGTTTCAGGTTTCGAATCGTCTGTGTTCGATGGTTCATTAGTTGGATCAAAGTTCGTGGAATGACCTTCGGTTGTTTCCAAATGATCCTGCTCTGAAGTGTTGCCACCGCAGGATAAAAAGAGGAAGGTCGAAGCTGCGAGAATACAAAATACCGTAGGTTTCATAATCAAATGACGTAGTAGGTAAAAATACGAAAAGCATCGAACTATCGAGGCAAGGTTTTGATTTTATTTAATAAGATTTACCGATTGTTGTAAGGTTTCCATGGTCTTGCCTTCCGTTGCTTGATTTAGTCCTTTCGAATAGGTCAGCACAATGTTGTAAACTCCGGCGGATTCCCGTCCTCCGTACCACGACCACGGAGCGGTGGTAGTGGTGAAAACGGGGGTTCCCCAACGCGTAAATACTTCCATTTTATGAATAATGCAGGGGGAAGTAACGGAAACATCCAAGGTAAAATCTTTGTTGTAATCGTCGCAACGCACGCTGAGGTTTTTCGGAATATAAATACAAGTTTCGGGCGTCTTACTTTCGTTTTGACTCCAGCATTCATTTTGGCACATGACGAGCATCATGGCCAGGGTAAAAAGGATCGTTTTCATTTGGTTACGCTTATTTTAAAGCCATTTATTTCAATGAGGTCTCCCGGAATTAACTTCGCCCTCTTGCGGGTTTCCGGGGAGCCGTTTCGAAGCACGTCGCCGCTGTCCACCAGCATTTTCGCATGACCGCCGGTTTCTGCAATTCCAACCGCCTTCAGCAGGGCGATTAACTCGATGTATTCGTCTTTTATGTTAAAGTTTTCCATGGTGGAGGATTAATTGAAGTAACTCATTCGCAGCTTCATAGGAAGAACTTGTACCCTGGGTAATCCGTTGTTGAAGTTCTGCATATTTGTTTCTAATGTGCGGATCTTCAGCAATGAATTGGGCCATTTGGTATTGGAAACTCTCTTCAAAGAACTGCAAGTCTTGGTTTTTGCGCTTGGAGTTTAAGTAGCCAGAGGCACGCACTTGGTTAAAGTAGTTTTCCCACCACTGCAGTGGAAGGTCTAAGTCTTTTCGTTGTAAACTCGAAATGGGGGCAACTTTTGGAACCCAACCGCTTTCTTTCGCCTGAAACAAATGCAAAGCCCCCTCATACGTTCTTTTGGCTCGTTGGGCCGAGTTTTCGTTTCCTTCATCGGCTTTTGTAATTAAAATTCCATCGGCCATTTCCATGATTCCTCGCTTAATGCCTTGCAATTCATCTCCTGCGCCCGAAAGCATCAAAAGCATGAAAAAATCAACCATGGAATGCACTACGGTCTCACTTTGACCAACTCCAACGGTTTCTATGAGAATTACATCGTATCCTGCAGCCTCGCATAAAATGACGGTTTCTCGTGTATGTTGAGCCACCCCACCTAAGGTTTTGCCGGAAGCCGTTGGTCGAATAAAAACCTCGTCCATCGTGGCAAGTTTTTCCATGCGGGTTTTGTCGCCCAAGATACTTCCTCCACTAACGCTGGAGCTTGGGTCTATCGCCATGACCGCTATTCGATGACCTTCATGTACGAGTTTTTCGCCAATGGCTTCGATAAAGGTGCTTTTACCTACTCCGGGAACTCCAGTTATTCCAATGCGCCAAGATTTACCGCTGTGAGGAATGCATAAGTTGATGAGTTGATTCGCTTCCTTCCTGTGCTCAAGTTTAGTGCTTTCAATCAGGGTGATAGCATTCGCGAGCGCTCCGCGATCCTTTTCAAGGATTTTAGCGAACAATAAGTCTGCTTTTAACCCGTCGAGGCGTTCCTTACGTCGCGCTGCCCATGCATGATATTTTGGATCCTCGTGGTTCACAACAATTCTTTCAGTGCATGCATTGCTTGTACGATATTCGCTCGCACTTCCAAAATGCTTGCATCCATCATATAGCAGGGGGCACATACAATGCGGTTTTGGGCGTCTACAAGTACTTCACGTTTGGTTTTCTCCTTGGCTACCGCACCCGTTTGGGTTAACCCCGCATTGAATGCAGCGATATCATACGGAGAGGGTTCTTCAGTGCTTCCCAAGGAAAGTTGAACCGTCATTCCTGATCCCTCCAGCGCCTTAGCGACCACCACCGGGCTTACGCACAAGGCAACAATCGGTTTTCCAACATTGATGAGGTTCACAAGCAATAATTTAACCTCGGGAAGGATAAATCCCGAAGGACCCTCAAACGCCCACGTGGAGAAATTTTTAGCGCTGCCAAATCCGCCTGGAATGACCAGGGCATCGATATCCGAAGGTTGAATTTCACTGATTTTTTGGATGTTGCCCCGTGCAATTCGAGCGGATTCCACGAGCATATTTCGGGATTCATCCATGGATTCACCGGTCAAGTGATTGATAACATGGTGCTGTGGCCGGTCAATGGAAATGCAAACGGACTTCCAACCCATTTCCTCGATAGCAAGCAGGGTTAAAACCGCTTCATGAATTTCGGCGCCATCGTACACGCCATTTCCTGAAAGTAGTACGCCAACATTCATAGGAGTTACGTTGAAATTAAGTTATGGTAAATTTGTTCATACTGCGGAACAATGCGCTCAATGCTGAAGGATTTTGCTTGTTCTAATGCTTGCTTTCGAAACTTTAAACGCTCGGACGGCTCTAAAAGTCGAAGGGCATTGGTAGCCATCCCTTCGATATCGCCAACTTCGGACAGAAAACCCGAAAATCCTTCTAGGTTAACCTCAGGAATCCCACCCGTATTGCTGGAAATAACCGGTACTCCGACGGCTAATGCCTCCAAGGCGGCCAAACCAAAACTTTCGCTTTCCGATGGCAAGATAAATACATCGGCTAATTCCAACACTTGACGCGTTTCGCGCAGTTTGCCCAAGAAAATAATCCGATCGCAAAGACCTAAAGTTCGGCAAAGTTGCTCACACGCATAGCGGTCGGGCCCATCACCGACTAACAGCAGTTTGGAAGGAATTTTCTGGTTGACCTGGTGAAAAATACGTATGACATCCTCAACGCGTTTTACCTTGCGGAAATTGGAAATATGGCATAGGATGGGCTCTTGAGGATCGGCATAAGCTTGCCGCAAGCTTGGATTGGGAGTGGGGAGTTCCTCTTCGGTTTGGATGAAATTCGGCACCACTTGAATGTTTTTTTGAATGCGAAAATGCGCATGGGTATCTGCTTTGAGGCTTTCAGAAACGGCGGTTACCGCATTGGATGCGTTGATGCAAAACTGAACCACAGGCACGAAGGACGGGTCTTTGCCGATGAGCGTAATATCCGTACCGTGGAGGGTCGTGACAAAAGGCACGTTGTGGCCTTCTTCAGCCAGGATCTTTTGTGCCATGTACGCTGCTGAAGCGTGAGGAATGGCATAATGAACGTGCAATAAATCCAAACGTTCGTATTTCACAACATCAACGATTTTAGAGGCCAGCGTGGTTTCGTAGGGTTGAAATTCAAAAAGCGGGTAATCGGAAACCGCAACTTCATGGTAAAAAATGTTTTCTTGGAACCTACCCAAACGCACGGGTTGAGAATAGGTAATGAAATGGATTTGGTGACCCTTACGAGCTAGCGCTTTACCCAACTCCGTTGCAACCACTCCACTCCCCCCAAAGGTTGGATACAGAACAATGCCTATTTTCATGCTTTTGAACCTCCCAAAGGAAAGAAAAACGTGATGCGGTAAATGATGGGTAGGATACGAACCACTTGACCTTGCTCGTTTTTCAAACGAATGGAATAGCTGGACCTAAAGGGGCTATTTTCTGCGTTGATAACATCGTAAAAAATCCCACCATTGACCCGGATTTTTCCGTTGAAATCCCTCGAAAAACCACCTCCAAGAAACAAGGTTGGGGCCCAGGTTCTGGTCGTGTAGTTTAACAGAATAAAATTAAAGGGGCTTCGAAGCATTTCAAACTCGCCGCCTAGAAATAAGGAGTTTTGAATTCTATAATGTGCATATACCCCTCCACCATATACCGAAAATCCCATTTTTTGCCCGAAATTATTAGACCAAGTCCGCTGGTACCTAAACGATGGACCTACAGCCCATTGTTCGTTGAGTATGGCCGCATATTTTAAATCACCCCCGATCGATCCACCAAGGTTGGAGGCACCAGCGAAAATTTCAACACCGATTTCGGACCCGCTAAACGAGGTTTGAGCAGTGGCCAAAATGGGCCAACAAAAACATAAGAATACGAGTTTTTTCATCACCGCGAATTTGGGCAAAGATAAGGAAATCTCAATAAATGGCTGCTTAAAAAACCGCTACAATTCCGTATCTTTGCGGTATGGAAATCATCGATGGAAAAGCGATCTCGCAGCAAATTAAGGCTGAACTTAA